>Ga0247808_10000420_pt1 | contig 21010 bp, 20 predicted proteins | sample UWRJL089202R1_FD_179914 | JGI IMG/M metagenome (GOLD analysis project Ga0247808, IMG submission 179914) | Plant litter microbial communities from Arlington Agricultural Research Station in Wisconsin, United States - UWRJ-L089-202R-1 | ecosystem: Environmental > Terrestrial > Plant litter >... | reverse complement strand
GCTCGCGGTGATAATTGTCTGAGAGATTGATTGTTTAAAGTCTTCAATATTAATTGTGTAACTAATCGATGATTCTTCATTAATCGTTGGGAGTTCAGGGAAGTCATCAGCGATCACTCCATTGATGATTGAACTATAATTACCAGACTTAAGGTGAATATTATTGTTCACAACTTTTAGTTCAATAGTGCCTTTCGGAAGACTACTGACGAATTCAGAGATAAGACGAGCAGGGACAGTGATTGCTCCGGGTTTAGTAATTTTTACTCCTATATATTGAGTGGTTGCCATTTCAAGGTTTGTTGCTGCAACCAGTAAACGATTACCGTCTGTTCTTAAAAGAATATTACTAAGAATAGGAAGTTGTGTTTTAGAACTAGCAACTCGTCCTACTGCGGATAGTGCACGAGCAAAGTTTTCCTGAGTTATTGTGAGCTCCATGTTATTTCCTTTCTTAATTCTCTTTAATTCTTATAGTAATAGGCTCTGTGGATAATGTGTATAACTGTCTATATAACGGTGGTAGATTATCTAAAAAGAGAGTGGATAAGAATGACAGTATCTTGGGTAAAACAATAGGGAAAGTAGGGTAGTTGTGGACAGTAGAACGTACTAAAAGACCATTACTGACAACCTGTGTGGGTAAACTCACACTCTTTATACCCGCTTGAATACCCAAGCTGTACACATTTTTTACCCAGGCTTGGGATAGGGTATTAGGCATATAATTTCTCCCGTATCGACGCTACTTGTTCACGAATAACGAAATCAAGCTTGATAGCTTTTTCAATCTTTTCAACAGAGTGAATAGCAGTAGTGTGGTCTTTTCGGCCTAACTCCCCGGCAATTTTAGGGAAGCTAAGGTGAAGTTCACTCCGTAGTAAGTACATAGCGATCTGACGAGGGGTGACGATGTGCTTGTCTCGTTTATCTCCACAGATTTCATCAACCCCTAATTGGAAATGCTTTGCTGTGCGATCAATAATTTGTTTACTTGTTAAATGTTGAGGACGAGAATGACGAACGTTTCCGAGTAATCCTTCAGCTGTCGAGATATCAGGACTAATTCCGCGCATTTCTGCGTAGGCGAGGAGTTGGTTAAGCGCCCCTTCAAGTTCACGAACGTTAGTTTTGATATTAGTTGCAAGATATTCAACAGTTTCTCTGTTTAGTTCAATACCAGAGAGTGATGCTTTAGCGGTTAAGATTGCACAACGAGTTTCAAAGTCAGGCATTTGAACATCAATTGCCATTCCCATTTCAAAACGACTACGAAGACGTTCAGTTAGTGTCGGAATGCTTCGAGGTGGTTTATCGCTACTGATAATAATTTGTTTATTATTTTGGTGTAAGAAGTTAAAGGTATGGAAGAACTCTTCTTGCGTCTTTTCCTTACCGGCGATAAACTGCATATCGTCAATAATAAGGACATCAACGTTGCGATACTTATCAGAGAAGCCTTTTTTCTTAAATCGAACATAGTCGAGGAATTCATTAACAAATGTCTCAGAACTAATATAGAGAACAACACTCTCGGGAGTATTTTTCATAATCTCATTCCCAATTGCCTGCATAAGGTGAGTCTTACCAAGTCCAACACCGCCGTAGAGATAGATAGGGTTATATTTTACCCCGGGGTTTGCGGCGACTGCTTGGCTCGCGGTATACGCAAGGTCATTACTTGATCCAACAATAAAGTTATCAAATGTATAACGAGGATTGAGATTACCCTGGCTAAGCTGAGATGAAGAGGGTCGGGGAGAGAATGACATAGGTCGAGAACTAGAACTGTCCTGTTGGTTTGAAGATATAAGAGAATCAGCCGTCGTCTCTCTATTAATGCGAGTTTTCTTACCGGCAACGAGAATTGTATAGGTGATCTTTTCAGGAGTAACGCCGTTGGTCGCTAATACTTTTTTGATTTGTTCGTTAAATTTAACTTCAAATTGTTTCTTTGCAAAGATATTAGGTACAGCAATGACAACTTCTTTATCATTTTGACTAATAAGTTCAGTGTTTTTATACCAAGTAGTAAAAGTGGCATGCGATACCGAAAGCTCAATTTCCCCTAAAACACTCTGCCATAACGCATGCATAGTACACTTTTCTCCCCGTACACTGTGATCTTCTATTACTCTCACTATACGATATAAACAAAGTTTTCCACAACCTTAAATAGAGAAGCAGGGGAGGAGGGTGCTGAGGGGTTTGAGTTATACACAGTTGAGAGTTCCCTCTGTTAAGCTGTGGAAAAAGGGGATAAGTCGGGGGATAAGTTTTATATACTAAGTAATTGTTTTGCAATAAATCAAACTCAAGACTTGAATAATAGGGGTGAGTGAGGTAAAATAATACGGATATGCCAAAACGAACTCACCAACCACACACACGTCACCGTGCCCGCACACATGGCTTCCGTGCTCGGATCGCTACAAAAGCTGGTCGCGCGGTTCTTAAAAATCGTCGACTCAAGGGTCGCGCTAAACTTTCAGTTTAAGATTTTCTTATTCTGAAGCATAGTTAAAACTCGCTGCCACGTGTAGCGTTTTTTAATTCTTAAAACAGATAGACTATAATACCTATATGATTCCCGCTCCCCTACGCTTCCATGGACACAATAGTCTTCGCTATGTCTATACAAACGGTAAAGCTGTTCGTTCAGCGAGCCTTACTATTAAATGGGTAAAAAATACCCATCGCTCAAAATCTCGCATCTCTGTTGTTGTGAGTAAAAAAACACTCAAAGGGGCGATTGGCCGAAACCGTATTCGACGACGTCTCTATGAATATGTTCGTCTTCACGAACCAAACCTTAAAGATACCTTTGATATTGTCATTATTGTCACCTCAGCAGAACTACGGACTCTCCCCTCAAGTGAGCTTGTTGGGCAGTTAGATGAACTTTTCTCTAAAGCTGATCTGTATAAAGCCTCATAAAACTGATATAATATCTATTCAGTAGAAACGCGAGGCGACCACACATACTATGAATATTTTTGAACTACTTATCGTTCAGCCAATCTTTAACCTGTTGATCGGGCTTTATAGCCTTATTCCTGGTGGTGACTTTGGTGTCGCTCTTATTATCTTTACGATTATTATCCGTTTTGCGATGTGGCCACTTATTGTCAGCCAACTTCACCAAGTAAAGGCAATGCGAAAGCTACAACCAGAACTTGCAAAGATTAAGAAGGCGGCAAAGGGTAATAAACAACTCGAAAGCATGCAGATGCTTGAACTCTACAAGAAGCACGACGTTAAACCGTTCCGCTCAATCCTCATGCTGCTTATCCAACTTCCTATCTTTATCGCCCTTTACCAGGTGATTCAAATCTTTACCCTTCACCGTGATCAAATCGCTAAATTTACCTATGACTTTGCCGAAAACATTGGCCCTATCAAGACAATCATTGAACATCCAGAACAATTCAACGAAAAACTACTCGGTATTGTAGACCTTACTGCCCACGCAATTAGCCCGGCCGGTATTAATATCTTCCTTGTTGCCCTCGCGATTATTGCTGCAGTGACTCAGTACATTATTTCAAAACAGACGTCACCACAAGCCTCAACTAAACGGTTCCGTGATGTTATGGCCGAAGCAGCTGATGGTAAACAACCTGACCAGGCTGAGCTTAATGCCGTGATGATGAGCAAGATGATTAAGATTCTTCCCTTCTTTATGCTGTTTATTATGCTCGGTCTTCCAGGCGCGCTTGCACTCTACTACGCAACTTCAAATATCTTTGCAGCAGTTCAACAGCACTACCTCTTGAAGCGTGATGCTGATGAAATGGATAAGATCGCTGATCAACCCGTTGCATCAAAGGGTAAAAAAGCGACAGCCAAGGCTCGTGAGAAACAAGCTCGTGAAGCAAATGTTATCCGGATCACTGCCAAAGATACTCCCCGTAAGGATAAGGAGAAATAAGGATGAACAGAGAAGAATCAACTGAATTCGCACGTACATACCTCGCAGACCTTCTGTCATTTTTTGGGGTAAACGCAGATGTTGTTGCGACAACCGAAGATGATGTGATTGAGTTATCTGTTCCTTCAACTGATATCAACAGTCTTCTTATCGGACGTAATGCTGAAACACTTCGAAGCCTTCAATACCTTGTCTCAACAGTCCTTCGTAACAAAGAAGCAGATCTTACCCGTGTGAATATTGATATCGCAGACTACAAAAAACAGCGTGCAGAACGCGTCGCTAAGGAGGCTCGCATTTGGATCGAAGAAGTTCGCCGGACTGGTACTTCACATGTTGCGAGCCTTAACCCGGCTGATCGTCGTATCGTTCACCAAGTGGCGACAGAATACTCTGATATTCGTACCTTCTCAGAGGGTGAAGGTCACGAGCGACGTATTACTATCGCTCAAGCCAGCTCTTAATTAGCCTTTTAATACTTTCATATACACTTCGTGAGTTTGTTCGGCCATCTTTTTCCAAGAGTATTTCTTGATCTGCTTGAATCCATTATTAGCGAGCTTTGTTTGTAGTTTTTCGTCAGATAATACTTTTTCAATCGTACGCATCATGTCATTGACATCTTTAGGGTCGAAGTAAACAGCGGCATCGCCGTATACTTCTGGCAGACAGGTGGCATTACTACTTACAACAGGGGTGCCGTGACCCATAGCTTCAAGTCCTGGGAGTCCAAATCCTTCCATTAGTGAGGGGAAGATGTAGGCGGCGGCGTGTGCGTAGAGCCAGTTAAGTTGATCGTCTTCAACAAAGTCCGTAAAGACTATATTCTTGTATTTCTTTTTAACGAAATATTCTTCTGTTTTAAGTGCCGAAGCGTTCTTTTTACCAACAAGTACTAATCCTAAATCTGGGTGAACTGACAGAAGCTTTTGGTGGGCATCACCGAGTCGTTTAATATTCTTGTAGTCAGATTGCTGACCGACGTACAGGAGGTATTGTTTGAATTCCAGCGGGTATTTACGGACTGCTCCATTAGCAACATCAGCCGCTTCATAAATGACACTTACTTTGTCCTCTGAAAGACCTTGGTTAAAATCGAACAGCTCTTTCTTTGTAAAATTACTGATTGCAATCAGGTGATCATTTTCTTGGGCAACACTTTTAAAAACAAATTTACCGACTAATTGCTTTGCGTGGAAGATTAACCAATTCTTATCAGAGTTCCATGTCTTCACGAGTGTAAAGTCATGGAATGTTGTCACTTTTTTACCTTTATAAAACAGTGGTTGTTGGGGCATGCAGAAGTGGACGAGGTCTGGTGCTAGTTTCTTTAAGAATTTTTTATACCCAAGCTGCTCTGCAAAAGAATAGTTATCAAAATCAGCGGCGATGACGGTGAAATTATTTCGTTTCGGCTTCCAGTAGTTAAGATCTTTTGAGGGGACGAGGATACTATATTGATTGGTTGTATCGATATCTTGTAAATACGTAAGAAGACGTTCGACGTAGCGTCCGGTACTCGAGTTAACAATACGAGCATCGATAGCGATATGCATTATTTCTTCTCCGTTACCTTAAAGACGAGGCGAGAGTAAAAGAGGTAGTTCCAAATGAGCGAGGCGACTGTTGCGATGATCTTTGCTGCGAATAGAATGACATTTGAATCCCAATTAGTAGGAGCTATTAGCGTTGTCACGCCAAGGATAACAAGCGGTTGAATCACCCAGAGACCGATCATCGTGACTATCAGGAACAGACCGAATTGCTTCTTGGCGTTGCCGGTCGTTGATTTAAAGGTAAACTTTTTGTTAACGATGAAACTAAAAATAAATGAAATACCGGTTGAAATATAGTTTGCCGGAATCTTGTCGAACCCAAAGAGGTTAACGAATACAAATAAGAGGATAAAGTCGAGCGCAGTATTGGCGAGGCCAACGATTGCGAATCTAATTTTTTGCGCGTGTTTTTTTAGCTGATCCATCATGATACTCCTCTATGTAATACAGTGGGCGTTGTTTTGTTTCATTAAAAATTCGGCCAACGTATTCGCCGATAATACCAAGCGATAGTAGTTGTGCTCCACCAAGGAAAAGGATAACGGCAATTGTTGAAGGATACCCGGCGAGATCTGTACCAAGGGCGATAGTGCGGATGACAATATAGATAAAGTAGACGAATGCACCAACCGAGACGATACCGCCGATGAAAGTTGCAATACGAAGTGGAGCAACACTAAACGAAACAATACCTTCAATAGCGAGGTTTGCTAGTTTAAAGTAATTGAAGGTTGTTTGTCCGGCAGCGCGAGGGTCGCGAGTGTAGGTAATCTCTTTTTTCTTAAATCCGATCCAACTGAAGTAGCCTTTTGTATAGCGTTGGCTTTCACGAATTTGCTTCAGTGCCTCAACTGCACGACGATCCAAGAGGCGGAAGTCACCGGTATCCTTTTGAATAGGGATACGAGTGGTTGCCTGGAGAACATTATAAAAAGCTTTCGATGTTGCTTTCTTGAGCCACGACTCACCGAGTCGAGTGGTTCGTTTTGCATAAACGTCGTCATAGCCATCTTCCCAATGCTTGATCATTTCGGGGATAAGTTCTGGTGGATCTTGAAGGTCGGCATCGATAATCACCGTTGCGTCACCCGTCACGTGATCAAGACCAGCAATCATTGCAATTTCTTTACCAAAGTTTCGAGACAGATTTATGTAGGCAACTCGAGTATCGATTTCGGCGTAGCTTTTAATGATTTCAAGCGTGTCATCTTTACTGCCGTCGTTGATAAACAAGAATTCAAATGCGTAGTTTTTGTTATCATTCGCAAGTTTACCTAAACGAGAATATAGTTTCTCTAACACTGCCTGTTCGTTATAGGCGGGGATCAATATGCTGATCTTTTTCATTGTCATAAGTATAGCACTAACAGGGGTTATTCACTATCGCCTATGTTTTTAAGTAATAGTGAGATACTGGTTGCAGTGGTGACACCTGCTTGGCTAAGAATTTCGGTTTTTGCAGCTGCTGATTCTTGTTCAGATCCAAGGATTGCCCCGGCGTGTCCTAGTTGCACGCCGGCTGGTGCGTGGTGACCTGCGATGTAGGCAAAGACAGGTTTTGTAACATGTGACGAGATATATTCAGCTGCTTCGATTTCTTCGCGTCCACCGATTTCTCCAATCAGGACAATACGGGTGACGTCGGGGTCGTTTTCGAATAGTTCGAGACAATCGACATAGCCTATTCCATGTACTTGATCACCGCCAATACCGATGACATATTTTTGTCCGATGCCTTTTGCGCTCAGGCCAGCCATTGTCTCGTAGGTGAGTGTCCCAGAGCGACTGACGATAGCCGTGTTGCCTGGAAGTGACATTGCTGCAGGAATAATACCAAGCTTGTTAATCCCTGGTAGGAGGGCGCCTGGTGAGTTAGGGCCGAGAAGTTTGGAGTCTGAATCTTTGAGGGCTTTTTTTATAAAAAGCATGTCATGAACAGGGACGCCTTCGGTGATCGTAACGATCAGCGGAATTTTTGCGTTGATAGCTTCAAGGATCGCACCTTTCGCATACGGTGCGGGAACAAATATCACCGAGATATCAACTGATGATTCTTTTTGGATATCGGCGATAGTATTGAATACTTTTACACCTTCAATAGTTTGTCCTGCTTTATTCGGTGAAGTCCCACCAACGATATTCGTTCCGGCTGCGAGCATCGCTTTTGTTTGGAAACTACCGTGAGATCCGGTGATTCCTTGGACAATAACATTTTTACCTTCAAAGCTATTCATCGATCGTCTCCTTGACCGCTGTCAGACAATCTTCGAGACTCGGGAGGATGGCTATGTTTTCGGCTCTTAGTAATGTTTTAGCTGTTTCGTAGTTAGTGCCGGCCAGACGGATGAATAGCGGGGGAAGATTGGTGATTTCTTTCTTGGCTGCAATGATTGCTTTAGCTACTTCATCAGACCGGGTGATACCTGCGAAGATATTAATGACGATTGCTTTCAGTTGCGGATATTCGACGATACGAGAAAAAGCCTTCAGGAGTGTTTCGGTTGAAGCGCCACCCCCGATGTCGAGGAAGTTTGCAGGCTTTAATCCGGCATCATACACGGCATCGACGGTCGCCATAGCAAGACCGGCGCCGTTGGCAATTGTTGCAACCGTTCCTTGTGGGTCGATAGTGACAAAGTTAACTTCAGCTTCTTTGGTTTCAAAATTCCAATCGTGTCGAAAAGCCGCAGCGTCATCGAGTGTCATCTTGCAATCACCTGCGATTAATTTATTGTCGGTAGTGAGGACGAGGGGATTAATTTCTATTAAGGTTGCATCGTTTGAGACAAAACAATTATAGAGATTCTCAACTAGATCCTGGAGGACGAACGCTTGTTCTTCAAGATTGAAATAGGTTGCGAGCTCTTGTCCGATAACTTCAGGATTTAATTCGCCGTAGGGGATATTCCATATTTTAAAATCGGTATTGTCTTCGACTTCGATACCACCATTGATGTGTGTGATCAGTTGAAGGCCCGAGGTCTCTCTATTGAGAATGAGACTAATGTATAATTCGCGGGCTATTGAGAGTTTTTCTTCTGCGAGAATTGTTTTTGGGAGGAATCCTTTGATAGGTAGTTTAAGAAGGTTCTCGAGAGAGCTGCCGAATATTTCCTTGTCTTCGATAACGAGGATGCCACCGGCTTTGCCACGACCGCCTGTGGGGACTTGAGATTTGAGGACGAGAGGAAACGAAATATCTTTTTGATCACCTGATGTGATGATATGTGACAAAGGCACCGGAATCTTTGAAAGATTTAATAGTTGTTTTGCTTCGTATTCAAGGAGTTTCATATTGTCCTATTATACAAAGATAGGTTTTCGCGTATACATTTCTGATATAATGACTGTAATAATGTTGTTGTCAAAACTCTATAAAAAATACCACTATTCACTTATTTTGCTTCGTGAATTAGTTATTACTGAATTTAAGCTTCGATATCAGGGATCGGTACTTGGTTACTTTTGGTCTCTGTTAAAACCTCTATTTTTATTCGTAATTCTTTACTTTGTCTTTGTATATTTCCTTAGGGTTGGAGAAGGTATTCCACACTGGCCAGTAGCAATGCTTGTTGGAATTGTCTTATGGACATTCTTTTCAGAAGTTACAAATAATGGCTTAAACTCTATTGTTGCTCGAGGAGATGTGATTAGAAAGATCAACTTCCCTAAATATGTAATTGTCTTTGCGAGTAGTATCTCGGCACTAATTAATTTGGTGTTAAACTTCATTATTATTGCTATTTTCATGATAATTTCAGGTGTTGATCTACAGTGGAGTGCGTTATTAACACCACTATTTATTTTTGAAATATTTGCATTCGGAATCGGTTTGGCTTTTATTCTGAGCGCACTGCAAGTACGATTACGTGACACAAGTTATATTTGGGAAATTGTTATGCAGGCGCTATTTTATGGATCTGCTGTACTCTACCCAATTACGATGGTTATCGACCAAAACCTAATGCTCGCGAAGATTTTAATGCTAAACCCTGTCGCTCAAGCGATTCAAGACGTACGCCATATGTTGATTAGTGAACAAAACGCGACACTGCAAACAATTTCCGACGGTGCATGGTGGAGTGTTATACCTTTTGTTCTCGTACTGGTAATTCTCATCGTTGGCGCACTGTACTTTAAGCGTCGATCGCCATATTTCGCGGAGGAAGTGTAATGAAAGACGATATCGTAATTAAGGTTGATGGAGTTTCGAAGAACTTCCGTTTACCTCATGAAAAAAATAGCTCGTTAAAGTCACTTATTATCCACCCTTTCCGTAAACGTCGTAGCGTTGAATCTCAACATGCTCTTCACGATATTTCGTTTGAAGTAAAAAAAGGTGAGTTTTTTGGAATTCTAGGTCGCAACGGTAGTGGTAAGAGTACGATGTTAAAGATTTTGGCTGAAATCTATCGTCCTACAAAAGGTAGTGTTCAGGTGTCTGGTAAATTAGTACCATTTATTGAACTTGGTGTCGGTTTTAACCCAGAATTGACTGGACGAGAAAACGTATACCTTAACGGTGCATTACTTGGATTTTCAAAAAAAGAAATCGACAGTAAATATAAAGATATTGTTGAGTTTGCTGAACTTGAAGATTCAATGGATCAAAAACTAAAGAATTACTCAAGCGGTATGCAGGTTCGCCTCGCTTTCTCTGTTGCTACTCGTGCTGAAGCAGATATTCTTTTAATTGACGAAGTGTTAGCAGTGGGTGATGCAGACTTCCAACGAAAATGTTTTGAATATTTTCGTTCACTAAAAACTTCAGGTAAAACGGTTGTTTTTGTCACTCATGATATGGTCGCCGTAAAAGACTTTTGTGACAAGGCTATTTTGATCGAAGATAGCAAAATGATTTACAAGGGCACTGCTGCAGCTGCGGCAGATCGTTACCTTAAACTATTTTCTTAGACTAAATTGAATTGCTCGTTCGAGCGATTCAATACTTCTATCCCAAGCGAACGCCTGAGGGTTAAAATCTATCGACCTAGGCTTTTTTGCAAGTTCTTTTTGTAAAGTATCAGCTATGTTTTTTGATGATTTTGGATCGAAATAAGTAGCGTACTTATTAGCTATATCTCTAAGGGGTGGGATATCGGCGCATATGACAGGCGTATTGGTTGAAAGAGCCTCAAGGACAGGGATGCCAAAGCCTTCATAAAGACTCGGTAGAACAAATAGGCGAGCTTTACGGTAAAGCTCTATTAATTTTTTATCATCAACATAACCAGTAAAAGTTATGTGTTTACTTTTCTGAAAATAAGATTCACCCCACCCACTTCCCCCGACAATCACTAATGGATGTGCCATTTGGACTTTTTCAGGAAGTGACGTGTATGCTTCTAGTAATGCGCTGAAATTCTTACGAGGTTCAAGCGTCCCAACAGCAAGGATATATTTTTCACGCTTTGTACCAGAGGGTGTCCAAAAAGGAGTATCAATAGCATTGCTAACATTAAATATTTCATTATGATCTGGGTACAATTCCTCTAGCTCTCTTTTGGTGAAAGCGGATGTTGCGATAACGGTATTATCTTCTTCCATAGTTAATGGAACATGCTTCGTAAGATGAGCAAGGTTTTTTCGTTCGATTGTTTCTGGGAATCGAACATACGCCATGTCATGAATAGCAATAAGACTCGGATGAGAAGTTATATAAGGAAAACGTATAAAATTTGTACCAATATAGACATCAAAACGAGGGAGTAGTATATCAACTGGTATGCGAACAAGACGTGAGTAGAGGAAGGAATAAGCTTTCCGAATAATAGGTAGTTTATAAAAGCGTACATTTGAAATAGTTAATATTTTATCAGACATAAGCTTATCGCCAATGAAGCCTAATAGAATAATTTCACGTTCTGGATACTTCTTTGCTAGATGAATAACAAGATCTTGTGTATACCTTCCAACCCCATCGGTTTTTCGACAAAGCGGAGTGGCGTCTATGAGTATCGCAAATGGTTGTGACATAGATTAATGATAGCAGAATACTGTATAATTAAGGGTAATGAGTCTTACTTCTGAGCAGACGTCAATAAAAAGACGATTCTATTTTTACTCTCCAGTGCCACCACTTAAAAGCGGAACTGCGCATTACATGGAGCTTCTTCTTGCACAGTTGTTTACAGGGACTGAAGAGGATTATGATGTAATCCTTGTTGTTGATAAACATCACTATAGAGATTTATCGGAGCTTGTTAATTTGCCTTTTCCTGTTGTTGATTTCCGCTCGGTTAGGCGCAAGAAGGACGATATTAGTTATTATTTCTTGGCAAACAATGAGTATCATCGCTACATTCACAAATCGTTGTATGATCACAAAAAAGACGACGGCACGGCTGTAAGTATTGTTCACGAACCTTGTATGTGGATGAATATTCAGGCGATGTGCAACTTGCGCGAATACGGATTTAACGAAGAGGATCTACAATATTTTGCTAGGTATGAATTCGGAGATCATGCCGAATTTATGTATGACTTGTTTCGACGCGGTGCGACGGATATTAACTTTGAATACACGAGTCTTGCCGGGACTCACGTATACGAAAAGTCTGATATCATTGCCTTTCATTCACAATTCGCATTAGAGAAGTTTACTATCGAACGCAGTGAGACCTATGTTTCATCTCGTGATAACGAACCTGTATATATGGTTATGCAGCACCCACCAGAAAAAGCATTACAGTCTATAACTAAAAAAAGTGTGCATAAAGAAAAATTTGTCGCTGGCACATATGGATGGGCGCAGAAAACAAAGCAAACAGACGCACTTATAAAAGGGTTTGATGATTTTTTCAAAGAGCTCTCCGACACGGACAAAGATAGAGTAGCGCTTCATGTTGTCGGACAGGTTCAACCGGATCGAGGATTCGATCCGGTTGCGGTTGCCAATAACTCCAGCTCTAAAGATCAAGTAATTTTTTGGGGATACGTAAGTGATCAGAAGCTCGATGAGCTGATGTCGGAATCTTCAATTGTTTTCTCTCTTCGTTTTCCATCATGCGGCGAGACATCTGGCCCACTTTATAAAGCAAACGCTCTTGGTATCCCGGTTGTTTTATCCGATTACGCTGCTTTTGCTGATGAACAGGCCGAGTATCATGTACCTGTAGAAAAAACATTGCAACATAATGAAATCGTTCGTATTCTACATGAAGAATTCAAAGAATATAAAAGTACGAATAAGAAGGCTCGTAGAGTGCCTAAGGCTGAGCCTAAAGGTGTTACTATCAACCAAGTCATTGACACAGTGCTAGCGCATCAGGGATAATGAACAGAGATGAAAAAGGTGCTAAAGAGGGTTGCAAAGACATCATGGAAGGTCTTGCCTAGAGGAATTAAAAGCGGAATCCGTAATGGATTCTCCGAACTTGCCGGTACCCGCGAAATCCGTGACTCTTTCAGACATATTTACGGTGATTACACGGTTTACGAGCAATTACTGAAGGGCAAGAGTGATGTTACTGAATATCATGTTGATAAAATTATCCGTTCTGTTGGTAAACAACTAACAACCTTACAGCAAGAAAATAAAGAACTCTCTGAACGCATTAAGAAATTAGAAAAATTGATGCACAAGGAGGACTAGGAATGCCCAGTAATATACAGGACACAGTTACCGATAAAGAAACTATTGCGAATCTAAAGCGTCAACTTGAAGAGAAGAATGAGCAGCTAAAGAAGTTGCAGGAACAACTTGACGGTAACTGGGTGCTACTTAATTCGCGTCGTTATCGCACTGCGAATGCAGTATCTGACACTTTACATACAGTTCTCCAAGTCCGTAGAGTAAAAAGCTTGGTTCGAAAATCTGGACTTGAGGAAAGAATTAGGGATATACGGGATTACGTTGATAAAGTATCGCTTGTAAAGAAAGCAAAAACGCACAAGGGTATTATTGCGCTTACGGGTATTCCGTGGGATTACATTATGCGTCAACGTCCACACCATATCGCGCCGCGCCTTGCAGCTGCGGGATACCTGTTTATTTATATCGACCCTGATGCCGAGCCTGGAATGCGCAGATGGATAAATGATGACCTTCTGGTAGTAGGTGGATATGATGCAATCGAAAAGTTGTCGGGTTTCAAGAATAAACTCCCCATGTACTATATTTCGATAGCAGGATTTCCTATCTCATTCGATGAATTAAAAGATATTAAGGATTACGGATTTGAAATCATCTACGAATATATTGATGAACTAGATGAATCAATTAATGGAAGCTTGAAGAAACAGGTTGAAGTACTTAAACGACTTGAGGAGTTAGAGCCTGCTCTTGTGATTTCTTCTGCACGTAAGCTGTATGATGAAATGGCAAAAAGATTTCCCGAGGAAGTCCTGTTGCTGAGTCAGAATGCTGTTGAGATAGAAAAATTCCAGTCAAAGAAAAGAAGTAAAAACTCTGCACCGGCCGATCTAAAAGGAATTATTGATCAAGGGAAACCGATAATTGGCTATTACGGTGCAATCGCTTCGTGGCTTGATTATGACCTAATCCACAAAGTCGCGGCAGCACGTCCAGATTATAATTTTGTGTTTATTGGTAGAGACTATGATAATGGACTACAAAATCTTAATATCTCAGAAAATATTTACTATCTCGGTCCAAAGGACTATGAAGAGCTTGCTAGCTATTCTTATTGGTTTGATGCTGCGACAATTCCATTCCAAAACGGAGAAATTGCAAAATCAACCTCACCATTGAAGCTATTTGAATATATGGCAATGGGAGTACCAACAATCTGTACAAGGGATCTCCGAGAATGTGACGGATATGATGGAGTAATGTTGTCTAAAGACGTCGAGCATTTTATCACTAATACAGATAAGGCGATCAAAATGAAACAAAGCAAGGCTGCGCGAGAAAAATTAATGAGCTACGCAAAGCAAAATACCTGGGATGCGCGCGCAAAAGATATGATTGATGCCCTAAATAGGTTGGAGGCCTAATGAAGAACGTATTATTCATTTTTGGAACACGACCGGAGGCTATAAAAATGGCTCCGATTATCAAAGTAATGCAACAACGTGACAAAGAGTTTAAAGTAACGGTATGTTCTACTGGCCAACACCGTGAGATGCTCGATCAGGTTCTTCAATTCTTTTCGATTAAACCCGACTATGAATTAAGTGTTATGCAGCCCGGACAAACACTGTTCCACGTAACGACTGCGATACTAGACAAAATAGAACCTATTATTGATGAAGTTCAACCAGACACTATCATCGTGCAAGGTGACACAACTACCGCATTTGTCGGGGCACTGGCTGGATATTATAAACAAGTGGCGGTTGCACATGTCGAAGCGGGGCTACGGAGTGGAGATATCTACTCTCCATTTCCAGAAGAGGTAAACAGGCTTCTTATCTCGCGTATTGCGAAATATCACCTTGCACCAACAACCCTTGCAGCTAAAGCTTTGGCAAAAGAATCTGTGTCGGAAGAGGACACATATATCACTGGTAATACGGTAACCGACGCAATCTTAACAGCTCAAAAGATAGTTGGTGATAACCAACCACATAAAGAGTTTAGTAATATCGATCTCGTGAAAAAAATTATTCTTGTGACAGCGCACCGTCGAGAAAGTTTTGGGCAAGGAATGGAAGATATCTGTACTGCCATTAAGACGATTGCCGCTGCACGTAAAGATGTAGAATTTGTATTCCCCGTACACCTTAATCCAAATGTTCAAAAAGCAGTGCATGAAATTCTTGATAATGTGTCAAATGTTCACCTTATAGCACCACTCGATTATCCTGAAATGGTATGGATTATGAACAAGGCATACGTGGTGCTTACTGATTCAGGCGGAATTCAGGAAGAGGCGCCATCACTTGGGAAGCCGGTACTTGTAATGCGTGAAGTAACTGAACGTATGGAGGGTGTAGATGCTGGCACTGCACTTCTAGTGGGCACCAATAAAGAACTTATTGTCGATAAGACTTTAGCACTCCTCGATAATTCTAACGGCCTGTACGACGATATGAGTAAAGCAGTGAATCCATATGGTGACGGTCACTGTGCTGAACGTATTGCAGATATTCTCGCTAAATAATTAACGTAAGGTGTGCGTTGTAGAAGATCCGGTGTTCTGGATCGTTCCTCGTTGATATTGTTGGGTACAAGTACCAGAGGCGCAGACAATCGCACTCGTAGGATATCCAAGCACGCCGGTTTCATAGCCGAGATCAGCCCATTTTGTGCGGATTGGTCCCATTGATTCAAACCAACCAGAGGCTGAGGAGCCTACGATGTAACCATTTTGATATTGCTGATAGTATCCACCGGTCGATAGTCGATAAATAGCACTTGTTGGATAACCAATTGTCCCAGTCTCATAACCTAATTGCGCCCATCGACCGCGAATATCTCCAGTACTCTCCCAATAGCCAGAGGCTGAGGAGCCTACGATATAACCGTTTTGATATTGCTGATAATATCCACCATTTGTTGTTTGGGAAACTGGCCCAACTGGATAGCCCATAATACCATTTTCATAACTAAGCGTTCCCCACTTAGCCCTAATTTCACCTACGGATTCCCACCAACCGGTGACGGGTGTTCCGACGATGTATCCATTTTGGAATAACTGGAAGCAACCACCGCTCTTTATTGTGCCGCACACTTCGGCGGCTACCGGATAACCAAGGCTCCCTGCGACTGTATTAATTTGGTTATATCGATAATTGATTGAACCTTGTGTCTGCCATGCACCTGTTGACGAAGACCAATAAATCCATCCCTTCTGGAAACTCTGCTTACAGCCGCTATTCGGTTGATTACAAGTTAATGCACTTGTCGGTAATCCTAAAGATCCTTTTTCATAGTTTAATGCACCCCATCTGTCTCGTATTGGACCCATAGACTCCCACCAACCAGTAGCTGATGAGCCAACAAGGTAGCCATTTTTGTATGCCTGATAGTAACTGCCGTTTGCGGCGATAATTGGCCCAGTAGGGTAGCCCATTGATCCGCCCTCAAAACCAAGCTGTTGCCATCGTGTACGGAGATCTCCGGTACTCTCCCAGTATCCCGTAGATTCTGTTCCAACAATGAATCCATTTTGGTACTGTTGGTAAGATCCACCACCGCTTATTTGTTGGATCGAACCAGTAGGGTAACCAAGGTTGCTATTGTCATAACCGAGTTGACCCCATTGCCATCGTATGCCGCCCATACTCTCCCAGTATCCCGTAGATGACGAACCCACAATATAACCATTCTGGTACTGTTGATAGCAACCATTATTTTTCAGGCCGCATCCACTTGTTCCGACGGGATTTCCTAATGCTGTCTTGGTTTCATTTGAAAGTTGATTATATCGGTTCGATATTGCAGTATCCCATGGTCTTACTGTGCTTCCAAACCAGTCGTTAAATAGGCGCCAGAAGTTTCGATTACCATAAGATCCACAGAGATCACCTGTACCGTATAGGTTACCTAATGCAGAAGCATTTGGTTGGTAGGGGGTGTAGATATAAAGTGCTGCAGTTGCTTGGTTCTCTATGTAGACTTGAGTGCTCCCACAGTAAGCAATGTCGCGTTGAGTCTTAAAGCGTCCATACCATTCACTGGCAGCATTATTGTAAGGACCCGGGTGGAAGTAGATATTGTTATTACGCCCAGCTACGTAGTTATAATTATTTGGATTCTTTTTATAAACCTGAAATTGTCTAGCTGCGTAATACACTTGATAGAAAAACCCACCATAACTTGGATCACAGGGTGCCGTATCCGGGCAACCAAACCCGGTAGCATCTTCGTATTGACCATTGAGCGGCCAATTATCAAGTACAAGACTTTGTTCTTTTTGTAAGAGTATGAGAAGAACTTGAGGGCTAATATGACAGGCTTTCGAGATGTCGTTGATGATCTGCGCGCCTGAACGACTAGCGGCAGGGATTGCCTCACATAAACCGCTAGCTGCGGCCATTTGAGGTGTATTCTGGCGGTAATCCTTTAAGCAAACATAAGGTGGACCATGCCAACCCTGAAGTGCTGCATATTGTGCTCTTGTGATATCGCCACGACCTTTATCTGTTGCTTGCCCGGTCCCATTTGTGTCGCAGGTTGGGTTTTTTGAATTTAAGAAATCCTGGATTCCGCCTGTATCCATTGCGTATTCATTATAGAAAACAGCATCATCAATTATATGTCCTGGTTTGAAATCTGATCCCGAAAGGGCAGAAGCCGGTGAAGCTGAGTGTATTTGAAGTAGTGCGCTAACGATAACGGCAATTATTAATCCCACGAATACTAATGATGGTTTGATTTGAGGGAGATTTTTTATCATAAGCTCACCTCCATAGATTCGGATGATCCCTTAGCGTCTGGTGACACATAGGTCATTACTAAATTCCAAATACCTTTCTGTTGAAATTCAGATACAGGAATTACGATTGGTTCACATTGTGAAGTAGTGGCATCAATGAATGCTTTACTTGAACGAGTGACCGTTAATGAGCCTTTAGTGAAGGTTGCTGTGCAGGTTCCATTTCCTTCGATAATTCCTGAAACAAAAGCGCGAACTTCGACGGTATTATCTATTTTACCTGCAGAGGCAATTACAACAGGTAGGTTTTTTTGAGCATTCTCTGTTTCTTCGGGGGTAGGTTTAGTGACTTCATTTTTTTCAGTTGAATAGGTAGGGTCGTTTTGGTTAGGGTCTGTAGATTTTGACGATTCACTAGATGTGCGTGATGTGTTGTGAACGTAGAAGCTGTAGGTTAAGGTCCCAGCACCAATTAGCAGGGCAAAAATAACAATACAAACGAGAAGGATAGTTTTCTTTTTAGTGGATTTTGATTTTTTTGTTATATTCATAGGTTTTAATCATTATTTGCTACTGCTTATTATACCATGATAACCAGTAGCATTTCGATGTAAACACTATTCTCAACAGGGGCAAAGTTTAATCTAAGACTTTATAAGTCATCTCATAAATTGGCACAACTTTATCCTTAGGAAGCTCGTCGTACTCTTTATGTGTAACGGTAATATTGTCACACTGATCTTTCATATTATATAATGCGCCGTAAAATCGCCCGTAACCAATTGTAATGGATTTATCCTTATCACATTTAAGATTTGTTGTGATCGCTGCTCTAGTCTCCTTTATTAGATTCACTTGATATCCAATTCCTAGAAGACCGGTTAGGATTACATTGAAAAATAACATGAAAGCTATCACGTAAGGAATGGTTTTTGCACGAAGTGCAAATAATACGACAATAACAATTACCGGGAAGATAATAAGTTGAGGAAGATAACGTGCCCACCATGTGTTATCAAACACCAATACGGTTATAGCTACGGTTGCCAAAGGTAATAAAATTATTGGAAGATATTCCGCATATTTCCGAGCGTAACGCAGTACTAAATAAATAGCTGCGATAGTTGATACTATGAGTATCCCCCCGAACCATACACCATAGCCGGCTTGCCGTGCGTCTGATGTTCCCTCAAGGATGGCTAACTCATCTAGGCTGATCGTAAACGGCACTTTAAGCTGAGGTGTCTCGGTTGCGTTTAAATCATAACTTAAATTAGTCGTTGCGTATAAATTGTTTGCTATGAATTTTTTAATGCCTGGCTGCTCAGCATATCCAACAGGTTGCTGGATAGCCATAATATCAATTTTACCCTCGCCAGCAAGAGGATAAATCGGATTTTGGTGAGTGATGGTATTTAATACGTATGATGATGCACCAACGACGAACACGCCTAGGACGATTGATATAAGACCCGTGACGGTAACATCCCTGACTAATTTCCAATCTTTTTTGAATAGTAGATAGATATAATATACCGCTGCAACAATTGCAACATAAGCAAGCGCGCTGAACTTTAGGTTCACTACAGGAACGATTGCCATTGTGATGGCTGTCAAGATAATAATACGATCTTTTGTGTAATCCAATTTCCTGAAAATAAGCATTGAGAATAGAAGCAGGAGAACGATAATGTAGTTACCAAGTATACCGTCATTATAGTAATTAAAAACCTGTGTGATCACGACGGGGTTAAAGGTAAGTAAGAGGGCTATGATTATTGCTTTATTTCTATCAAACAGTTTGTAGAAAAAACTCAGGGCGAAAAAGAGCACTAAGAACATTGATAAGATGGTGATTGCTTTGCCAGATTCTATATTTCCGGTGACTTTGTAGATATTTGCCGCGAAAATCCAAGACGCTTTTGCATAATGATCTGTCCAGTTCGTTAGGTAGTCTCGAAATTCATCTTCTCGCCCTGGAGTTGCCATAGGATTGCGTGAACTATTATGAAACTCAAGCATTTCTTCCCAGACAGGGTTCCAACCATCCTTTAATTCTCCTATGGCTGTTTTGTGGTAGTCATTTCCATCCCACGTAGAATCAAGTGTTTGTGAAGAGAACGCAACAGCACCAGTGATAATAACAATTAACACCCCGACCCAAATGTAAGGTCTGATAACCAAGGTCTTTACTAGACGCCAATATGTTAGAGTGATTGAAATTAATAGAGAGAGTATGAGCCATACAGGTGAAATTCCTCCGTGGAAAAGGAAGGCGATAGAGCTAAGAGTGATTGTAAAAAAGATAAAACTAAGTAGACCAAGACCAAGCGCGAATGAAACATTGGTAACTATGCTTTTTTCTGTCGTATTCTCTTTCTTTTTCTTAGAAATCGCCATAAATTCTTCTACCTAAAGAATCTTTTAGCTACTGATAGAATTCCCTGTTTCCAGGGTACTCGGTGAGAGACGCCAGAGGTATTTTTGAAATACTCTTCATTTTTTAAATACCAGTCGTAATTACGGAGAAGTGCATCTTTATTTGAGAACTTCGGCTCAAAACCAAGTTGCTTCTCTGCTTTTTCAATTGAGACAACAGAATCACGATAGGCTGTTTCGTATACCCATTTGTAAATCGGAGACAAGCGAAGCAACTCAAGGAGGCGAAGGGTGAGAACCATTGGCATCGCTGGGAAACCGAGTATTTTCTTGTCGAAACCAGACTTATCAAGAACAACTTGGTAGTCATCTTTCATAGTCGAAAATTCTTTAGCACCAACATTGAATGTATCGTTTGCTTTGTTTGCCGGAAGAGTCATTGTTAAGTAGATAGCGTCACAAAGATCCTCTACGTCGAGGAGCTGGTATTCATTTTTGCCGCTACCGATCATCGGAAAGTTTAATCCTTCTTTTGCCCAGTCATACAGGAGCGCAAAGACACCAAGACGCTCAGGGCCAATGAATGATTTCGGACGAAGTATTGGTACGATCATTCCTTTTTCTCGATATTGCTCACCAATTTTTTCAGATTCAATTTTAGCAATTCCGTAAGGACCAATGCCTACTAGAGGATCGTTCTCGGAGGTTGGATTTTTTGTTTTAATTCCGTAAACGGCGGTAGAGGAAATGTGTACGACTCGTTTAATCCCATGCTTTTGAGCTGCTGCGAGTACATTGCGGGTGCCGTCGATGTCGATGGAATAGATTTCGTCAGCCTTGTAAAGTGGAAGTGCGGCCGC
>Ga0247808_10000418_pt1 | contig 21048 bp, 21 predicted proteins | sample UWRJL089202R1_FD_179914 | JGI IMG/M metagenome (GOLD analysis project Ga0247808, IMG submission 179914) | Plant litter microbial communities from Arlington Agricultural Research Station in Wisconsin, United States - UWRJ-L089-202R-1 | ecosystem: Environmental > Terrestrial > Plant litter >... | reverse complement strand
TGGCAGAGACATGCCGCGGCACAAACGCTTATTCTGCCACTAAACAGCACCCGGCACCAAACCCCGGTGCGCGCACGACCTAGTTGTCGGCCGGCTTCTCTTGGATGATGATCACCGACGGGTCGGTCGGCGTCGGATGCGCCGGGTCTTGCCTGGCCGAATCCGGGCGGCCCGATGGTCGGTCGGTCATTGTGGGGAACGGGCTCGGGCCGGACGGGACCGTGCCGAACCTGGCGGTCTCGTCGATGTAGACCATGGCCTCGCGCACGCGCTTGCGCGCGGCATCGAAAAGCTCCCAGAGCGCGAACCAGAAGGCGCCGAGGCCCACCAGGACAACGAGCACCGACAGCCAGGGTGCCGTGACCGAGTACACGCCCATGAGCACGATCAGAGCGTGCCAGAGGGTGAGCACGCCCACATCGGCCCAGGAGACGGCCTTGTCGACGCGCACCTCCTTGCGGGCGAAGAAGAGCAGGCTCACCACGAGCAACCCGAACCCGATGGTCACCGCCCCGAAGGTGGCGCCGAGCACCTGCCAGGCCGTGCTGCCGAAAACCGAGGCGGCGACCATGAGCCAGAGCGGAAGCGCGCCAACGGCCACGAACTGCCAGTAGTAGAAGACCCTGCGGAGAATCACAGTCCCCAGATTACCCGCGAGCGGCGCGTCGAGCCTTGGAGTTCGCTGGAGGCAGAAGCTCGGCGTCGGCGTTGTCGAACGGCAAGAGGTCGGGGCGCACCGCTCGGGTGCGATCGATCTGCTGCTGATGACGCCAGGCGGCGATCGCGCCGTGGTTGCCGCTGAGCAGCACCGGCGGCACATCCAGCCCGCGCCAGCTGGCGGGCTTGGTGTAGCTCGGGTACTCCAGCAGGCCGTCCTCGTGCGATTCCTCCACGAGGCTCTCCGGGTTGCCGACGACGCCGGGAATGAGCCGCCCGATCGCCTCGATCATGGCCATCACGGCCACCTCTCCCCCGTTCAGCACGTAGTCGCCGAGACTGACCAGGCGCACCCGCCCGCGGCCCGCGAAGTGATCGACCACGCGCTGGTCGATGCCTTCGTAGCGGCCGCAGCCGAAGACCAGGTGCGGCTCCTGGGCGAGCTCTCGCGCCATCGCCTGGGTGAACTGTTCACCCGCCGGCGACGGGAAGATCAGCACCGGGCCCGCATCCGTGTCGGTGCCGGTGTTGGCGCCGGTGTCGGCCGGAAGAATGCTGTCCAGCGCCTCGCCCCAGGGTTCGGGCTTCATCACCATGCCGGCGCCACCGCCGTATGGGGTGTCGTCGACGGTGTTGTGCCTGTCGTGGGTGAAGTCGCGCAGGTTGTGCACGGCAAGGTCGATCAGGCCGGCCTGCCGCGCCCGGCCGAGGAGGGAGATGTCCAGCACACCGAAGAACTCCGGAAAAATACTGATGATGTCGATGCGCATAGGGGCAATTCTACGAGTGGGTGGCAGCGAGTTCCGGCGCGCTGGGAGCGTCCGCGGCGGCGGCATCGTCGGGCAGGGCGGCCGCGCGGTTGATCCGGTTGCGGTGGGAGAAGTACAACGGCAGGGCCGTGAACAGCACGGCGCCCATGAAGTTGCCGATCAGGACGGGGCCGGTGTTCCAGCCCCACCAGTCGCCGAAGCTGATGTCGGCGCCAAGCAGCATGCCGGCCGGGATCACGAACATGTTCACCACGGCGTGCTCGAGGCCCAGGCCGAAGAAGGTGAGCACGGGCAGCCACATGCCCAGGATCTTGCCCGCGGCCGACTTCGATGTGTAGAACATGATGGTGCCCAGAGCCACCATCCAGTTGCAGAGCATGGCCTTGACGATGGCCACCAGGATGCCGCCGGCGCCGACGGCTTCGTACGGGAGCACCTTGTGCTCGGCCATGTGGATGATCGCCTGGATCATCGGGTCGGTCGTGTCAGTGCCGAGGTAGGTGATGACGCCCACGTACAGCAGTGCGAACAGGCCCGCGCCCACGATGTGCGCCGGGATCACGATGGCAAAGTTCTTGAGCCCCTTCGCGAGGGTGGTGCGGCCCTCGAGGATGGCCAATGGGATGAGGGCGAAGCTGCCCGTCACAAGTTCCAGGCCGAGCATCAGGATGACGCAGAATCCGACGGGGAAGAGAATTGCCCCCACGATCGGCAGCCCGGTCTGGGCGGCTGCGGTGAGGGCCAGCGACGTTGCCGCGCCGAGGATCGCCCCGGACAGGCCACCGCGCAGGAACATCTGGCGGGCGGTCAAGTTGGACTTGACGACCCCGGAGTGAACGAGTTCATCAATCAGGTGATCCGGATTCACGTAGGTCATGCGACGGTACTCCTCTTGAGCGGCCGCGATATCAACGAACGTGAAGTAGGTGTGGCGCGGCGCGCCTCTCCCCGTGAACTGGGTCAGGGGCGGTTATGCGCCCTGACCGTCTGGAGTCGGCGTCGCTGCCGGTTCTTCGGAGGTTTCGGGATCCGCCACCGGTTCATCGGTGTCGGAATCATCGGTGTCAGCGTCGGCTGGGGCCGGTTCGTCGGCGTCCGGCTCGTCCGGAAGCTCTTCGAGCAAGCCGGGCGGCGGGGTGATCGTGATGACGCCGGCCTTGACGTCGACGCTGGGAACGATCGCCTTCACGAAGGGGATCATCACCTCGCCGTTGGCGGTCTTCACGATCAGGAGGTCCTGGGCGGGCAGGTGCTCGAGGCGAGTCAGCGTACCGATCTGTACGCCGTCGCGGACGATGGCGAGGCCCACCAGCTGGTGGTCGTACCAGGCGTCTTCTTCGTCGGTCTGCTCGGCGGAGTCCTGGTCGATCCAGAGGATCGCCTTGGCCAGGGTCTCCGCGGCTTCGCGGTCGGGCACGCCCTTGAAAAACCCGACGGCGTGCTGGTTGTACCAGCGCAGCTCGACGAGTTCGATGGTCTTGCCGTGCCAGGGTGAGCTGGTCGGCACCTGGAGGGTGAACACGGCGCCCGGGACGAAACGTCGTCCCGGGTCATCCGTGAACAGCTCCAGCTTGATGGCGCCCTTGAGGCCGTGGGCCTTGGTGAGGCGCCCCACCCGCAGTTGGGTGGCCCGGATCGTGCTGTCGTCGCTCATGAGGGGCTAGTCACTACCCGATCAGAAGTCGGTGTCGACAACGTCGACCCGTACGCGCTTGCCATCGGCCAGAGCGGCCACGAGAGTGCGCAGCGCCTTGGCGGTGCGACCGGCGCGGCCGATCACCCGACCGAGGTCCTCGGGGTTCACACGAACCTCGAGCACCTCGCCACGGGGTGAGTTCTGGGCTACAACGTGCACGTCGTCCGGGTGATCAACGATTCCCTTGACGAGGTGCTCAAGCGCGGGAGCGAGCAAAATTACGCCTTGTCCTCTTCGGTTGCCTCTGCGGCAACTTCTTCGGTCTCGACCTTGGCCGCAGGCTTGTCGGCCTTGGGCTTGAGAACCGGCTTCTTCTTCTCGTCGGCGACGAAGGCAGCCTTCGGCTCCTTGATCTTGACGGTGGAGACGGCGTTCTTGTCACCCTTGAAGATGCCCCAGTCGCCGGTCAGCTTGAGGAGTGCCGCAACCTGCTCGGTCGGCTGGGCGCCGACGGAGAGCCAGTACTGGGCACGCTCGGACTTGACCTCGATGACCGAAGGCTCCTGCGTGGGGTGGTAGATGCCGATCTCTTCGATGACACGACCATCGCGCTTGGTGCGCGAGTCGGCGACAACGATGCGGTAGTACGGCGCACGAATCTTGCCCATGCGCTTCAGACGGATTTTGACAGCCACAATTCTCCTGTGATTTAGATGTTTGGCGAACTGACAGCCGTGAGCGTGGGGGCACACTCGGCACAAGCTCAATAAGGTTCGTGCTGCGCCGGATTAGAGGGTCGGGCGCAACGGAACTCGACTAATCATTGTGTCAGACATCGACCACTTTGTGATAATCGAGTTCCACCAGGGCCACTGCGGCAGATGACGTTCTGCAGCGCGGCGCACGGCGGGCGCAGCTATTAGCTGTCAGGATTGTGCCACATCGCCCCGCTCGGGGGCTCGGAACGTGAAGGAAAGCACCGTGAGCAGCCAGACCGTGGACGGCGACCCCGTGGGCGGCGAACCCGTGCGCATCGACTTCGCCCGCTCCGAACGCTCGACAGTCGGCATCGAGTGGGAACTGGCCCTCGTCGACCGTGAGACGGGCGACCTCGTGTCGATCGCCGACGAGGTCCTTGAGGCGCTGCGGGGCCCGGATGGCGCCCCGCACCCGCACATCACCGGGGAACTGCTCCTGAACACAGTGGAGCTCGTCTCCGGGGTGCACCACACGGTGGCCGGCGCCGTCGCCGACGTCGCCGGCCAGGTTGCCGAGGTGCGTGCCATCACGGACCCGCGCGGTGTCGACCCGATCTGCAGCGGTTCGCATCCGTTCGGCCAGTGGTTCGACCAGCAGGTCACCGATAAGGAGCGCTACCACAAGCTCATCGACCGCACCCAGTGGTGGGGGCGCAACATGATGATCTGGGGCATCCACGTGCACGTGGGCATCGAGGACCGCGACAAGGTCATCCCCATCCTCAACGGCCTGCTCAGCTTCGTGCCGCACCTGCAGGCGCTCAGCGCGTCGAGCCCGTTCTGGGCCGGGGTGAACACCGGCTATGCCTCCAACCGGGCGCAGATGTTCCAGCAGCTGCCCACCGCGGGGCTGCCGTGGCGGCTCGAGGACTGGGCCGCGTGGGAGGCGTATGTGCACGACCTCACGCTGACCGGGATCATCGAGGACGCCACCGAGGTGCGCTGGGACATCCGTCCGTCGCCGCGCTGGGGCACCATCGAGGTGCGCGCCTGCGACGGGGTGTCCACGGTCGAGGAACTCGGCGCCATCGCCGCGCTCATCCAGTGCCTGGTCGAGTGGATGTCGAGCGAGATCGACGCGGGCCGGCCGGTTCCCACGATGCAACCGTGGTTCGTGCGGGAGAACAAGTGGCGCGCTGCCCGGTACGGGCTCGCCGCCGAGATCATCGTGGGCTCCAACGGCTCCCAGCGGATGGTCACCGACGAGGTCCGCCGCCTCGTCGAGGTGCTCTCCCCCACGGCCGAACGCCTGGGCTGCCTGCCGGAACTGCAGCAGCTGCACCTGATCCTCGACCACGGTGCGAGCTACCAGCGGCAGCTCGCCGTGGCCGCAACGCACAACGGCAGCCTGCCCGCCGTTGTCGCCTCCCTCAGCCGCGAGTTGCGCGAGGGACTCGTCCCGTAGCCCGACGGAGGTCAGGCGTTTTTGGCGTCTCGCCAAGCCAGCCAGTCCTCGACCGGGGCGAGGTCGTAGTCCGGGCCGGAGATGCCAAGCGTGAACAGGGTGGTGCCCAGGGCGTGCAGCTCGTCGGCCTCCGCAGCGGACTTGCCGCGGAGCTCCGTCGAGATCTCGATCTCGCCGATGTCTCGGCCCACGGTGTCGCACCAGCTGCCGAGCACCCCGAGCTTGTGGGTGAGCACGTCGGGCGTGGAGAACGAGTGCCAGATGTCGGCGTGCTGCGCCACGATGCGCAGGGTCTTCTTCTCGCCGCCTCCGCCGATGAGCACAGGGATGTCGCGCACGGGTGCCGGGTTCAGCTTGCCCCAGCGCTCTTCGATGCGGGGCAGGTTCGCGGCCAGGGCGTCCAGGCGGCTGCCTACAGTGCCGAAGTCGTAGCCGTACTCGTCGTAGTCACGCTCGAACCAGCCCGAGCCGGTGCCGAAGATGAACCGGCCGCCGCTGATGTGGTCGATGGTGCGCGCCATGTCCGCCTGGAGGTCGGCGTTGCGGTAGCTGTTGCAGTTGACCAGCGCGCCCATCTCGATGACGCTGGTCTGCTCCGCCCACGCGGCGAGCAGCGTCCAGGACTCGAAGTGCTTCCCAGCGGGGTCACCGGACAACGGGTAGAAGTGGTCCCAGTTGAAGGCGATGTCCACGCCGAGCGCCTCGACGGCGGCAACGGTGTTCCGGATCGACGTGTAGTCGGCGTGCTGAGGGGCGATCTGCACGCCGAGGCGCACGGGGCGGGGCTGGGGGGAGGTCATTGGAGAATCCTAATCCCCTCGCCCGCCCGCGCCCGCGTGCGATAGCCGCTACCGGCCGAGCATCTTCTGCAGGGCCGCCATCTCCTCGGCCGATGGCCCACCGGCCGGAGCCTTCGCACCATTGCCGAGACCGAAGCCGGAACCGCCGCCCGCCGGGGCGCCGCCGAGCTTCTCGCCCGAGGCCAGAGCGGCGTTCTCTGCCGCACGCTTGGCCGGGTTGCCCGACTTCGAGCCCTTCTTCTTCTGCTGCACCTGCGGGCGCTTGCCGCCCATGCCCCCGGGCACCGGACCCATGCCGGGGATGTTGGGCATGCCGCCCTTGGCGACAGTCTTCATCATCTTCGCGGCCTGTTCGAACCGCTGCACGAGCTGGTTGACCTCGGTCACGCTGGAGCCGGAACCCCGCGCGATGCGCAGGCGACGGGACCCGTTGAGCAGCTTCGGCGTGACGCGCTCGGCCTTGGTCATCGACTGGATGATCGCCTCGGTGCGCACGATCTCGCGCTCGTCGAAGTTGTCCAGCTGCTGCTTCATGGCGCCGGCGCCGGGCAGCATGCCCATCATCTTCTTGATCGAGCCCATGTTGCGCAGCTGCTGCATCTGGCCGAGGAAGTCGTCGAGGGTGAAGGTGTCGGTGGAGAACTTCTCCGCGATCTTGCGGGCTTCCTCCTCGTCGAATGCGCCCTGTGCCTGCTCGATGAGGGTGAGGATGTCACCCAGGTCGAGGATGCGGCTGGCCATGCGGTCGGGGTGGAACGGCTCGAAGTCGTCCAGGCTCTCGCCCGTGGACGCGAACATGATCGGGCGGCCGGTGATGGACGCCACCGACAGTGCCGCGCCACCGCGGGCGTCACCGTCGAGCTTGGAGAGCACCACGCCGGTGAAGTCGACGCCGTCCTGGAAGGCGCGGGCCGTGGCCACCGCGTCCTGTCCGATCATGGCGTCGATGACGAAGAGCACCTCGTCGGGGTCGATGGCCTTGCGGATGTCCGCGGCCTGCTTCATCATCTCGGCGTCGACGCCGAGACGCCCTGCGGTGTCGACGATGACCACATCGTGCAGCTTCTGCTGGGCGTACTTGACGCCGTCCTTGGCCACCTTGACCGGGTTGCCCACGCCGTTGCCGGGCTCGGGCGCGTAGACGGGCACGCCGGCCTGCGCTCCGACGACCTCGAGCTGGGTGACGGCGTTGGGGCGTTGGAGGTCGGCCGCCACCAGGATCGGCGTGTGGCCGTCCTTGGCCAGCCACTTGGCGAGCTTGCCCGCCAGGGTGGTCTTGCCGGCACCCTGGAGGCCCGCGAGCATGATGATGGTCGGCGGCTTCTTCGCGAACTCCAGACGACGCTGCTGGCCGCCGAGGATCTCGATGAGTTCCTCATTGACGATCTGCACGACCTGCTGGGCCGGGTTCAGGGCCTTGCTGACCTCGTCGCCGAGGGCGCGCTCGCGCACCTTCCCGGTGAAGTCCTTGACCACCTCGAGCGCCACGTCGGCGTCGAGGAGGGCGCGACGGATCTCGCGGACGGTGCCGTCGACATCCGCAGCGCTGAGCTTGCCCTTGGTGCGGAGATTTTTAAACGTCTCGGCGAGGCGATCTGAGAGGTTTCCAAAAGTAGCCATTGTGGTCTTAGTTTAACCGGCTCCGGGGGCTCCCGCTCTCACTGGCGGGAATCCGTGCCGGGGCGCGTACGGTGGAGGCTCCACCGAAACAGGGAGCAGCCATGCCAGTTGTCGTCGTCGCCGTGATCACCCCGCTCGACGGGCACCGCCAGAATGTGGTGGATGCGTTCGCCCTCGTCTCCCCCCCGGGTGCACGACGAGGCCGGGTGCGAGCTCTACGCGCTGCATCACGACGCAGAGACCGTGGTCATGATCGAGCGTTGGACGACCAAGGAGGACCTCGCCGCGCACGCAGCGGGAGCGCCGATCGGCCAGCTCAACGCGCTCCTGGCCGACCATGTCACCGGCCCCAGCGTGGTGAGCGTGCTCGAGAACGTTCCGCTGGGTGACCCTGTCAAGGGCACCGTTCAGTAGACGCCGTTCAGTAGGCGCCGTTCACCCGGCCTCAGGGATCATCAGACGCTCCACAGCGCGCACCACCGTGGCCCGCCGGGTTGCGATCGTGCTCGCGTTCACCACGGGCGGCGTGGCCAATGCCTCGGCCGGCTCGTGGTTCCAGCACGTCACGATCCCGAAGATGAGCGCGGACACGTGCTCAGGGTCCCACGACGAATCCACGGTGCCGGCCCGCTGCAGGGCCACGATCCCGCGGAGCTGCTCCGCGTGGAAGCGGTCCATGAGGGCCCAGGACGGATCCACGACGTCCTGTCGCTCCAGCCGCGCCCAGTCGATCATCCGCAGGTGCTCCGGATGCGCAACCGAGTGGTCGTACAGCGCCCCCGCGAACTCGGGCAGGGTTCCCCCGGCCCCGGCCATCGCCGCAGCGAACTCGCCCAGGTTGAGCTCGAGGACCGCGCTGAACAGCTCCGCTTTGTGGCGGTAATAGGCGTACAGCCGTTCCTTGCTCGCTGCGGCGTTGCGCGCGATGCGATCGATCCGGGCGCCCGCCAGGCCGAAGGCAGCGAACTCGGTTCTGGCTGCCTCGAGGATGCGCTGACGGGTGGGCTCCGGCTCCTTCGCCGATGGGCCCGTGGGAGAAATCTCGGAAGTCATCTCTTTATCGTAGCAAAACGAACTAGTTCGTTTGGTAGAGTTCTCGGCATGTCAGAATCGAGCGCGACCGGCGTATCTCCGGTTTCCACCCCCACTTCCCCCTCCGAACACCCCAGAGACACGGCCGGTCACAACCCCCGTCGGTGGTGGCTTCTGGCGATCGTCGCCCTCGCCCAACTCACCGTCGTGCTCGACGGAACCATCGTCAACATCGCCCTCCCCCACGCGCAGAGCGATCTGGGCATGAGTGACGGCGATCGCACCTGGGTCGTCACCCTGTACGCACTGGTCTTCGGCGCCCTGCTGCTTCTGGGCGGCCGCATCGCCGACTACTGGGGGCGCAAGCGCTCTTTCATCGTCGGCATGGCCGGCTTCGCCGTGGCTTCGGTCCTCGGTGGCATGGCACAGAGCACCTGGGAGCTCTTGGCCGCCCGCGGTCTGCAGGGCCTCTTCGCCGCCCTCCTCGCCCCGGCCTCGCTGGCGCTGCTCACCGTCAATTTCCCCGGCGGCAAGGACCGGATCAAGGCCTTCTCGGTCTACGGTGCGATCGCCGGTGGTGGCGCCGCGGTGGGACTGGTGCTCGGTGGCGTTCTGACCGAATACGCCAGCTGGCGGTGGTGCCTACTGGTGAACGTGCCGATCGCGATCGTCGCCATCGCCGCAGCCATCCCGATCATCCGGGAGAGCAAGGCGCACGGCAACACTCGCTATGACGTCCCCGGCGCGATTCTCGTGGCCCTCGGCCTCGGTTCGCTGGTCTTCGGCTTCGCTCAGGCCGAAAACGGCTGGGATGCCTGGCAGGTCCTGGTCTTCATCCCGCTGGGCGTGGTCCTTCTCGCCCTCTTCGTGCTGGTCGAGAGCCGCTCCAACCACCCCCTGTTGCCGTTGCGGATCCTGGCGGACAAGGTGCGCGGTGGTGCGTTCATCACGGGCCTGCTCACCGGTGCCGCGCTCCTGGGCGGACTGCTCTTCCTCACCTTCCACCTGCAGATCGTGCTCGGGTTCTCGCCGCTGGAATCCGGGTTGGCGTCTCTGCCGATGACGGCCACGATCATGGTCGGCGCCGCGGTGCTCTCCAAATTCCTGCCGCGCGTTGGCGTTCGACTGCCGATGACGGTGGGTCCTCTTGTAGTCGCCGCAGGCCTGCTCTACCTCTCCCGCATCACCGTCGGCGGGAGCTACGCCGTCGAGGTGCTGCCCGGCCTGATCCTGATGGGCGCAGGCCTCGCACTGATCTTCGTGCCGTTGCAGAATGTGGCCCTCTCCGGTATCGACGCCCACGACGCCGGCGCGGCCAGTGCTGCCGTCACCGCCGTGCAGCAGATCGGCGGATCCATCGGCTCCGCGGTCTTCACGGTGCTCTACACGACGGCAGTGGCAAGCTCGCTGGCGGCCGGTGACGGTACTCCCGTCGCCCAGCTGGGTGCTCTCGTCGACGGTTATCAGGCGGCGTTCTTCTGGGCGGCCGTCGGTGTTTTCGTCGCCGCACCGGTGGCCTTCTTCATGGTGCGCCCCCAGCGCTCGGAGCTTCTCGGCACCGAGCCGGCCCTGCACTTGGGCTAGTCTCCCCGGCTCACGGGCCGCACGTACGAACAAAGGCCCCCGGATCGCTCCGGGGGCCTTCGCTCGTTCCGCGACAGCTCAGCTGTCGGCGGCGATGCCGATGGTGTCCCCGTGCACGTCCAGGGTGACGACGAGCAGCGCATCCGTCTCGTGCGGGCTGATCGAGTAGTCGAGCACGGCGAAGTGCTGGTCCGCGCCGATGTGGTGCGGGTGGAACCCGATCCGCTGCAGCTGGATGGAACGCAGGAAGTCGATCTGCTTGTCGCCGGAATCCCAGATCAGGGCGTCCTCGAGCACCTCGTCGTCGAGCTCGTCGAACTGGGCCGTGATGAACTGGCTCGTCACAGAGACCTCGGCGCTCAGGTCGGCCACGAGGGATTCCCTGGCCTGCGAGTCGAGCTCCTCGAGCGCGTTGATCATGGCCGCGACGATGTCGAGGGCCTCTGACGACACCGACTCCTCGTCGGGGGAGCTCACGTCCACGTCGACGTTCTGGTCGCCCAGCTCGGCCGTGTCCGACCAGTACAGCTCACCGCTCTCGTCGTCGCTGCCGAGTACTCCGAAGAAGTCGTGTTCGATGGTCATGGGGCGTCCTATCCGACGAGTTTTTGCGCGAAGACGTGCGGGGTGAATCCGGTGAGGTCGTTGATGCCCTCACCCTGCCCGACGAGTTTGATGGGGATTCCGGTCTTCTCCTGCACGGCGAGCACGAAGCCGCCCTTGGCCGAGCCGTCGAGCTTGGTGAGCACCAGTCCGGTCACGCCGGCGTGCTCGATGAACGCCTCTGCCTGAGCCAGGCCGTTCTGGCCCGTGGTGGCGTCGAGCACCAGCAGCACCTCCGAGATCGGGGTCTGCTTCTCGATCACTCGGCGGATCTTGGTGAGCTCGTCCATGAGCCCGCCCTTGGTCTGCAGCCGGCCGGCGGTGTCGATGATGACGATCTCGGTGCCCGTGTTGATGGCCCGTTCAACGGTCTGGAAGGCCACCGAGGCCGGGTCCTGGCCCTGTGCCTGCGGGCGCACGATCTCGGCGCCGGCGCGTTCCGCCCAGGTGGCGAGCTGCTCGACGGCCGCGGCCCGGAAGGTGTCGGCGGCGCCGATGAGAACACTGCGGTCGTAGACACGCAGGAATTTGGCGAACTTGCCGATGGTGGTGGTCTTGCCGACGCCGTTCACGCCCACGACGAGCACCACGGCCGGCCGGGCGCTGAGGTTGAGGGTGGAATCCAGCTTGGACAGACGCTCCTCGATGCCTTCCCGCAGCATCCGGTGCAGGTCCTTGGGGTCTGTGGTGTTGTACCGCGACACCTTCGCCCGCAACTCGGCGACGATGCCGTCGGTGATATCGGGCCCGAAGTCGGCCGTGATCAACGAGTCCTCGAGGTCGTCCCAGGTATCTGCGTCGATCGTCTTCTTCGCGAACACTCCGCGCAATGCGCCGGAGAGGGACCACGGGGTGCGTTCTGCCATGGTCCAAGGCTAGTCGGCGCTGACCCACCGCGCGCACCGGCCGCTGACGTGTCCCGGCGCACCACCGCCGGGGGTGGCGGTATCGGTGCGGTGCTGGGTATCTTCTCGGTAGCACCAGAGCGACACCATCAGAGCGGTAGCACCAGAGACACCTCGTCGAAAGGATGCCCGATGTCCCCCACTCCCGACGCCCGGCCGGCCGGCCGGGCCCCGTTCGAACCCTCAGGCACCGCTCGAGGCGACGCGGAGTCGCCGCCGGCACTGGCGGCCCTGGCCGGTCGGCTCGACGGCGATATCGTGCTGCCCGGCGACGCCGGCTGGGACGACGCCCGTGCCGCCTGGAATCTTGCCGTCGACCAGCATCCGGCGGCCGTCGTCCTGCCCCGCTCGGTGCGTGATCTGCGGCAGGTGATCGTCGCCGCCAGAGAAAACGGGCTCGGAGTGACCGTGCAACCGCGCGGGCACGGCGCCTCCGGCACCCTGACCGGGCAGATCCTCGTGCGCACCACGGCGTTCGACGAGATCACGGTGAACGTGGTGGGCCGGTACGCCCGCGTCGGCGCCGGAGTGCCCTGGGGAACCCTGCTCACCCGGCTCGACGGCAGCGGGCTCGTGGCGCTGGCCGGCTCGAACCCCGATGTGAGCGTGGCCGGATACCTGCTCTCGGGCGGCCACTCGTGGTTCAGCCGGTGGAAGGGCCTGGCCGCGCACTCCATCCGGGCGGTCGAACTCCTCGACGCGACCGGCGTGCTGCGGCGGGTCAGCCGCGACACCGACCCCGAGTTGCTCTGGGCGCTCCGCGGCGCCGCGGGGCTGTTCGGCGTGGTCACGGCCCTGGAGATCGACCTGTTCAGCGCCCCCGACCTCTTCGGCGGCAAGCTCCTCTTTCCCGCAGAGTCGGCCGAGGTCGTGTTCGGTGCCGCCACCGACATCCTGCTGGATGCGCCGCCCGAGTTGAGCCTGATGCTCGGGCTGATCAACATGCCCGATATCGAGCAGGTGCCCGAACTTCTGCGCGGCCGCAGCTTCGCCCAGGTGGACGCGGTCTTCGTCGGATCTGCCGAGGCCGGCCAGGCCCTTCTCGCACCCCTGCACACCATCGCCCCGGTGATCGCCGACCTCACCCGGCCGTTCCCGATCGGTCAGCTCGGCGAGGTGTCCGGCGAGCCCCAGGACCCTTCCCCCACGCTGGACTGGTCCAGGAACGTGACCGACCTGGACCCGGCGACGATGGCGGGCCTGGTGGCCGCGTTCCGCACCGCGAGCTACGCGGGTCTGACCATGTTGCAGCTGCGCCCGCTCGGGGGCCTCATCGGCGATCCCACCGTGGGGGAAGACGGGGTGGCCGGGCACCTGGATACCGGTTATCTGCTCTTCGCGGCGGCCATCCTGCCTCCTGGCGCCCCGATCCCGGCACCCGCCGACCGGCACCTGCTCTTCCAACCGTTGGAGGACACCCTGCAGGGCGTGGGTGTGCCGCGCACGGTGCCGAGCTTTTTGACCGCGGGGCAGGATCTCTCCCTCGCCTTCGCACCCGACGTGCTGACGCGGCTGGCCGCGCTCAAACGCACCGTCGACCCCGAGAACCTGTTCCGCAGCAATCGACCGCTCCCGGAGGAGGACCGCTGATCAGAGCAGGCTGCCTTCAGGAGGCCTGCTCGACGTCGTCCCGCACCACGCGCTGTCCTACGACCGCCGACACGCCGTCCTGCCGCATGGACACGCCGTACAGGGCGTCGGCGATCTCCATGGTGCGTTTCTGGTGGGTGATCACGATGAGCTGGCTGCTGCGCCGGAGGTCTTCGAAGATGGTCAGCAGGCGGCCCAGGTTGGCGTCGTCGAGCGCCGCCTCAACCTCGTCCATGATGTAGAACGGGCTCGGCCGCGCCTTGAAGATGGCGATGAGCAGCGCGACCGCGGCCAGGGACCGCTCCCCGCCGGAGAGCAGCGAGAGGCGCTCGATCTTCTTCCCGGCCGGTTTCACCGACACCTCGATGCCCGTCGTGAGCATGTCGGACGGGTCGGTGAGCTGGATGCTGCCGCTGCCACCGGGGAACAGAATCGGGAACACCTCGGCGAACGCGGCCTGCGTGTCGTCGAACGCGCTGGAGAAGATGGTGCCCATCTTGTCGTCGATGTCGTCGATGATCGTGAGCAGGTCGGCCCGGGTCCTGGTGAGATCGGTGAGCTGTTCGGTGAGGAAGAGGTGCCTCTGTTCGAGGGCGGCGAATTCCTCGAGGGCGAGCGGATTGATCCGGCCCAGGCGGGCGTACTTGCGTTCGGCCGCCGCGAGTCGCGCCTGTTGTTCGTCCCGGTCGTACGGCGTGCCCGGATCCGCCTCGGACGCGCCCCGCTGTGACGCGCCGGCTCGCCCGGCCGCGGTGGCCGGCACGGGCTGGGCCGGCCCGTACTCGGCGACCAGGACGTCCTCCACCAGACCCAGTTCGTGTGCGGCCCGCTCGAGCAGGGCGGACAGCTGGAGCTTCTTCTCGTAGATCTGCAATTCCAGACCGTGCACGTTCTCGGTGATGGCTTGCAGACGGGTGCGCAGGGTGCTTTCGTCCCGGCGCAACGAGCCGAGTTCCTCGTTCTGGCTGGCCCGTTCGGCCTCGGCCGTGCTGAGGAGCGCCCGGGCCTCGGCGACGGATGCGTCGATGGAGCCCAGGGCCCTGGGCAGCGCGTCGGCCACGGCCGAGGCCGCATCCACCTGTCGGCGCCGGAGAACCGTCCGGCGCGCGGCGGCGTCGGCCTCGGCCCGGTCGGTTTCGAGTTGCCGGGTGAGGGCGGCCACCCGTCCGTGTCCGCTACGCACCCGTTCCCTGGCCGTGTCCACCTGCAGACGGGCCTCGATCTCACGTTCCTTGGCGGCATCCAGTTCGGCAGCGAGTGAATCCCGCGCGCTGACATCCAGGATGGGGCGTGGCTGGGAGCGCCGGGTCTCCAGCGCGGCCGCGCTGGTCGCCGCCGCGCTCTCGGCCTCGGCCACTCCCGCCGCGGCCAGCTCCGCGGCGGCCGACAGACGGTCGAGGTCGGCGGATGCGGCATCCACCTGCACGGTGAGCCGGCCGCGTTGTGCGGCCCTGGCGCTCTCGCGGGCGTCCCGGTCGCGCACGAGGGCCGCTGCCGCCGAGGCCTGCGCCTTCGCTGCGGCGTGCAGGGTGCGCTGTTCGCCCAGGTCAGCGGTGACGATCGTGATCTGGCTGGTCACCTCGGCCAGGCGGCTCTCGGCGGTGTCGCGTTCCGTGACGAGCTCGAGCTTGCTCGGTGCAGCGCCGGTGCCGGCTCGCAGGGAGTGCGCGGTGAGCACGTCGCCGGCGCGGGTGATCAGCGTCACGGGGCCGCCGGACGCCGTGCCGGCCAGGGCGTCGGCCGCGGCGGCGGCGGCGGCCAGGTCGTCGACGATGAGGGTGCGGGCGAGCAGGCCGAGCACTCCGGGCGGAGCGTCGACAACGCTCGCGGCCGGCACCGCGCCCGGCAGGACCGGCAGGGCAGCCGGTGAGGCCGGGCCCGCGCCGGTCAGCACGAATTCGACCCGGCCGAGGTGATGGCGGTCGGAGTGGTCGACGGCATGAACGGCCGCTGTGCGGTCGTCGGCGGCCACGGCGTCGGCGAGGGAACCGAGGGCGGCGGCGACGGCGCGTTCGAAGCCCGGTTGCACGCTCATCAGTTCGGCGACGAGGCCGCCGATGCCCGCGAGATCCGCCGCCAGGAGGGCGGAGGAGCCGTCCTTCTGGCCGAGGGCCAACGTCAGGGCGCCCCGGCGGGCTGCGAGGGCGTCTCGTTCCCGTTCGTGGCCGTGCAGGAGGTCGCGCAGGCGCTCGATCTCTGCTCCGGCCTCGAGCATCTGTGCCTGGGCCTGTTCCACGATCTCGTCGAGGTCTGCCGGGTCGATCCCGTCCGGCATGCCCTCGGGGACGCCGCCGTGGGCATCGTCGAGCTCGGTCTCATCCAACCCTGCCAGTTCGGCTTGGGCGGCGGCGAGGCGCTCGCGCGCGGCCGACAGGGCTCCGTGCCGGCGCAGCACCTCGCCGCGCACCGCGGCGAGCCGCGAGGCGGCGGTGTCGGCCTGTCCGGCCAGCTGCGAGACCTCGAGGTCGTGGCGGGAGACGAGGGCCGACTGCGCCGAGATCTCGTCGTCGAGCGCGTCGAGGTCGCGCCGGAGGGCGGCCGTGACGGCCCGGGTCCGGGTCCAGGTGTCCTCGGCGACGACGATGCCGCGTTCGAGCCGTTCCACCTCGGCCGTGGCCTCGGCGACGCGGTGCGGGGTGACGCTCGAGGCTCGCTCGGCCGGTTCGGCCTGGCTGCCGAGCAGGGCCAGGCGCTGGTTGGCCAGCGAGTACAGCCCGCGCAGCCGCTCCTGGGCGGATTCGAGCGCGAACGCGGTGCGCCTTGCCACGTCGACGGCGTCACCCACCTGGGCCTCTTCCAGCCGGCGGATGCGGGCCTGGTTGTGGTCGAGCTGGTCCTGGATGACAATGCGCTCGGAGTGCCGCTCGCTCTCGGTGCGGCCGTGGGCGTCCAGAGCGGTGCGCAGGGTGACGACGTCGTCGGCGAGCAACCGCGCCCGCGCATCCCGCACCGTGGCGGCGATCTGCTGGGCTTCCCTGGCCACCTGGGCCTGCTGGCCGAGCGGCTTGAGTTGACGCCGGATCTCCCCGGCGAGGTCGCTGAGCCTGGTGAGGTTGGTCTGCATGGCCTCGAGCTTGCGTACGGTCTTTTCCTTGCGGCGACGGTGCTTGAGGATTCCGGCGGCCTCCTCGATGAACCCGCGGCGTTCCTCGGGGCTCGCGCGCAGCACGGCATCCAGCTGGCCTTGGCCCACGATGACGTGCATCTCCCGGCCGAGTCCGGAGTCGCTGAGCAGCTCCTGCACGTCGAGGAGACGGCAGGTGCGGCCGTTGATTGCGTACTCGCTGCCGCCGTTGCGGAAGAGGGTGCGCGAGATGGTCACCTCTGCGTATTCGATGGGCAGGGCGCCGTCGCTGTTGTCGATCGACAGGGTCACCTCGGCGCGCCCGAGCGGCCCGCGGGTGGAGGTGCCGGCAAAGATGACGTCCTCCATCTTGCCGCCGCGCAGGGTTTTCACGCCCTGCTCACCCATGACCCAGGCGAGGGCGTCGACGACATTGGACTTGCCCGAACCGTTCGGGCCCACGACGCAGGTGACACCCGGTTCGAAGGCGAAGGTGGTGGGCTGGGCGAACGACTTGAAGCCCTTGAGGGTGAGACTCTTCAGGTACAACGCGCCCGTCCCTTCTCTCCTCGGCCGGCTGGTCGGCCGTCACGGCCGACCATGACGGCATCGGTCAGTCCACGGTACCGGATTGCCGGTCGTTTACTGGGAACGGCCCGCTGAACGGCCCTACTTCGGCGGCCCGGTCCGGGTGGTCGGCCAGGGCTTCCCGTCGTGTGCCCGGGTGACGGCGTTGATGAGGTACGCAACCCTGCTCGCGAGGTGATACTTCGTCTCCATCGGAATGCTCCGCGGGTCCCGCAGGGCGCTCTCCACGTCGTCGATGGCGAGCCCGGTCAGCCGGGCGATGTTCCCCGTCGTGAGTCGGCACTCGATCGTCAGCGATTCGAGGGCCGCCCGGAGCCGTTCGTCGTCACCGATCGGCAGACCCTCGGTCAGCTGCGCCGCGAGGACGGTCAGTCTCGTACTCTCGTCGTTCGAGAGCACCAGCCGTTCCGTGCTGAGTCCAGTGGCCTGCGCCTGTGCGCCGTCCAGGAACGACCGCAACTTCTCCGGCGGGATACCCGTGATGGCCAGCACAGCGTCTTCGGAGATCTGACCGGCGGCGATGATACGTCTGAGTTCAGTGGCGGTGTCGTAGATCTGCGACGTCATGGCCGGCCTTCCTTCTCGCACTGCGGTCTCCGCGCGCTGCGGTTTCCTCGCGGTGCGGACGACGACAGGCTAGCTCTCATCCCACCTTCGGGCGCACCGTGTCGGAAGGGACGTTCGGGGGCCTGTCGCGCGGGCCGGCCGCCGTCTAGGCTCTGACCCGTGGGGACCGCGGCATTCACCATCGACGAACTGACGATTCCATCGGAGATCTCCGGGCCCGGTTGGGATGATTTCGCCGCGGCCGTCGAGGTGCGAAACAGGGTTGAGGCCCACGCGTACGGAACGGCCGTGTTGAACCAGACGGCCGAAGAGCTCTGGCCCGCCTGGCTCACGCCAGAGCACTCCCCCAGGCGACTCTTCGTGGCCCGGGTGGGCGGCGCTATCGTGGGACGGGGCGTCTACGAGACTCTCGCCGATCCGGAGTCCGAGTTCGCCTGGTTCACGGTGGAGGTTCTGCCGCAGCACCGCACCCGCGGGATCGGGGGCGCCCTGACCGCGCGCCTCGACGGCCTGGCCGACGCCGCCGGGCGCAGCATCCGGATCGTCTACGCGATGTCGCCGGAAGGTCCTGGGCCCCGGCTGGCACCCCCGACCGGGTTCGGCTCGGTGCCGGCCGATAACCCCGAGGTGCGTTTCCTACTCCGGCACGGGTACACCCTAGAGCAGGTCGAGCGCGGAAGCGCGCTGGCGCTTCCGATCGACCCTCACCTGCTGAACCGGCACCTCGACGACGCCCAGGCCCGCGCCGGCGGTGACTACGCGGTGCTGACCTGGATCGGACGCACGCCCGAGCGCTGGCTCGACGACCTGGCCCGGCTGTACACGCGGATGTCGACGGATGCGCCCAGCGCCGGCCTGGAGGAGCCCGAGGACGTCTGGACCGTCGAGCGACTCCGGAGCGAGCAGGATGCCGCGGCCGCAGGACCGCGCGCCACACTCGTGGCCGCTGCCCTGCACCGCCCCAGCGGCCGGCTGGCCGGATTCACCGAGTTGTCCGTTCCCGCGGACCCGCGCCGGGCCGTTGAGCAGGAGGACACCCTCGTGCTCAGGGAGCATCGGGGGCACCGGCTGGGGATGCTGCTCAAGGCGGCCAATCTGAGGCAGCTGGCGCTGACGCATCCGGAGCAGACGATGGTGACCACGTTCAACGCCGAGGAGAACCGGTACATGCTCGACGTGAACGAGGCTCTCGGCTTTGTGCCGCTGGGCTACGAGGGCGCCTGGCGCCGGGTCAGCACAGTGTGAAGTCAGCACAGTGTGAAGTCAGCACAGTGTGAATCAGCGCAGGCGTTGGCAGCGCGGGCAGTAGTGTGACGACCGGTTCATGAACCGGGCGCGCACGAGCTCGGTGCCGCAGCGCGGGCACGGCCGGCCGTGCTGCCCGTAGGCGTTGAGGCTGTGCGAGAAGTAGCCGGACTGGCCGTTGACGTTCACGTACTGGGCGTCGAAGCTCGTGCCGCCTTCTGCGAGGGCGCGCAGCAGGATGGCGCGCACCGCCGCGAGAAGCCGGCGTGCCGTGGACGTGGACAGAGACGCGGCCGGCTGGTCGAAGTGCACCCGGGCCTCGTACAGGGCTTCGTCGGCGTAGATGTTGCCGATGCCGCTGGCGACCTGTTGGTCGAGCAGCACCCTCTTGATGCCCGAGCGGGTGCGGGCCAGCGCGCGGTAGAAGTCCGGCGCTGAGAAGGCGGGGTCGAGGGGGTCACGGCCGATGTGCGCCACCTGGCTGGGAATCAGGGCCTCCCAGCCTGCGGGGACCCGGTCGCCGCCCGGGGCCCGCCCCGGGGCCAGCCCGGGTCCTGAGTATCCGGCCGGGCGCAGGTCGCCGGTGGGCAGGACGGTGTCGACGGCCATGCTTCCGAAGATGCGCTGATCCACGAAGTGCAGCGCCAGTTCGCCGTGCACCGGGTGCTCGAGGGCCAAGCGGATGCGCAGCAGCTTCTCCGCCGTTTCGCCCGGGGTGCGCAGCAGCACCTGGCCGCTCATGCCGAGGTGCGCCACGAGGGCACGGTCGGCTCCGCCGGCGCGCCCGGCGAGCGGGAACCAGAGGAACTTGCCCCGGCGTACCGCGGCGAGGAGCCTGGACCCGGTCAGCAACGCCTCGAACTCGCCCAGCGAGCGATCGTGCCGCCGCAGCGAGCGATCGTCGAAGACCTCGACGCACGTGACAGTGGCGCCGGAGACGGCCGGCTCGAGTCCGGCGCGGACGACCTCGACCTCGGGCAATTCAGGCATGGGTCACCGGTCGCCGTTCAGCGCCATCCAGAAACATCCGGCCGGCTCAGCGTCGGGCGCGCAACTGAGTCCAGGCCTCGAGGGCCGCGGCCATCTCGGCATGCTTCTTGCTGGTCCCGGTTCCGGTGGCCTTGACGCTGTCGCCGACGGACACCGTGGCGACGAAAACCTTGGAGTGGTCCGGCCCGCTCTCGGCGACGGCGTAGACCGGCACACCGGCGTTCAGCCGGGCGGCGGCCTCCTGCAGGCTGGTCTTCGGGTCCATCGACACGCCGAAGTGGCCGGGGTCGGCGAGCAGCGGCTGCACGAGCCGCAACACGAACTCGGTCGCGCGGTCTCCGCCCGAGTCGAGGTAGACAGCCCCGATAAGGGCCTCGACGGTGTCGGCCAGAATCGACGACTTCTCGCGTCCTCCGGTGAGGGTCTCCCCACGCCCCAGGCGCACGAAAGCGCCGAGGCCGAGGCCTCGGGCAATGCCGGCCAGGGCGGCGCTGGACACCAGGCTGGCCCGGCGCTTGGCGAGGTCACCCTCGCTCAGTCCGGGGTAGTTGCGGTACAGCATCACCGTCACGGCCTGGCCCAGAATCGAGTCGCCCAGGAACTCCAGGCGCTCGTTGGTGGGGAGGCCACCGTTCTCGTACGCGTACGAACGGTGCGTCAGGGCGAGCTCGAGGAGGCCGGGATCGATCTGCAGGCCGAGGATCTCCTGCAGAGCCGACATCGACACGGCGTCGGTCGTCCCGGCCGTTCCCTTGGTCACCGCTTCGGCCCGCACAGCAGAAACTCCCGCAGCGCGGGCTGCGGGAGATTCGGCGTGACGGGAACCGGCGTCAGACTTCGACACGGCAGCGCACCATCCTCTGACTAAACGTCAGCGACCTTGCGGCCCTTGTACTCCATGAAGAGTGCGGTTCCGGCGGCATCCGTGACGACCTTCGCGCGGTGCGGGAGGCTGTAGACGACCTTGCCGTTCTCCATGGTCTTCACCAGGGTGGGGGCTTCGGCCTTCCAGCAGGAACGGCGTGAACGGGTGTTGGAGCGTGATTGCTTGCGCTTCGGGACTGCCATGACTACTTCTCTTCTCTATCCGGTACAGCACGGATGTCTTCATCCGTGCTGATGCTTTCGGAAGCTTGGAATTCCAATAGTGCGGACCAGCGGGGATCCTGCACGTCACTCGGTTCAAGTTCAGGGGAAGTGGCACGCCGTTCCCCGGTCTCTGGGTCGAGACCTG
>Ga0247808_10000416_pt1 | contig 21102 bp, 15 predicted proteins | sample UWRJL089202R1_FD_179914 | JGI IMG/M metagenome (GOLD analysis project Ga0247808, IMG submission 179914) | Plant litter microbial communities from Arlington Agricultural Research Station in Wisconsin, United States - UWRJ-L089-202R-1 | ecosystem: Environmental > Terrestrial > Plant litter >... | reverse complement strand
GGTGGAACAATCGAACGACTGCACTTTGTCCTTCGTTAAACGAATAACCTCCTCCAATTCCTGCATTTTCAGTATCGAACAGTTCATCGTTCAATAAAAAATCCTGTTTGATGTCTCCTCCAAGGCTGTCTGAGAAGGTAAGGAACCTATAGAAATCAGCGGTGTTTACCTGGTCTTTGAAGCGTATGCTAATCTGGCATCGCATTTCACTGTTGCAGTTGTTGTATAAAGAATCAATGGCTACAAAAGGTCGAATGGTTGTCACAGAAGTATAGGTGACGCCGTTGATGGTCACTGCTAAGTTAAACGCTTCATCATAATGTAAAGGCACTAAGGAATCTTTTGATCTGTAATTATAAAACCGCAAATCACCGTCACGTGGAATCGTATCGTAAGGAAGTGTGATGGTTGTACCGCGGTGTGTGATGGTTATAGAGGCATCTCTGATAGGTACAGGAACTAATTCATCAAAATAACCTATGCTTTTGTAAGCCAGTAAACGATAAGGTTTACCGGGTTCCAGGTAACATTCTATATAAGGCGTGTTCGCGTAATCTGGTAATGGAATAGTTACTTCTTTCTCAAAATCGCATTGAAAAAGAAAAACAGAACCGATGAGTAATAGAATGCCTTTTACTTTAGCTACCATTTGAAATTAAAGGTTAAAGTAGGAATAATAGGAAACAAGGACACTTGCTTGGCGACATATTTTACAGGAATGTCATTTTGATCTTTGATCTCTTCAAAATATATGTAATAACTATTTCTTCTGTTGTATACATTATAAATACTCAATGTCAGATCGGCTTCTCCCCACTTTGGTTTGAAACGATATACGACTCCGATGTCCATTCGATGGTAAGCAGGCAAACGAAAGGCATTACGGTCTGTGAAGATGGGCACATTGGTTGGTCTTACACCATCCACATCTTGCAAATAAAAACGTCCGATAGGTAAACTTACCGCTTGTCCTGTTCCATACACAAAAGTACCTGATAAAGAAAGCCGCGGACTTAGTTTATGGATCACGACCACAGACAGATCATGCCTTCTGTCATAACGCGCAGGAAACCAATTTCCATGATTGATTTCTGCAAACTGTCTGTTGGTCCATGATAGTGTATAACCGATCCAGCCGGTTGTTTTGCCTTGTTTCTTCTCGACGTAAAATTCTGCACCGTAGCTTTCTCCTTTGCCAAATACAAATTCCCGTTGAAGAGAATCATTGACGAAGAGTTGTGCTCCATCTCGGAAATCGATTACGTTTTTCATGTATTTGTAATAGTATTCATTGCTGAAAAATAATTTGTTGCCCCAAAAGGAAACCTCATAACCCAGCGCGACCTGGTCGGATCGCTGTGGTGCCGGAATATTTCCTGAAGGATACCAGAGGTCAGTGGGCAACGAAGCGCCGGAATTATTCGCCAAATGTATGTATTGGTACATCCTGCTATAGCTCGCTTTGATGCTGATGCGTTCTTTCAAACGGTAATTGACTTGAAGCCGGGGTTCTATTCCCTGATAAAATTTTTCGCGGTAAAACCATGACCAGCGAAGTCCTGCATTGATGATCCAGCGTGCTCTCCAATTGAATACATCGTTTACATACGCACCTCCGCCGGTACCGTATAAAGCAGAGCCGTTTGAAAATTGTACTTTGCCATCCGAACTTCCTGCCTGTAATCGGGAGATGTTAAAGACATAACGATTGAGTTGAATGCCGGTCTGAAAAGTATGCTTTTTAAATACCTTCGTTAAATGACTGCTGGCACCGTAGTCTCTGATGCCTGAAGTGAGTTTGAAATTAAAGGAAGACAATTCATTTTTTAATTGATATTGATAATCACTTACTGAAAGGGTAGTGGTGAGCGTTGTACTGGAATCAATGGCAGATACCCAGCTTACTCCACCGAGTGTGTTACCCCATTGAAATCCGATGGTACTATTTTCGTTTTTAAACTTAAAAACATCACGTCCCAAGTATCCGGTTAAGTGAAGGTAATTTCTGTCGTTCACCTTATAGGTCAACTGTAAATTGCTGTCGTAAAAGTAATAATCGGGAATCGGGTTGTATTCCGGTTTCCCTTCATTGGATTTGTTCAACAAACGTGTGAACACATCGGCGTACGTTCTCCTGAATGCAATGTTACCCCATAGTTTTCCTTTGACAATAGGACCATCCAGTGCTAACCGCGAGGAGATTAAGCCGATGCCACCGTTAAGCGTATACTTGCTGCTGTCTCCTTTATTCGTATGCACATCCACTACAGAAGATAATCTTCCCCCATACATAGCCGGGAAGCCGCCTTTATATAGTGTAATACTTTTTACAGCATCCGCATTGAAGACGCTGAAGAAACCAAACAGGTGAGAAGGATTGTAGACCGGTATGCCATCTAAAAGGAAAAGATTTTGATCTGCTCCTCCTCCTCTTACATAAAGACCGCTGGAACCTTCCCCTCCCGATTGAATACCCGGTTTGAGCTGCAATGTTTTTAACAGGTCTACTTCACCAAACAAAGCGGGAAGTAACTTAGCTTCCTTTGTAGTGAGCGTAATCGTGCTCATTTGCGCGCTTTCCAACTGATCTTTATATACATTTCCTTCTACCGTGATTTCATCACGTGTAATGGATTGGATATAAAATGAAACGTTAGATGTTATTCTTGCAACAGGAATTTCCAGTGTTGCATAACCGGCGTTGTCTATGATTAATACATCATTTGATGGCACATTCTCCAATACAAAATGACCGTTTTCATCGGTTGTTGTTCCTGTATTTTTTTGGTATTTCAGGTGGACAACGGCACCGACCATAAGAGAAGAATCGGTGTTGTCTTTGATGAAACCTTCAATTCTATTGCCCTGTGCACTGGATTCCCGTGTGAGAAGAATAAAAAAACAAAAAACACACGTCCAAACAATGCCTTTCACTAATTCTGGATTTAGGTTTAATTAAAAAAAGAACAGAATGGTAACCTATTTAAATTTAATAGTTTAAATTTAAAATAGATATATAAATCCCCATTTTATGATAAAAACGCTTATTGGGCTTTTTATTGTGTTCAGCAGTATCACTTCATTGTTGGCTCAATCTTTTGAAGGCTCATTTATCATGCACGTGCAAGACGATCATTCAGTCAATATGATGAGCGTATCCGTACGGGGGGACAAATTAATTCTTCAACCGCTGGATCCGACTTTACCCAAACCGGTGAAAATTTTGATGAGTAAAAATAGCAACGACATCTTTGTACTGACAGAGGAGAGCGGAATGAAAATAGCTATTAAATATACTTTTGAAACCCCTTCGGCCTCTTCTACAGATACGTCTCACCACATTACTTTCCAGGAAACTGGAAAGACAAAGACTTTAGAAGGTTTTGTGTGCAAAGAAGTTTTTATAGACGATGGCGCCGGTCAAAAATTACAGTTGTGGGTGACACCAGATTTAGGTTTTACGATGGCGCAGTTTTCTGAGTATTTAGGGAAATTTTCTGCAGGACTTAATGGTGGGGAGTATGCGCAAACAGTAAAGTTTAATTCTTCAGAGATCTACAAAAAAAACATGGCTCTGGAAGTGAAAGAAGTGAAGGAAACAGATGCTACGATCATTCTTGTGAAGAAAATTGTAAAAGCAGCTTTGCCTGAAAGTGATTTTACAACAGATGGATATATGGTAGTAGATATAAAAGATATTCCAGGAGCCGAATAAAGAAAGGGGAGAAGGGAAATTAACACTCTATCGCTTTCATACATTACGAGTTTATTCATTGAGTTTAATAACCGTCATGGCATACCGATACTTTTTTGTGTGTGGTTTCTTTTTCACCGGTATACAAGCCTGGTGTTCGATGCCTACGATTCTGTTCATTTTGACGCCTATTACCGCATCGATTCTACCCATCAATTGTCTTCATCCGATGTGTTAAGAGATGATACAAAATGGAATCGGATCAAGGATCCTGAGAATTTCAACTTGGACATAATGATTTTAACGTTTGGCTTTTATTGCGGTTGAAGAATGAAAAAGCAGGTAAGAATTATCTGCTTACCATTGAAAATGCACACCTCGATACTCTTGTTTTGTATAAATATGGCAAAAGCACTACAAAGATTGTAAGTACGGGTGATCGTCAGTTTTTTTCTCAAAGAGAACACGAATACAATATGTTTGTGTTTACACTTCCTGATTCGTGTGATTTTTTTTTATTGAAAACAACTACACAAGGTAGTTTATCTATGCCTATTACTATTAAAGGCGTCAGTGAGTACATGATAGATAGCAATATAGATACCATGATGCTGGCCTTGTTTTTTGGAATTATATTTCTTTCCATACTACTCAATATATTATTGTATTCCAGAATCAGAGAAAGTATATACTTGTTTTACGTAGCATGCTTATTGGGAAATGCTGTTTTAAATGCAGTAGATTCAGGTGTTGCTTTTCAGTTTTTATGGCCCAACCATCCGGGCCTTAACCAGTATGTCGGTTTGTTATTCTGTCAAAAAATCCTTTCACTTAAAGAAATAGCGCCTGTATTGAATAAAGTTTATTACGCCTTGTACATGTATGTATTCGTAATGGTGATCATAAACCTGATGGGTTATTATGCTATTTCGATAGCGTATCTTGTTTATTATTTCTACGCTTCGTCTTTGCTGTTCTTGTTTTCAGGTATTTATCTTTACTTCATTAAAAAATACAGACCTGCATTTTATTATATGCTGGCATGGGGAATATACTCCGTGTCGGGAGTCGTATACATCCTGACCTCAGAAGGAATGCTGCCTTTTACTTTCGTCACTAAAAACGCATTGAAGATAGGCAACATCTTAGAGATCATTTTTCTATTCATGGCTGTTGTCGATAAAATTTATGATTTAAGAGAAGCGAAAGAACATTCGGATTATGAAGCTTTAAGATTGGCGGAAAAAAACAGAGAGATCTTATTAGCGAGGAATAATGCATTGGAGAAATTTGCAATTTTTACGGCACACAATATCAGAGGTCCTGTATCAAGTATTATGGGATTGACTAATTTGTTTCAAATGGTGAAACAAAATGAGGAGGAGACCAACAAAGTGGTTGGCTTTATTAATCAATCCGCGCTGAAGTTGGACGATGTTGTAAAGGATATGATTTTGCTGTTGACCTTGAATAATAAGGAAGAATCTCAACGGGAAGAATTATTGCTTGCTACTGCCTACTATGAGGCTAAAAAACTGTTTATATCAGCTCTTCCGCAAGACACGGTAGTACTGTTTGAGGAGTCTTTTCTTCCTCTCAAAGTATATGCAGAAGAAACTGTTCTCAAATTTACATTCAGTCAATTACTCGATAATAGTTATAAGTTTAGAGAATTAAGCAGGCCATTAAAGATTACGGTAAGAGAAGAGGAAGAAGGAAATTACCGTTGTATTTATTTCTCAGACAATGGAATTGGTTTTGATGCTATCCGATATAAGAACGATGTATTTGGTTTATACAAACGCTTTCACGTCAACGGACAGGGGAAGGGACTTGGATTATATTTTATTAAGGAATACATGCGCAAGATCAAAGGAAAAGTAGGGATTGAAAGCAGACAAGATGAAGGAACAGTCCTGAGACTTTGTTTTGAAAAAGTATAAGACAAAAAAAATCCCGCTTCTATAAGAAGCGGGACAAAATAATAAATGTGCTGTATCGTTGAACTAAGCTAGTTTAACATTCACTGCATTTACGCCTTTTTTACCGTCTTGAAGTTCGAAAACAACTTCGTCGTTTTCTCTTACTTCGTCAACTAAACCAGATACGTGTACGAAGTACTCTTTACCTGAATTTTCTTCTTTAATGAATCCAAAACCTTTAGAAGTGTTGAAGAATTTTACTGTTCCTTTATTAGCCATTGTGTTGTTAATTTTATTTACTACAATGATACAATTTTTTTGCAAAATAAATGCATGAATTACCTTTTTTTTTCGCAATAGATCACAGAAATAGACTGGTGTAACATATTTGTTCTTACCCGGATTCAGGTATAAAGCTATTTGGAAACGACTTTTAAGCCTATTATGCAACCAATTAGCATGAAAACGAACAAAACACGCCAGAAATCAGTAGGTTCATTGTAGAGGAAAATACCCACAATAACAGTTCCGACGGCTCCTATTCCAGTCCAAATCGCATAAGCTGTTCCCATCGGAATCGTCTGAATGGCCATATTAAGCAGAATAAAGCTTGACGTGATACAAATGAAGAACCCAATGCTCCATTTTAAATTACTGAAGTTATCAGATAATTTGAGGCAAGTGGTAAAACCGACTTCAAATAGGCCGGCGATGATGAGAATGATCCAATTCATAATTTTAGAGATGAGAGATGAGAGATGAGAAATGAGAGATGAGATGGAAATAGATTTCATCTCATCTCTCATTTCCCTTTTCTCATCTCTAGAATGATCTATTAATACCAAGTACAATTCGAGATCCCGGTTGGAAATTCGTTGAACTCTCACTTAACCACAATGGCATGTCGCAGCGAATCACCAGCGGAGTGATATCGTAAGGGGAGAACTTAATCGTTAAGGCACTGCCAATTCCGGCATCTGCATATACTTTAGACAGTTCTATACGATCTGTTCTGTTGCTTTGCAACACGGCAACATCATAGAATAAATAAACATCCAGATGAAAGGGCTGCGTATATTTTTTTGCTTTGATGCGAATCAATTCATCCAGATCAATCTCTGCATTCCATGAGGCCGCACTGGCTGAAAAGGCAGTAGTTAATGTGGTGTCCCTGCCGTTTATGGTAGCTTGTTCCGTAAGTCTTTCTCCTGCGAAACCGCGTAAGTTCAAACTTCCTCCCGGCTGGTACAACCAGGTAGCGTTCAAGGTGTTTTCAGGAAAGAAAGTGCGTGTACGGCTAAACTTATCGTTAACCATCGTTTCAGGAGAGGCGCCTTGTATAAAAGCCATGGATTCAAACGGTGTGGTTTGATTAGCCGCTTGCGCATAAATCCTTGAGGCTATATTGATTTTAGCCCATTTCCATTTGTTGACGGATTCTACTGTTAAGCGGTTGTAGTTATAATCACTGGCAACGAAAGGTGTACGCAGTTCTACTCTCACTGTACCGGTTCCTTTTTTATACGTGTATTTTCTAAACAAGTAAGTGTTTAATGTGGCATGTACATAACTGGCCGGAGCCTTGCGAACGTCTCCCCAGAAGCGATACAGTTGATAATCGTACGTAGACGGTTCATTGATCAGGTATTTGGCTTGTACTCCAATCATTGTATACTTCGGATTATTTTGATCCTGCTTGCGGAATATTTTTTCCAATCCTGCGCTGGCCATCCATATTCCTGCATTGTAGGAGAAGGCATTGTTGTGCGACAACTGCTGACTGAGGAGTGATAAATTTCTTTTATAACTCCAATTCCATGAGATGTATTGATTATAAGTTGTATAATTTTCCGGTAACACTTGTCCAAGGGTTGTATTGCCCCATAAAGATAAAGAGTAGTTGTATTTTCTGTAATAGCTTCCTTCCGTATGCAAACCTAACATAACGCCATCTTGTTGCTGGTACCAGATGTCTGGTCTCCAAAAAACAGGCCTGCTTTTCCAATTTGGATAATTAGGTACGCGATGATCGAACGTGTGTTTGCTAAAATGAGATTTGCCTTTTTGGTTATTGGACAAATCAATATCTGTCAGTTGTCTGTCGGGATCTATAATAACAGATTGCAAGGGAGAGTCTGTATAAACTTTAAAGCTGTAAGTAGGTTTCAGTAAATCCCATCCATACCATTTTGGTAAAATACTGTCTATGCCTGGCTTGATAAACCATGTATTTGGAATGTAATAGCGGGTGCTTTGCTTGTCTTTTGTATTGATTAAAACTTCCAATGGCATCTGCATACGGCCTTTGCGCTTTAGGGTAATGTCATATGCATAACCGGTAGCGAGTTTGTGCTTTTTTATTTTTCCTACTTTATAATCGATGTACTTTGTCGTTTCCAGCCATTCGTCAAAGAACCAACTCAGGTCTGTGTGTGCCGCTTCATTGATGGCTTCTCTGAAATCTTCAGGATACGGATGTGCCATGCTCCACTTGGCTACATAATGTTTCATTGCGTGCAGAAATAGAGAGTCACCTAAAACCTGTTTCAGGTTATACAACATGGTGCCTGTTTTGTAATACACCAAACCGTAATTTCCTCCATGACGCAAAGCCCCATGGAAACCGGAAGAGTGGGTGTTCAGGGGTTCGTCAAAGTTTTCCGTAACATGATTGAGATAAGGCAAATACAAATTCATGTATTCGTTCTCCAAAGGATCAAGGTATTTAGTGACGAAGTTGTTGTTCCCTTTACGTTGGCGCACTTTTCCGTTGATTTCATCCAGTGCCCACACGGTAAGAAATTGAGTAAAGCCTTCGTCTAAAGAGGCTCTATACGTTTCATTGGAACCGACCATACCGTAAAACCACATGTGTCCGACTTCATGGGCCAACAAGCCCTGATGCTGAGGATACGTTCCACCGTCAAGAGTGATCATAGGATATTCCATTCCATCTTTCGCATCGGCGATGATGATTTTGGGCCAGGCATAGTGGCCAAAGTCTCTGGAGTAAATTTGAATGACACGCAAGGTAAAAGGCCCTGACTGCTGCCATAAGGCGGCATGATGTTCCTGAGCAAGGGTGATGACTTTGATGCCTTTCCATTCCAGTTGACCGATGCGGTAAGTAGGATCTGTGGTGAAGGCAAAATTATGCACGTTCTCTGCATGGAAGACCCATGTTTTCGTTTGGCCTTTTATTTTGGGAACGATAACAGATGGCTTTTCTCCGTACGGTTTTTTAGCAAAGTTTTTCAGATCCAGTGCTGTGCGCAAACTATCAGGCAGTACTTCTTTATAGTTCACAATCTCTCCTGTGCCATCGCAGATGTATTCATTAGGGAGTTCGAGCGCCACGTCAAACGTTCCGAAGTTGTTGTAATATTCTTTGTCGAGGTCCTGATCCGTATTCCAGCCGGAGTGTGCGTCGTAAACACACACAGTCGGGTACCAGTGTACGCCGTCAAAATGTTTGTTGTCAAACTCCGTATAGGTTTTCATTCTCCGGCGCATCGTGCCGGTGTCAAACCATGTTTTGAATTTCATGTTGACACGGATCGAATCTCCTGAAGCAAGCGCTTGGGGTAGTACAATTTTAAATACGGTATTGTCCTGAATGATTTTAACGCCTTGTCCATTAACTGTCACTTCAGAGACTTGGGTTGTTAATCCCAGTGCCTCCTTGGCACCGAATTTTACATCCACATGATTCTCTTTGGAAAGCTCATGGTAATAAGACCCCGGTCTAAAGGCGTCCTGGTAAATATGGAAATAGATTTCTTTTAAGTTATCAGGAGAATTGTTCCAATAGGTCAGCTCGTAGAATTTAGCATCCAACACTTGTGCCGAGTCGTCGAGTGCTGCGTAGATTTTATAATGCACATCCTGTTGCCAATAACCGGCATGGGGCTGCTTGTTTTTCCAATAGCAGGTATTGGCTGTTGTTCTATAAGTGTTAGGCGTCTTAAAAAAGTTGTTGTAGGACTGAGCAAACAATACGGAACTATTACAGAAGAAGAGTAAATAATAGAAAAGGTATTTCATTGTGTTTAATGCTTTTGACAAAACTTATAGACTGCGCGATCGGCTGCTTCATAATCGAGTTCCTTAGACGTTTCAAAATCACGACATGCATCCAATGTATCCGCAGTGGCAATAGCAACTAAACCACGCACATAATAATTAGCTCCGTTAGAAGGATTAATGAGAATGGCTTTGTCTAAATGTTCTTTGGCTTTTTCGTATTCCACATTTTTGTAATGTGCATAGCCTGCTTTCTGATGCGCAAGATCTGAATAGGAATGTTTGCTCATGAATTCATCGTATACCGTTAATGCATTATCCCACTGTTTGTTTTTGGTATAGCATTCTCCTTTCATCAATAATGTAGTGTCGTTAAAAGAAGGTTTGATTTCTTCAAGGGTGATCAAAGCCTTATCGTATTCATTTAGTTCCAGGTAGCACTGTGATAATTTATAGAGCAAGGTATCTTTGTTCTCTTCTTTATGTTGAAGTACGCTGGCGTAAAGATACGCTGCTTTCAGGTATGATTCCTTAAACTCGGGTCTGGCATATACAAGTACATCTGCCAGGTGTTCCTGTATTTTATAATTGCTGTTGTCCATTTCAATGCCTTGCTGGTAATAATACATGGCACCGGCATAATCTTTATTGTTTTCAGATTCCAATCCGAGTTCGTAGTGATTATCGGAAGCCAGTCTGTTCATGACATTAAAAAGCGTATAGCCTCCAATAACGAATAGTATAAGTACAGCAATAACAATGAGATTTTGTTTGGAAGGCATACTCAGGTTAAGCGAGAAAGTGGCTTGCGTCTGTCCTGTTGCCGGTCTTCTTGGTCTTTGCTGATGGGCAGGTCTTGCTTGGGCAGGTCTTGGTGGTGACGGGCGTTCGGCATGGTATAGTTTTACATCATACTGCTGGCGCTTGGCTGGATCTGACAGCACGGCATAAGCCGCCGTTACCTTTTTGAAATGGTCCTCGTAAAATTTACTTCCGGGATTGACATCCGGATGGTATTTCTTTGCCAATGTTTTATACGCTTTCTTGATGTTGTCAAGAGACGCATTGCGCGGAACACCTAATACCTGGTAATGATTAAACTCCATCTAAAATTCATCAAGGCTTAAGATCAAATATAACGATATCTGATCAAGTAATCCTGATTTTTTTACCGGGAAGCATTTGAATTAATCCACTCATTTCCAGCTGTAAAAGCAAGCTGGCTGTTTGGGAGATATTGATCCCGCATTTCCAGGCCAGGTCATCAAGCTGTATGTTTTCTTCTTTTTCAATCTGCTCATAGAGTTTCCGTTCTTCTTCTGTAAGACTGGCCAGGAGTGCTACATCTTTTAGTTTGAACTTCGAAGGTCGTCCGGTAGATTCTATGTCCCAGTTCAGGAGTTCGGCTACATCTTTCCCTGAAGTCAGGAGATGTGCCTGATTGTTTTTGATCAGATTATTGCATCCAGTAGAAGTAGGTATGTTTAAGTTTCCAGGTATAGCCATCACTTCTCGATTGTAAGAATTAGCCAGCTGAGCAGTAATGAGCGCTCCTCCTTTTTCTCCGGCTTCGGCAACAATGATGCCTTCGCACAAACCTGCAATGATGCGGTTGCGGGCGGGGAAGTGGTACATCTCCGGTTTGGTGTTGGGCGCATATTCAGAAATCAACCCGCCTTGTTCGCACATGTTTTGAGCAATTTGTTGGTGAAGATTAGGGTAGATATTTTGAATACCGCTGCCCAATACACCGATGGTTCTTAATCCCAAATCCAAACATACTTTATGCGCGGTAATGTCGATGCCATAAGCCAGTCCGCTTACGATGACGGGGTTCCAGGGAATAAGTTCCTGCAATAAATTTTCTAAACATTGCTTGCCATAAGCGGATGCTTTCCTGGTGCCTACAATCGCGATGGTTTTGTTATGATCGGTTTCCGTATTGCCTTTGCTGTAGATCAGAATAGGAGCGTCTTCAATTTCTTTTAATCGTTTGGGAAACAAAGGATCGGTGATGAATACGATGTTGATATTGTGCTTTGCGCATTGAACGATGATACTTTCTGCTTTCTGAAAAAGCTGAGGGTCTTTTAAAGAGGTGGCAATCTGATCGCGGATACCGGGAATCTTTTTGAGTTTGCCAGATGGAGTGTTAAAAATTTGTTGTACGCTGCCGCAATAGGTGATGAGCTGTCTGGCGCTATAAATGCCAACTCCAGGGACAATGCTTAGTGCTACGCGGTGGATGAGGTCTTGCATAAAAAAGTTTAATTAAAAAATGTATTTAGTTATGAGGGATGGTTTCATACCATCTTTGTTTGCGTGTCAGGTCTTTCGACCTGACACTGCTAGACCATTGTAATGAAGACTTGTTTTATACAAAACAATAAAATTAATTTTCATTCAAGCCTCTTACTTTTCTTTTGCTCTTCCAAAAGAAAAGTAACAAAAGAAAGGCAGCCACCAAAAGCAATGTTGGAAGACATTGTTGTTCCTTATAGGACACGTAGTTAATTAATGAGAATGTCTTCCAACATTCGCTCTTTTCCTGGACGCCAGCCGCACCATGCGGTTCGTTAAAACTCTTTGAAAGCCCATGTAGCTTTAGTACTAAGCAACTGCGTTAGGGATTGAGCCATTGTCTGAGCTCTTCCCGCCAACGAAACGTATGGATTATGAAGCTGTTTGAATGGCGGGAAAGCGAGTGGCGAAAGCCCGGCCCGAAGGGAACGCCCTAATGATTACACTTATAAATCTTCCATGAATTGTAATTATCTCAAAAAATAAAACAAAGATTTAAACATACACCTGATTAATTAAACACTAATCCAGATTCTTCTTCAATTCTACTAAAAAATCCCGAACCTTTTCTAATGATTCCAACATTTCGTTGTTGGATCTCACTTTGTGTTTTTCGGTTTTCAATATTTCCTTTGCTCCCTGCAAGGTATAACCTTTCTCTTTCACCAGAGAATACACAAGTTTGAAATCCTCAATGTCTTCCTGCGTGTACTGCCGGTTGCCTTTTTTGTTTTTCTTCGGAGCCAGCAGCTCAAACTCATTTTCCCAAAAACGGATCAAGGAAGTCGTCACTTTGAATATTGCAGCCACTTCTCCGATGCTGTAATAGAGTTTCTCGATGTCTTTTTCTTTGTAGGGCAAGGGGATAATATTTGCCTCTAAATTACTTTAAGGGGTTGAATATATAAGTTTGACACTGTTGTACTTATCCACATTGAATCCACGAGGTAGAAAAGTGTTGATAATCAGCAGAGGAAGGTTTGTAGAAAGTGAAGATTAAGATTAGAAGGTTAAAAAGAGGGAGAGGGTTTGTAGTTAGCTTAGCGTATTTTCATGGGCGTGCCCCTTCGGGTCGGGCAGCACTACGTGCGCAATTTTCGCGCTCTGCGCTCAATTGTGCTACAAGTCCTCACTCCGCTCCGCTGCGTTCCGGGCTTTTCGCTGCAATCCCTCACGCAAACACTCCTGCAATTGTCAATAAAAATACCAGCCAAACACCTTAAAACCGGCTTATTTTCATTAAATTTGCGCTCGCTAAAAAGTGCAGGGAACAACTCGCTGCATCGCATACCAAGAGAAAGAAAAGCCACAATGAAAGCTAACGAAATCAGACAAGCGTACTTAGATTTTTTTCAATCCAAAGGACACCAGATTGTACCTTCGGCTCCTATTGTCAATAAAGATGATCCGACGCTGTTGTTTACCAACGCGGGGATGAATCAGTTCAAAGATTATTTCCTGGGCAACCAGGTTTCCAAATACAAACGCATCGCCGATACGCAAAAATGTTTGCGTGTATCCGGTAAACACAATGACCTGGAGGAAGTCGGTATCGATACTTACCACCACACCATGTTCGAGATGTTGGGCAACTGGTCGATCGGAGATTATTTCAAGGAAGAAGCCATCGCCTGGTCGTGGGAGTTGTTGACGGAAGTATACAAACTGCCGAAAGACCGTTTGTATGTTTCTGTATTCGGAGGTGATCCTTCAGAGAATTTAGAGAAGGACATGGAAGCCTACAACTTCTGGAAGAAATGGATCGCAGAAGACCGTATCATTTTCGGATCGAAGAAAGACAACTTCTGGGAAATGGGTGATCAGGGGCCTTGCGGTCCTTGTTCGGAGATTCATGTGGACTTGCGTTCTGATGAAGAAGTGGCGAAAGTACCCGGTAAAGACCTGGTGAATGAAAGCGATCCATTGGTGGTTGAAATCTGGAACAACGTATTCATACAGTACAACCGTAAAGCAGATGGTAAGCTGGAAGAACTTCCTGCCAAGCACGTTGATACCGGAATGGGCTTCGAACGTTTGGTGATGGCCGTTCAAAATAAAAAATCAAATTACGATACCGATGTGTTTCAACCGATGATCTCTTACATCGCGGCACAATCTGGTATTCCTTACGGACAATCGGAGAAGACAGACATCGCGATGCGCGTATTGTCTGATCACATCCGTGCCATATCATTTGTGATCGCTGACGGCCAATTGCCTTCGAATGCAAAAGCAGGTTATGTGATCCGTCGTATTTTGAGAAGAGCAGTACGTTATGCTTACACCTTCTTAGGTTTCAAAGAACCGTTCTTAAATCAATTGGTTCCTTTATTGGCTGAACAGTTCAAAGGAGTTTTCCCGGAGTTACAAGCTCAAGTAGGATTTGTACAGAAAGTAATTTTAGAAGAAGAAAATTCTTTCCTGAGAACATTGGACACTGGTTTGAAACGCATCGAACAATTGACCAGCAATTTTACTTCTGCCAATAAAAACATCGAAGGTAAAGTCGTATTTGAATTGTACGATACGTTCGGATTCCCTGTCGATTTGATTTCATTGATCGCCCGTGAAAACGGATACAGCATTGACGAAGCGGGTTTTGAAGTCGAGATGAACATTCAGAAAGAACGTTCGCGCAAAGCAGCTGCTACAGAAGTGGCGGATTGGGTGATTGTTTCTGACGACGAGGAAGTGGAGTTTGTGGGTTATGATTTGTTAACGGCTACTTCTACCATTGTCAAACATAGAACAGTGAAGCTGAAAGGTGCAGAGGAAATTCAGGTGGTATTGGATACGACGCCATTCTACGCCGAGAGCGGTGGACAGGTAGGAGATACAGGTTACCTGACATCTTCAACGGGAGAAAAGATCAGAATAAAAGACACGCGTAAGGAAAATAACCTGATCATTCATATTGTCGACAAACTACCGAAAGATCTTAAAGCTAAATTCGAAGCGAAGGTTGATGTAAGCAGAAGACAATCGATTCAGGCCAACCATAGCGCGACACACTTGTTGCACGCTGCATTGAAAAAAGTATTGGGCGAACACGTGAATCAAAAAGGTTCATTGGTCAATGATAACGTATTGCGTTTTGATTTTTCTCACTTCTCTAAAGTGACGGATGAAGAGCTGTTGAAGGTGGAAGAAATTGTCAATGACAAGATAAGAGAAAATATAGCGCTGGAAGAACGTCGTTCTGTTCCCATCGCAGAAGCGAAGCAATTGGGTGCGATGGCATTGTTCGGCGAGAAATATGGAGAGTATGTTCGTATGATCACCTTCGATCCGGCTTTCTCCCGCGAATTGTGTGGCGGTACACACGTAAAGGCTACCGGTGAAATCGGATTGGTGAAAGTAACAGCAGAAAGTTCTGTTGCTGCCGGTGTACGTCGTATCGAAGCCGTAACAGGGAAAGGTGCTGAAGCTTACTTCAGAGAGTCAGGCGCTGTGATGGCAAAACTGAGCGACTTGCTGAAACAACCGAAAGACCTTGCGAAGTCATTGGAACAATTGATCAATGAGAAAGAAGCCTTGTTGAAAAGAGTTCAGTCATTGGAAGCGATCCAGGTAGGAGTAGTTAAAACAGAATTATTAGCCAAAGCGAAAAAGATCGACGGGGTGAATGTCATCATTCAACGGGTAGATCTTCCATCCGCTGATGCAGCAAGACAGTTGGCTTATGATCTGAAACAAGCCTCGCCTTCCTTGTACTTAGTATTTGCAGGATTAGCAGACGACAAGCCGCAAGTAACGGTTATGTTCTCTGACGATGTCGTAGAAAAATGGCAATTGGATGCCGGTAAGCTGGTAAGAGAACTGGCCAAAGAAATCAACGGCGGTGGCGGCGGACAGAAGTTCTACGCCACAGCCGGAGGTAAAGAAGCAGCTGGTTTGGATAAAGTAGTAGCGAAAGCAAATGAAAGTTTGAAACAATTAAATTAAATCAGTGAAGGGTGAAGTGATTGTTACTCACTGTTCACTGCTCACTCTTCACCTGTATATAGAATCATTACAACCATAATTATGGCGCTTAGCAAAGAAATTTTAGACAAGTATCAACCCGTAATCGGTTTGGAAGTACACGCTCAACTAGCGACGCAAAGTAAAATCTTTGCACCGGATTCTACAGAATTCGGAAGTATGCCCAATACCAATGTCAGTGTGATCACATTGGCACATCCTGGTATCCTGCCGCGCTTGAATAAGAAAGTGGTGGAGTATGCCATTAAAATGGGATTGGCTTGTCACTGTGAAATCAATCGCGTCAATTTCTTTGACCGTAAAAATTATTTCTATCCCGATCTTCCAAAAGGATTTCAAACGACACAAGACAAAGCGCCCATCTGTAAAGGCGGTTATGTCAACATTAAGTTGAAGGATGGCGTTGAAAAAACAATCACGCTCAATCGTATTCACATGGAAGACGATGCGGGCAAGAACATGCACTTAGCCGGTGAAGTAGATACACTGGTGGATTACAACCGGGCCGGTGTTCCCTTGATTGAAATCGTCACTGAACCTGATCTTCGCACATCAGATGAAGCATTTGCGTTGATGAATGAATTGAGAAAACTCGTACGTTACCTGGAGGTTTGTGATGGTAACATGGAAGAAGGTTCGATGCGTTGCGATGCCAATATTTCTGTCATGTTGAAAGGTGCGAAGGAATACGGCAAGAAGGTCGAAGTTAAAAACATGAACTCGGTCCGTAACGTGCAGCGTGCGATTGATTTTGAAATCATCCGTCAGATTGAGATGCTGGAAAAAGGAGAGACTATATTTTCCGAGACGCGTCAGTTTGATGCAGAGAATGGTACGACACACGGCATGCGTACCAAAGAAGAGTTGAACGATTACCGTTATTTCCCTGAACCTGATTTACAGCCTTTGCACATCAGCGATCAATGGTTAGCCGATATTAAATCTACGATGCCTGCGTTACCGGAAGAATTATATGCGCGATTCCATAAGGATTATTCATTGTCAGATTATGATGTTTCTGTATTGACCGATACAAAGGAATTGGCTTTGTACTTCGACGATCTGTGTTCTAAGACTAAAAATTACAAAGCGGCGTCCAATTGGGTGATGGGTTCTGTAAAATCATATCTGAACGAATTAACATTACACTTGAATGAATTCCCCATTACTACGGGAGTATTGGCAGATCTTATCGCATTGATTGATTCAGGTAAAATCAATTACTCGGTAGCCAGTCAGAAAATATTCCCTGAATTGTTGAAAGCAGACGGTCGCTCTCCATTAAAAGTTGCAGAAGAACTTAACCTCATTCAGGAAAGCGACAGCGGTCAGCTGGAGCCGATTGTACAGGAAGTATTGGCAAAGTATCCTGAAAAAGTAACAGAGTATAAAAACGGAAAGAAAGGTTTGATGGGCTTGTTTGTAGGAGAAGTGATGAAAGCCAGCAAAGGCAAAGCAGATCCTAAAGTAACGACTGCTTTATTGAATAAATTCCTGGATAATTAATTAAGAGATGAATAAACTAATCAGAGCGTTCCTCATTCTTTTGGTAGTTGGCGCATTGGCCGCATGTTCTTCTGATAACGACAAAGAAGACCAAACAAAGGGTTCATCATTACTTACACTGAAATTGACGGGTACTGCCGGAGGTAAATTAGTCGTACAGCAACTGAGAGATAAAGCTTGGTTCACGGTAGACAGCACGATGAATTATCAGGGGAGTGCAGTGTTTTCTATCGCTGCAACGGAAGAAGATTATTACCGTGTATTGGATACGGCTAATCATTCTGCTATCCTTATTGTAGAACCAGGAAAGAACATTACTGTAGAAGGTGATTTGAAAGACATGATAAATACTTTTAAATCCAGCGACTCTAAGGTGAATAATGAGTATTATGATTTTCAGCGCAAACTTTCTACTGTTCTTATTCATGAAGAAGAATGGGTGAAAAAGTATAAAGGTTTTATGCAGTCTCCTTCCACAGAAGATTCGGCTACCTACTACCTGACTTTATTGGAGGACATGCAGAATAAATCGGATGCTTTCATTAAGTCTTATATAGATTCGATCATGCCTTCATTTACTGTTTATACGATGACAGGCTATCTGCGTATTGAGAAAGAATTTGATTACGTCTATAAATTAGCAGACCGCATTAAAAATGAAATGCCGGATAGTAAGTATTCCCGTTTGTTTGTGGGTGAAATCAGTCGCATGAAAGCCTACAAAGACGAACAGGCAGCAAAAGAAGCACAAGGGAAAGCCGCAGTAGGAAAGCAGGCACCTAACTTTACATTGCATGACAGAAGCGGTAAGTCTATCTCTTTGTCTTCATTAAAAGGTAAATATGTACTGATCGATTTCTGGGCTTCGTGGTGTGGACCTTGCAGAGCGGAGAGTCCTAATATGGTAAAGTTGTACCAGAAGTTTAAAAATAAGAATTTTGAGATCTTAGGTGTTTCATTGGATGGAAGTGAAGAAGCATGGAATGGTGCCATTGAAAAAGATGGTTTGACCTGGATGCATGTTTCCGATCTGATGCAATGGAACTCACCGGTGGTAGCTATGTATGGCATAGATGGTATACCGGCAACGGTTATTGTAGATCCCAATGGAATTATAGTGGCGAAGAATTTAAGAGGAGCAGAGTTGATGACTAAACTGGACGGACTATTAAAATGAAACAGTTACCTTCTGCTTCTTCAGATAATCGTATAGAAACGCTTTTGATTGCTGGAATTATTGTTCCACAGTTATTGGGATTTCTATTGCGTAAAAACATTGATAGCTATTGGTTGTTTACCGCTTCGTTTGTTTTTTTATTGATCCTGATCGGTTACTACATCTATGTGTATTCAGCATCTAAGAAGTTTATTTTTCTTCTTTTTGTAGGAGCCGCATTATTGGCAGATATTTATTTGAAGAACGAAAATCCACTGGGTTCCGCTCGCATTGGCATTAGAAGTGTATTGGGTTTGTGGATGATGGCTTTTGCGATCAAACAAATGCTGAAAACAAAGAGCTTTGAAATGCTGGCGTTTATTGCCGCTCTGTTTTTAATACTCAATGGAGCACTCTATTTTCCATTTGCTACACAGGAAAATGTAGAGCTAATCATCTTATTTGGTTCTACTTTTACTTTAGCTACGCTGGTGTATTATGAAAACCTTTGGGATCAATACGATAACGTGGAGAAGAAATGGATCATCGTCTGTTTGATGACCTTATTGATGGATGTGTTTTTCTTATCCAAAGGTTTGTTTTAAATAGTGCATTGAATTCATATATAAAAAAAAGTCACGCAGATCGCGTGACTTTTTTTTATATATAATAGAAAGATGAGATTATTCTTTACCTATTCTATGCGTTTCGTGATTCAAATCAGCTGATACATGTGCTTCAATTGTCAACTCATTTCTGGTTGAATTGCGAACATCTGCTAATGTTCCTGAAAGCTCAAAAGATAGTTCTCTTGTAGTGGTATTGTAATTCCACGCGCTGATAACAAGGTCACTATAATATTCCAGATCAGAGTTATCTAAATAACCTTTTTGAAAATATCCATTGGCAGTGTTACCGCTAATCGCAATATCCTGTACATAACCAGTGGCGATCCTTTTGTAACCGGCAGATGTGATATTAGTTATAATATCAATGTTAAGGTTTTTAATAACAGGCTCGTCGTCTCCAGCATAAAATGCAATATCAAAAGAGAGAACCGAATTGTTTAAACTGTCGCGTCTTACGATATGATAAAAATAGCCTGTTCCTGTTTCTGAAGTACGAGCTTCTGGTTCTTCCTCTAACTCCACTGTTTCTTCTACCACAGAGTTTTCATCTAAAGAAGAAAAGTAAGAGAGTTTGTACGTATTGTCAAATGCAGATGCGTCTGAAGAATAAATACCGCTTAGTTTGATTGTAGTACCTTCTTGTTTGTATCGAAGATCGAGAACGTTTCCATCTGCTCCGGCAGGACCTGGTTCGGTTTCTTTTTTACAAGAAGTAGTGAATGCGATGGCTGCAAGGAAAGCAGTACCTAAAAGAATGTGATTGATTTTTTTCATTGGATGTTTTCTTAAAGTGTGGCAATGTACAATTTTACGGATTATTCCTCGGTTTTCAATGTTAAATTAAATGAAGCGAGGGTTGGATGCCACACAGTGGAAAGATTATTATTTATCTACTAATCGATTACAAATCGGTCTCTTGTAAAAAGTATGATATAGTATAGAATAATTATATAAAAAAAAGGTACGCTGATAGCAGCGTACCTTTTTATGCAAATCCGAAAACATTACTGAGCTATTCTCAATGATGATTCTTTTAATTTTGCTTTTACTGTTCCGGAAACAGTTAAGTTATTTCCTGTCGAGTTATAAGCGCCTGTAAGTGTAGCAGCGTAATCAAATCCCAATTGTTTAGTAGGAGCATCATAAATCCAGTTTGTAAGGAGGAATGAATTGCCATTGTTGGTCATGGTATATTCACTTAAACCATCTTCATTTTGATAAGGCCCGCTTGTTCTAAAGCCTGAGCCTCCGTCTGTCGTATATACATTTTTGTAAGTTGTTTCTGTAATGTTCGTTTTTACATTAAAGTGAAAATCGTTCACATACACTTCATCATTAAAGCTGTCGTAGTGGATTTTGAAGGACAAGGTGGAATTACCTATGCTATCGTATCTGGTAATGTAGAAGTCATTGTCCTCAACAGCAACAGATGTTCTTGCATTTCCTCTTCTTGCAAGAGGAGCTGATTCTTCCACACGGTTTTCATCGAGCGAAGCAAAAAATGGCAATTTGATTTCATTGTCGAAAGAAGCATCGTCTGAGTAAAAGTTTCCGGCAATGTTCAGGGTTGTACCGGTTTGTTTATAAGGGAAACGAACTCCGTCTGCTCCTGCAGGTCCCGGATCAGATGTTTTTTTACAGGAAGAAGAGAATGCTACAACTGCTAAAAGGGCAGCACCCCAGAGGATTTGATTGATTTTTTTCATTGAATGAATCTTAATGTGTTGATAGATATGAGATTGATAACAAAGCAGCCAGCAATTTTACGGATTATTCTGAGTTTTTAGAATGATTTTTTCAATTTTAATACGCATTTTTGTGTTCCATAAATAAATACTCCGAACGTGTCCGTAGAGGTAAAAGAGTTAACAAAAGTTTTTGGTCAGC
>Ga0247808_10000413_pt1 | contig 21188 bp, 30 predicted proteins | sample UWRJL089202R1_FD_179914 | JGI IMG/M metagenome (GOLD analysis project Ga0247808, IMG submission 179914) | Plant litter microbial communities from Arlington Agricultural Research Station in Wisconsin, United States - UWRJ-L089-202R-1 | ecosystem: Environmental > Terrestrial > Plant litter >... | reverse complement strand
GTTGTTGACCATTCCTTAGGTCTACATATCATTGTACTACAGCTAGACTAAAAAGTCAAGCATAATCTTGCTTATTCTTATCCCTGCACTTTACCCTTGTAATAACGGTTAGCACGGCCCTTAGCGCCTGCCTGTGCAGCGAGAGCTGGATCAACCTCGAATGATCGAGTGCCACGTCGTACAGCGCTTCCGCCCTTGCTCTGCATTTCCTTCATCTGCTTCTTGTAAGCTTCGAGTCCACCAGCCTTTTTGATTTTGGTTTCCCGGGCTTTTTTCGCACCTTCTTTTGATCCTGCCATATTATTCTCCGTCTATTAATCTCTTGAGTTCGATCTGCTGATTTGGTGTTATGTCGATGTTTCCAATTACCTCATTACTGATTGAATTTTTCAATCTCGACAGCCACTCTTCAAAATCTCCAGCTGCGTCCATATATCCCGCTTCGTCAGGATAGTCATTGCCATGAGGACGCATATGTCCAAGTTCTTCTTCAAGAATCCTATCTAAAGCTTTATCCCATGTAATTGCACTCACAGTAATTGCTCCTGTTTATTCTTTAAAGCGATAGGTAATGTTTCGCGTGACGTGTTCGCCATGACCCAGGCGTACACTCTTTGATGACCATCCTTTTTGAGTTCACGTGCCATCAGTAAGTCGCAGTATACACGAATCTTTGATTTAAGCGCAGCATCCTTCGCTGTGTTTTCAAGAAGATCCACCAGTGATGTGACCATCTTGCAATCCTTTGCATTGCATATCAGGTTTGTGCCGGATAGAAACTCCCATTTGTGTTTGTGCTCGATCATAGCAAGCTCGCCTGTTCTGCTGGCACACCTGGGCGTAATCCGACTGGTTTATTATTGTCGTCGAAGTATTCAAACCGTGTTGATATTTCAAACATATCGGTTGCAATGTCTCGCAGACTCACCATCTCGGGTGATCGTTCAACAATTCGATTATCTTTCACCAAGACGTATGCGTGCATCTGCTTCTTGCCTCTTAGAAATTCCCATCCATTGCGAGTGATCAACCATTGGCCTTTGATTCGCTTGTTATCGGCGTCTCGTATCGGTGTAATCAGGCCGTGGTATCTCAGCTTTTGAAAGTTGTTGAACAGTTGGAATTCTTCCGGGCCACATATCTCCCGGACCATGAAGTTATTATCCATCGTCTTCACGACATGATCGGCTGCACGGCGCAGCATTGTCAGCTTCATCCGGTTCAGCACTTCTTTGTGTGCTTGCTTTACTTTGTGGATCTCACCACAGGTGCAGAAGTGATCGGTCACTATGATGTCCTCCAGTTTTGTGGATGACTGTGGTCGGCCTCGATATTTTGCCACTCATCTACTTCAATTTCTCGATCACTAAAACAGATTCTACACTGTTGCTTGCCGACAGACCAATCACGAGGTGCAGAAACTCTGTTCTTCCATTGGTGCTCAACCAGATCATTCGCACAATCTGCTCGCTCTGTCGAGTATGATACTTGAACTACTCTTTCTAGCAAGAAAGTATTTCCGCAATTCCCACACTCAGTTTGTATCCATTCATCTCTTGTCTCTGTTGCAATTTCCCACGAATCAGATTGCTCATGGTCACAATAAGGACAGACAGCCTCATCATTCATTAAATATTTAACGTCGCTCATATTACCCCCCTATTTATAAAAGCCCTGGAGCCGTTCTGATGATCGTGTACTCGGATCCTGATAAAGCATGTCGCCGTAGCCCGTAAGCTTCTCAGCGCCGCTCTCGTCAAGGATGATACGGCTATTTGTTGCCGTAGTTACGGCGAATGCAATCTTCGTTGGCACGTTCGCCTTGATCAGGCCGGTAACTACATCAGCACTTGGTCGCTGCGTTGCGAGGATCAGGTGGATACCAACTGCCCGAGCCTTCTGACTGATACGAATGATCGAATCCTCGGCGCTTGGTGGAGCTGTACTTTTAACGGTCGCACCAATCGCACTGCGCAGCATTGCCTGTGTGACGTTACCGGTTGAACTTTGGTAGAGTGCATTTCTTAGATTCTCAGTCAGCACCTTGTAGTCCATCGACTCAACGCTTGGAGACATGTCGGTCATCATCAGGTCGGCGAACTCGTCGACAACTGCGATCACTCGTGGCATCTTGCCTTTATAATCGTCAATCGAACGGACACCAGCCTTGCGCAGGATTGTATATCGCTTCTCCATCAACTTCACTAAGTCATCGAGTGCCTGGACCGCTTCTAAAGGCTCTGTGATGATCGGACGCATCAAGTGCGGCAATCCTTCGTAAGACGCAAGCTCCACCTGTTTAGGGTCGATCAGGACCAGCTGTAGCTCTGAAGCTTTCAGTTGGTTCGTCAGGCTGTAAAGAATCACGTTCAACATAACCGACTTACCAGATCCAGTCTGTCCGGCGATCAAGAGGTGAGGCATCTTCGTCACGTCACCGTAGTGAACTTCACCGAAAATATCTTCACCTATCGGAATCAAAGTCGTTCCCGGTTTCAGGTGCTTATCTTCAAGGTTGATAATGCGGCGCTCTGGGTTCGGGATCTCGACACCAATTAAGTCAGTACCAGCGATTGGCGCTTCGATACGAACTGATCTCGCCTTCAAAGCGATAGACAAGTCATCACCACGCTTGGCAATAGAGCTCATTGACACACCTCGGTTAGGCTTGAATGTGTATCGAATTACCGATGCACCCTCGTAAGTATTGCCGATCACTCCACCAATACCGAACTCGATAAACTTCTTGATGATCATCTCTTCGTTCGTACCGGTGTCTTCACCGACATCAATCGTGACGTTCCTGGGAGCAAACTTATCCACAGTATTTATCTTGCGGCGAATCTTGCTCTCGTCGAATCCTTCTTCCATATTCGAAACGATCTGCATTGATTCCATGCCGTTGATGTAGTCGCTTGGGTTCGGGAAGAACTTGGCATTATCATCGTTGACATAAGAGAAGACGTTCGTGATGATCTTGTGAGCGATCGCAGCAAACTCTAGTAATGATTGACGATCGTATTCAAATCCACGCGTCTGTGGTGTTCCGTCGCGGTTCAGAGACTTCTTTACCTCGATAAACTCAACTGACTCAACCTTCTCACCGTATTCTGCTTCTGCGAGGGCCAGGTAGATATAACCTTGAAGCAGATATTTGTAATTCTCAACGAACTCAGGATCCATTGGATCGTTTGTTGGTGAAGAATAGAAGGCAACAGTCTTCCAGTCCTTGAGTCGAAGCATACCGGTTTCGCCACGAGTCACGAGGTCAATAATTCCAACCATAGGAACTGTGTTGATCGAGTGCTCCATGCGCTTCTCTGTGTCGACTACATCGTACTGTAACGCCTCTTCAAAGTATTTGTTTACCAGTGAGGTATATTCTTTCAACATCTTCTCACGGTTTCCTGTCTTGCCGTAGTCGATCTCAAAGTCGCTGACGTTGTTGATCTCAGCAATACCAGCCTCAACAGCCTCCTGGATGCTCTGTGCTGATCCAGGTTGGTAAAATACCTCCATCGCCTTGTGAAATGCCGTACCGACGATGAGAGACGGTGATTTAGAGTTATCGTAGACCCGGGCGATGTACCTTTTTTGGAACTCTACTTGGTTGCGAAGGAATGTGACGATAGCTGAATAGCTTAAATGATCAACCCTATTCACTTGTCACCTCTTCGCCTTCGATAACGTTTGTTCGTGCGATCTCTTCTTCTATGTAAATACCAGAGATATCAAAGCCCTGACGAATAGCGTTCGCCTCGGCACATTTAATAATCATCACGCGCGGCATCTTTGCCCATGTGCTCGTGAGGTTGCCTTCCTTATTTGTTTTGGCAAACTCATCAAACATAGCAGTGTATCGTGTGACTTCAACAGGAGGAGTACTCTTGTCGTATTGTCCGTAGACTGGAACGGTTGCACTGATAATAGTCTTGCCATCTTCACTCATCACAACATCAGCGGCGCCGGTGTGCGTGTATGTTCCACCTTGGCGGGCAAGCTTACGAAGCCCATGAATAGAAACGATAGGAGTAAGAATTTCACCCTTCTCTCGGTCCCACATATAAGTGGCGTATATTTCTTTCTTAAAAGGGTTGAGACCGTACTGACTCGCCTGTGCCATAAATAGCTTCAAGTCACTGATCGGTCGAAGTTGTCCTTGTTTGTTGAGACCAAGAATCGACTTGTGAATCGTTGCGATCATTTTCTCTTTACTTGCCTTGGTATTATCAGAAAGCATACCGACTGTGAGTGGCACTACATCCTTATAGATACTTATTTTCTTCTGTGCAGACGCAGCTTTAGCGTCCTCCTCTGTTTTTATTGCCATTGTAACCATTCCTTTCGCTTACTCTTTTATTGTACTACAGCTAGAAGAATATTACAATAATGAATTTCGATTATGCTATAATTCAAGGAAGGCGTGAGGTGATTATCTTTTAGTTGTTTGACTGACTTATAGCAGAAGAACACACTCGTTGATGACCATTCCAACCTCGCGCTGAATGAAAATACCAGACTTAGGCTACACACCTTCCCATCTGGTATTTTTGTTTTATATAGACAAGTTGTACACAGAAAGTCCACAGTCATAAGCATGTTGGTGTTGGCACCTATATGGTTCGTGGGTTATTATAGTAAGTACCGAAGTCCGTAATCAGACTTTGGGGTATAAGATAATCCGGTGCAATTTAAAAGAAGCTCTCATAAAGCTTCTTAATATAGTTGCGTCCGTAATCACCTTTTATTATAACAGGTGATAATTTCCTATGCAAGATGTGGGGAGTCCCTGATCTTAGGCTTCTGGTGCATCTATATAAACAACCAGATAATAAGACTCAACGTTTTAGGCTATCGTAAAGCCTGCATTGTACTGAATACACGCTCTTTTACAACTAACATATTAAAAATAGACGATTTCTATAATGTACTCAACCACATCTATATAACGGCTATACAGTCCTATGTTTTTAAACCCCACGAATTCGTTACCTTTAGGACTTATTCAGGGATTGCTTCATTACAATAACTCCCCGCTGTTACACACACGGAAAGGAGTCGCTTAGAGTGTTCTGATATAATACGAATAGATGCAGATCGCATCACCTGTCAGAGAGGACAACAAATTATGACCGCTACGAGCGGAATTGGTTCTACTACTTAGGAGGTGATCTCAGCATCTCGCGTGTACTGCGATAGTGTACTCCTTTCTTTCCCTTAGGATGGAAACGTCTTGCCCCTCGGACGTTAAACGAGGGGCTTTTCTCCTTTATGAATATGCTACAATAAAAATAGTCGTTGGACGACCTTGCAACATACTAGCTCTTATACGAACGCAAGAACCCACTACATCCTCTGAAAGAACTTCGTTGGTGCGTGGCGTACGCAATCACAGGGCATACCGCACTAGCAAGGCAATCCCTTCGACCGATCTTCGGATCATTAAGGTAGTGCGGTAAGAACTTATAAACAAAGACCCCGGTTATTCCAGGGTCTTTTTATATTGAGACGAATATCTTTTGTTTCTTGAGGCCATTTTCTTTCAGCAGTTCATCGTACGACTTATTCTTTTTAGAACTGAGACTCAAGAGTAACTCATCCTCGCGTCGACAGTGCTCTGTACAGTACAGCTTTGTCGTAGGTTTACCGCAGAATGCGCAGTCGTGCGTGTTGGACTTTCTTTTTACGAACTCGATCAGAGGGCGGTTGCTGAGAGCCTCGTCTTCTTTCTGTTCATCTTTAATAACTGCAGGTTTTTTAATGCGCTTAATATCGTTATGCCTCTTGAAGCATAATACTGAGCAGAAATTATCATGCCTTGCTCTAGGGCCGACGTCATTGTCGCACTCGGTACATCTAATATCTGGAGAGGGTTCGTATACCGGATCTTCTGAATATAATTCAAGCCCCTTTTTCTTACGTGAGGACTTAACTGCACCCCATCGGTTGCCACACACTTGTGAACAGAATTGATCACTGCGATAGATATTACGGTTGATCGGTTCTTTGCGACAGTTGATGCAGTAGCGCTGACGTGGATCTGAATCAACTTCTTTCTTTACTGGGATATATTTAGCTGCTTCTGTGCCACCGTGTCTCTTGCATAGCTCTCCGCGCTTTATACAGAATCCACAGGCCTTCCCAGGAGAGAGTGAAACTACTTTCGGTTTTTCGACTTCAATTATCGGTATAAGGATATCGTTCGACGGCGCCGGAAGAATGATCGTTTCCTTTTTAGGAATTCCAACATATCTTTGGATGTCATCCAGAATCTTTTTGCGTTCATCCGCAACAGCACTATCAATAAACTCTCGAAGATCTGATTTGAATCTGTCGAGTAAAAGGTCTAAGCTGTCCGGCGCATTACTCATGTCAAAATAATAGCATAAACAAAAAGAAAGCGCCTCCACAAAGTAAGTGGAAGCGGTATATTTATCCCCAGTCAGGGCCGGATTGCTTTCTTCTTATACTGTCATTTCATGCACTCTGCAACATGATGCACGAAATGGTCTACGCTTATTCTAGTCCTCACCAGGAATAATGCAAGGGTTTTCCGCCCACTTTTGCACGGCCTCTGGTGGGTTGGGATATTTATCCACAGAAGCATCGTAGAAGCCCGTGGTTATTGCTATCTCACCGAGTCGCTCGATACCACTTCTTGGTGATTTACCTACCTCGGGTGTTGCGTGAAGGCCTTCCATTATTTCTGTAGGAATGTTGGTGCAATACCATTTAGATCGTTATTGTCACTCTTACGGATGTACAGGTCAATGCCTTTAATAACGAAACCAATCACCGCAAGTACGAGCAGTGTAAGATCTATTGTCTGTCCTAAAATGCTGATGGTAATATTTGCGATATCTCCACTTGTGAGTAGTGACGTCAAGAATGTACCAACTAATGCTAGGAGTCCGAACCATACGAATCGTCCAAATGATTTGAGTAATTCGATAATTGCTTGCTTGTCCATTTCTTTCCTCGTTTCTTTATTATTACTACGGCTTATATGTGAACTTACTTAGCCACTCAATTATAACCTCTATGACACGTTGAATCCATGACTTTGCATCTTCACCTGGTGTAGGCTCTAGGGGCTTGTCAGGCGCCACATAAGTGCCTATTGCGGTGATTTCTGTTATGGGCTGCGGACTTACTGTATCACTTTTAACCGAGCGTGATGTTTCAATACCATTCGTATACGTAACGACATAGACAACAGTACGATTCCCTTGAACACCCACCTGGGTGATCTTTGTTTCATCTTTTGGAACAGTGCTATCTTCGACGTTCACTTTCTCAAATGGCACTATTTCCGATACAGTTTCTTCTTTAATGGTTATAACAGGCTGAGGTGGCCACAGAATGTTGTTCCACTTGTCGGGATTATTAATCATGTCGATAAGCGTATTACGTTGATCGCTGATCCTAGCAGGGCATGCGGTCGCGTACACTTCTTTGTGAAGCCATACCTTCAGCGCACCGCCCAGTTCGTTATCAATATCTCGAAGGAAATCCGCCAAGCACATCAATGCCTTGTCGGGCAGATTTTTGTTCAAGTAGTTTCCACAGATCTCCACACTTGAAGACATAACATTATAGTCCCAGTTACCGACTGCCCATGCGACGTTCTGCCATGGCCGCGCTATAAGGTCAGTAAGTCTCCACCCATATTTATTTCCATCCTTACTATATTCACGGAGGGTGAAGTGTGCCTGTGCATATGTCAGCTGCCCTGGGCGTGACGGGTGTTCGTGCATAGGGTTGATAGCGCCACCACTGTATGCACGGGCCTTGCCTGTGTCTGAGTACCAGTCTTGAACCTGGATGTCTTCTGCATTTACAAAGTCAGGACCTGTTGAGTGGTGCAAGAAGAAATAATCTACTGGATATCGTCGTTGGCCGTCATTCATGACTGTGCCTTTTGATCTACCCAGATTGCTTCGGGGATTACGCCCGCGCCGTGGCCGTCAGCTGGGACATCAAAGCCCTTACCTTCTTTAAGCTGTGCCTCTTGTTTCTCTTCGAAGGCTAGGCGAGTCACCTCTCTCGCGGTGTTTATTTCGTCAGGTGTTGGTGCTTGTGCCATGAGTCCTCCTTAACAATCTTTAAATGCGTGCGGGTAATAATTACAAGGTTGAATATATAGGCGATCTATTACAGGATAATAATATATTACTAATGCTATAAAAGCTATTCCACAGATAGATAAAAAACTTACTACGATTACTGCGAGTACTTTGAGAAATGTTTTCATTTGTTGAATGCCACCTGAATAATATAAGTAATGAGACCTATCACAGCAGTGAATAGTGTGAACATCAGTCCAATAGTTTTTGCTAAAGTAGTTGGTTTGGCGCTTTCATCTGTGGATACAGGCTGAGGTATAGCCGCTTTTTGCGCGGTGGTACCGTTCTGTCTGACATACTCAGCAACTGCTTGCTGGTCACTAATGTATTTTTCGGCCCCTTTTAGGCGTTTATCAAGACCTTCTATGAGTGGTGTAAATTTGCGGTCGATAGATTCTACAGCTCGAAGGATCTCAGAGTTGGTTGGTTCTTGCATAATATCGTCCTACTAATTTTCTGTTTTATTTTTTTTCATTAACTTGCCGAATCCATCGACAAAGCCTTGTTTATTGTAGTTTAGTACACTTATGACGATACAGATGACCGCCAATAAAAATGCGAAGCTATTAATATACCGAGCTATTTCCGTTGGAAGCAACTCGGCGAATGTGAAGATTCTACCAATAGTGAGCACGGCTAATGCGAAAAATATCCATTTAAATACAGTTTGACCAACAGCAAGGTACAGGGGGTTGTCTTTTGGATGAGCCATTTTCCAGCATATAACTGCTAGAGTCATCATTGCCGCTGTTCCAAGTATCTGTAGTAAATCCATATATTATCCCAGTGGAATGACAGTTATTTTTCTATAGGCAAAACGCCCTGTACCGGCGCTTACTTTGTATACTGCAGTAAATATGTTTGCTCCAGCAGTAAGTCCAGTTACTAAGAAGGAGGCATCAAGACCGTCAGTACCTGATATAAAGGCGTCGTTAATACGACGCCTGGCTGAAAATGAATCACTCGCAGCCACTGTTGACGCACCACTAATAACAAATCCCATAATTGCCTCAAGGTTTGCGATATTTCCACCAACAAAGGCGTGCACAATAACCAAAGCGACTCCACCAGGTCCAATCGTAGCGGTGACTGCAGGGCCTGGAGTTGTGAGGGCAACAAAAGCTGCACTTGCAGTGTTCTCACCTGTTATAACCTCGTTAGTAATTCCGCCAAGAGCCAACTTAGCAGCGGTTACATTGCCGTTGGCGATCTTTGTTGTTGTTACGGCAGACGTGTTGAGACCTGTACCCGCAGCTAGAGCTTCAATGTTCTCAACAAGATCATTCAATTCAGCGGCCGTCAAGATATCAAACGGCGTAAAGCTCATTGCAAGATTGGGTAGTGCCATAATTAATTTGTCTCCTATACTTCTGTTCTTATTATATCAAATCAACCTATGCTTCGTCGGCATAGTCTCGCCGTATCACATTCACATCAAAGGCAGGGAAGTTCTGCGTTACGCCAGACGTGTTTACTAAGTACATTGTAATTGTTGCGACACCTCCGCTTATCGAGACAGTAGTAGAGATTGTCTGTGTGTTACCGCTATACTGCCGGTCGCGGTTTGGTATCTTTACATAAGTAGCGCCGTCGAGTGACACATTAATCCAGAGAGAGAAGAATCGCGTTAGTGCTGAGAGTGGTACAAAAAATGTTCGGCTAGTATAAGAGCCTACACCTACAGATACTCCAGGTGAATTGTATGTATTTGTGTAAGGAGTGTTTGTCAGATACTTCCTCGTATTGTCATCTGTCTCTCGAATAAAATCTGCGGGGTTAATCATTGTAATATATCCTCACTTTAACATTTACGTTTCGGGACGGTGATGAAGGACGAAGGGAAACGGTAACGTCAGTTGGAGTTGCGGAATATTGGCCTCGAACCTGTTCGAATGTCCCTAAGCTATTATCTGTCAATTGCAAATCAGTTAAAGGCTTCCATAGGCCCATCAGAGACGGCTGTACCCATACACGAGCGTCTGGGTACCCGCCGGCAGCATGTGGAACCGATTGACTCACGATACCGGACGTAGACGTAGTAATCACGATATCCGTGTCGATGTATTGTTTTTGGTTATTGGCATCTGTACTTGCTAGGAAGTCTTTTAGATCCATACTAACTCCTCGACACCAAGTCTACTAAAAAGTTTATCGTGACCGCTCCAGCCGTGTAGTTCGTACACACAACGTAAAAGTTTGTCTCGTCGACATACACATCAACCTCTGTTGTTTGGAATGTTGGTTGTGCTCCGCTCGTATCTGGAGGTGTCACACCGAATGGGTACCAGTTGGATCCGTTTGACGACCAAACGCCATCAGGCATAGATTCGAATGACAACCCATGAGCCACTGGCCATATTGTGCGTCTCGGCTGGAAAGCTCCATATCGTGCAGCTGCCGAAAAACTTCCGGGCACTCCGGTCTTCATCAGCTTGTCACTAGGTGCGTCGCTTGTATCCAGAAAATCCTGAATAGCCATGACTTATATAACCTCGCCGAGCGCCGTCCGAATATCTTTTCCAGCCTTAGAGAATCCACTAAAAGGCCGATTGTCAGTAGTTGATATTCCGAACCTACCTCTATAAAGATTGGTAGCAGGGTCAATTGTATTAATTCCTCGCGTATCGACTAGAGTCATCTCACGTCCTTGATCGTCATTATAGTGCGAACCCTGTCGGTCATGCACCTGTATCTCGTTCTGAGTGTCTGGGTCACGAATTACCATGCGACCACGACCTTCTTCGATTTTGATTTCACCATTCAAAGTAGATACGGTATTTTGTCCGCTGTATTTGGTGACGTCGCTTACGAGAGAAGGATCTATCATATTCTTATTATACCAATTATGGAGCTAGGACATCCGTGCCATTAAGAACCGACTGATCTAGCGTGAACCAGTCGCGAGGCGTGTACCTCTTTACTTTAATGATTTGAGTGAACTTAAAGTCACGGAGTGAGTTGCTAATCTTGATAATGCGATATAGTCCGTCGTACTGCTTATAATCGACTTCAACGATGTCGCCGAGCTGAAGCGCTGGGTTTCCCTTTACTTCGAGATCAAGGATCGAAGCATACTCTGCATATTCATCAAGGATAGTGAGTCCAAGCGATTGCATCTGATCCTCTTCTTGGATGAAGTTGTTGTCGATAGGGATCGGCTTTATTTCGTACTTCTCAATACTTGGTGGGTATTCGATAGTTCTAAGTACAGTGTCATAGACCTTCGCGGGTTGTCCCCATAACTCAAGCTGTGCAATATCGACTGGGAAAGCATTATCATTTTTAAACACAATGTCATAGCTATTGGTTTTTAACTCTACTGAGTCAACTGAAACATTCAGGCTGATATTATCGCCATTGGAATTTTCTGCTGTGAACCAGGATACTCCAGACACCTCTCCAATAACCGGCTCTTCAACGGTGAGACAAGGATCAGTGAGATCAGCCTGGAATACATAGGTTGAGTTTGCAGGCACCACGTTTGGGGTGCCACCTTCTGATTTGAGATAGACGGTCTGGTATTCCTGTACTTCACGTAGTTCTGCGGTGAAGTTCACCTGGTTAATAATCTGGTCGTCACTTGATACTTGAAGGTCGACAATTGAACTCGTATCAAACACATATGACGAAGTTGTCGGTTGTTCAAGGCGAGGACGGAAGACGATAATCCCTGTCTCAGATAGCCAGAGCATACCCATCTCGGCCTGCATAAGCTTGCGAATCACTTCACCAGCTGTGATCTGATCACGTTCGAAGAACAGGAATGGAATGACATTACGTGCCTTTGCGAGGTCGTATTGCTCCGGCGCCAAACCAAACTGCTGGAAGATATTTGCGAGCACCTCATCAGTGCGTACGTTCTGCATGGCGATGGTGTTTCGAATATTCATCTCATAGATCATGGTAAGGAAGTCGAGTGCGGTGAACACTGCAGTCTTTGGCCGTTGTCCGATTACTGGCATACCTTGAGTAAGTCCCACGAACTGCGGCACTGTCATATTTCCGAATCCGGACAGTAAACGAACTGGGCGCTTCGGAAGTATATAATCTTCAATCGGTGATCCACCTGCAGGTGTGAAGTAGTCGTCCGTATTGCTTACCTCGAAGTCCGCGCGAGCGCTCACTACTGAGTATGGGAACAATAACTCACGATCCCATGACATAGAGACGATGCGGTCGCTGTAATCCTTGTAGAGGTAATAGTCCCAGGCCTGGATCGGGTTGTCATCGCTAGGGCCAAGGACATCTACGCCGTCCAGTACTGAAGTGTTAAGTGTGAAAAATGTCACAGATGGATCAAATGTTTTATCAAAAGACACTCGAAGACCCCAGGCATTCGGCCGGACGTTGCCTTGTGCGTACTGGTTAAATAAAGCGGGTACTATCTGCATTATGGATTCTGTTTACTTTCTCTGAACGATACAGTTACGGCCTCAACTGTTCCACACTGGTCAATCACTGTCTGTGGATTGAGTGTCATGCGTGCAGTCATGTCGGTGATTCCAAGTTCAGTGATTGTGATACTTGGATATTCGAAGAGAGTAAACTGACGATCGTAGTATCCTTTGATTATGTTGAACTGGGTTTCTGTAAGATACGACCACGTGTGAGACGCCAGGAGCTTCTGCACAATGAATTCCGTATACACGTTGAAGTCTAGCGTCGTAACGTCCGTAGCACCCTCAATAGTGGCCAGGGTGAGTGGAATTTCAAGCGGAGGGAGCGTAGCGCTTCCTGTTGAGTCGGTGATGATTATTTCGTACATTATGCAGCCCCCACTGGTTTCATGAATCCTCTTTGTTGTAATGACTCTTCTTGACGTTTGGTAACGATCTCAGCAAGTCGTCGCTCGTCTTGTGGTGAAGACACGATCACCCCTGAGATATGGTTGTGGATTTCCACAGTTTGTCCACCACCTCCACCGCCGAGGGTATTGATTGCTTCAGGCTTTGGAAGTCCTGTCGCCTGGTTGACCATTGACTGCGGAAGAACGTATTCTCCCTTGTGAACGACACCAGCTGTCTCGTTAACGCCACCCTGGCCTGTGAATCCACCCGTTGCATATCCACGACCAGAGATCAGCGCCTCAGCTCGTCTGTATTCGTCAGTCTTACCAAGCACACCAGCCTGGAGTCCGGCTTCAAGGAATGGGAGGACTGTCTTTCGGAAATTCTTGGCAACGGCATCCTGTTGTGCTGTAGTAAGGTTGAATAATACCGGAGCAGCCGCGGCGTTGTAAGCGTCTGCATAACCTTGTCCTGTCTGTGTACCCTTCTCAATAGCGTCGAGGCGTTGCTGTTCGAGGGACTTGAGCTGCTCGTCACGACTACGTTTTAGCTTCTCTATCTCATCAAGCAGGATAACATCACGAATCGCGAGTACGTCATCTCGGTGCTTTTCAAGCAGTGCAAGCTCTTCGTTGAGCTTCTTTTCGTTCTCCGCGCGGCGCTGTTCATATTCCTGGGCTTCGAATGAGGTCTGAGTATCGAACTCAGATTGACGGAGTTCCGTCTGCTTTGCATATGCAGCATTCTCTTTTGCCAAGGCAAACTGCAACTCTGCGAGCTGCTGAGCATTGGATGACTTATTGTACTTTGTGAGGAAGTCAATCTGGTTCTGGAGTGCCTTCGTCTTCTTCTGGTGTTCTGCAGTTTCTCTGAGGTTCGTTGATTCAAAGTCGTTAGTACGAGTTGCATATGACTTCTGGTATGCACGCTCTTCGTCGGCAAGGCGCTGTGTGAGCTGTGCAATACTTTCATTCTTGTCTTTAACTAGTTCGGCAAGTTGCTCGCGGAAGTTATCACGGGCATCCTGCATCTGATCGTCGATCTTCTTGAGTTGCTTGGCGAGGTCTTTTGCTTCGTCACTTGATCCACCAATGGACTTTTGCATCTTGCCTGCAGAGTCTGCAGCGTCAGCAGTTTCTTCAGCAGTGCCAGTCATTCCATCGAATAAAGAGTTCACGGCGAATCCAGCGGCAACACCAAGTGCTGTCGCGAGCAAAGAAAGACCACCTGTGGCGACCGCCTGAGCGACCGTCAGTGCCTTCAATGTCGTGATAATGGTTCGGATACCACGTACAACCAGCGGAACGACTGTGATGACCGTACCGAAGGCGACGACACCTGATCCAACTGAAAGGATTGCATCCTGGTTCGTACTAATGAATCCGGCCAGGCTTCCGACGAGATCTTTACGGAGCATGTTCGATAGATCACCAAGACGGACCTGTAGTTGATTTGTTGCATATTCGAACTGCGCATCTGCACCGGCGGCTGTGTTGGTCAATTTTGCCGCGTCGCCTACCTGAGCGTTAGTCTCGCGCACGATACCGTTTAGGATAGCCATTCGAACACCAACATCAGTAGAGGCCTTCATAAGGTCTTGAGCGCTGTATCCTGCTTCTTCAAGTATCACCGATAGGTTCTTTGTAACACCAGCGTTATCAACCAGGATTGAGTTTCCGTTCTTCACACCTTCTGTCGCAGATCGTACGGCTTCACCGAATGATAGAGAGTTCTGACGGCCGAATGCCGCAGAGTCTTTGAACCTGTTCATTAGGAGTGTTGCTTCTTCGAGACCATATCCGGCGGCGAGAAGGTTCTTTAGTCCTGTCGCGGCATCTGCGAGTGGAAGGAGTCCGTCTTCGGATAGTTGTTTAGCGGCGTCCAGTGCCTTGTCTGATTCACCTGTGAAGGCTGTGGCCACTGAGTCGAGTCCCAGCATTGCTGACTGGAATTTATTGGCAGAGTCTATAGAATCACCCAGGAAGTTTCCTACCTTCCTGAGTGCGACTAGAGATACTGTCAAAAGACCGAGTTGAGTGATCGTACTCGCAAGTGATCGGTCGATATTGCTCGTCGCATTGTTGATAGCTTTTTCAGAGTTACCGAATGAAGTCTTGATAGCCTGTTCAGCCGACTTTGTACCAGCTTTAAGGGCCGACACGTCGATGACGACAGAATAACTAATCTTTCCGACTTCTTCGTTTCCGTTCATTCTACTACCTTCGATTTATTGATAAATGTCTTCATGCCCTTATTGAAGGACTTTGCATCTTTATTGGCGTAAAAGTTCGCCAACGACTCTTCATAAAGATACGAGTACCAAACCTTCTTACTCGCCGCAACCAGGTCGATCGCTTTCGAGATGGGGATAACCCCGGTCTCGATCGCGACAATACCTTCCCAGCCGAAGAACTTACCGAATTCCGCAAGGAAATACATCTCTGGCGATACCTCAACGTCTGTCGAGCTATCCATGCCTTTGAGCTTATTTACCTTTGCGAGTTGTTCTGGTGTTAACTCAGGCAGTCTTGGCATTCGAGGTGTCCTCTGGTGCTTCGTCTTCCTTTGGAATGATGTCAAGGCCAGCTTCTACAGCCTGCACGATGCGTGTGACCTCGTCTGGCGTGAGTTCTTTGATCAGGGCGATAGATAATGATCCGTCGCCTCCATCATCGAATACAGACGCTTTCACCTTCATGCGATCAGCTTCAAGCTTTTCGATCTCATCAGTGATTGCAGAGAATTCTTTCTCGTCAAACTCTTTGCCCTTCTGGACGTTCTGAAGCTTGATGATCAATCGGTTAGCGCTACGTGAGAGCTCATCGAGTGCAAGTTCAGCACCTCCGGTCAGACGGTGAATTCCGAAGACGTGTCCCTCCGGCTTCACTGAAAATTTGATCAGTGCTTTTTTTCTAAGATCGTGGATGTCTAGTTCTAATAATCCCATGGTACTCCTTTAGAACTAATTATAGCAGAGGGGGCGTTGCCGCCCCCGTGCTAAATTAAGATCCTGTGACCGCGATCCAAGTCTGTGTATCTGCATCCCATAGGCTGCGGCGGTTAAGCTCACCAGCACCAAGGCTGATATACACACCATCTGCGTCAGGTTGGACGTAGAGAGTAACTTCTACGCTAAGGCCGTCAGTAGCGTTGATCGTTGGGTTCCAGTTCATGGCAACCTGTACGTTCTTCATGTGCTGGTCGTTGTTTGAATCTTCATCACATACGTAGTGAATATTCGCAACAACAGGCTCTTTAGTCACACAGCTACCAGTTCCGAGCTTGATGTTTCCACCAGTTCCGGTACCAGTTGGGGCGTTGTAAAGATCAGCCCAGATGTTCTGGAGGTAATCCATGCTAGGCACGAACATAGTAAATGTCAAAGTTGATTCATCGAAACGACCACTTGGAGACGTTCGGTTTCCACCGAGGGTTTCACTTGATCGTGTTCCTTCTGTAAAGTTCGGGGTGATATCGCCAAGCAGGCTTGCTGGGATAACTGCGAGGCCAAGGGCCAGTTCTGCAGCACCACCGAGAATAGTTTCGTTCACGTTATTGCTCCTTTTTATAAATTACTTGGGCGCTTGCCAGATAGATCACTCTATCCGCAGAGTCCACCCCTACGTTACTGATATTGAATGTAGGGACGATAATTGAATTTTTGTACACTGTTTCGGAATACTTACGTACCAGTGGAAGATCACATACGGGATAGCATTCTTTGGCAAAGAATTCGAGTATCGCTTCCAAGCGTTTAGCGCCGTCCAGATCGTTGGATCCGCGAGCGTAGAGGTCAAATGCCTGTGTAGTCATCTGTCCTCGTGTCATCGCATCACCTCGGCTCATGATGTATACGCCATCCTTCCCCAGAGGGAGCTTCTCAAACCACAATAGATTTTCGCCGGACTCTTTGCCGGTGAGGGAAAGTGTACCGAATCCATTGTCTTCTAGGAGCTTTAAGATGTGTAATGTGATCATTTGAACTTAGGCCTTTCGCCGTTAACGTACTTAATCTTTTGCTTCGAGACCGCTTTACCTGCACGCTCCAAATATTTCAGAGTGTGTGGGTTTTTCTTGTTCTCGTAGTGTCTTCGTTTTGCATACTTTACGGATACACCACCGCTCGATCCACCAAAGGATACAACGAATGCAGCCTGGGCGATCTTCTCGATCCTCCCACTGTTCACGAGGTGTCCTTTGTCTTTCGGTGCGAGCACCTTTGCGAATCGGTCCACATCCGTCGCCATTTGAAGGGCTACGTTGTCAGCGTTTCTCGTGGTTTTTGACAACCATGATGACGATAACCTTGATGTGAACTTAGCTCGAACTGCCATCACTCACCGCCAAATCTTCGGCCTTTAGCGTCAAGCGATAGAATTCCAGTACGTTCGTATCGAAATTGAATCCCTCAACCTGTCCGATGATCCGATAGTCAGCTTTAGAGCCGTTCTTAGTGGCCCTGATGCCATGCCCTACGAGAAACTCGTTCTTATCGCTTAACGCTTGCACGGTAGCGATAAAGGGCTCGTCCGGGTGTATATGCAGTGTCGCGTCACTCTGTCTCGTTTCCATGTTATTGGTCTGGATCATACCATCACGTTCCTTAAAGATTCCAGTTGTGTCCGTTGTGGCCTCAACCGTATTCCCTAAGATACCGCCTTCGTTAAGTTGCAGGAAGGTATAACCCGTCTCCTGAAACACATCAAAGACATCCATTATCGACTCCAGTATCGTTCTAAGCGCCAAAAGTCACTACGAACTTTACCGTTTCTCACCTTACCGATATCACATAATGAGTAGCGGCGGATTGTTGCGGCGTTGTCGATAACGAACTGATTGTATACAGAGTTGTCGTTGTAAGAGATAGAGAAATCCTCCACCTTCTTCGACTTGACGTTGCCGTTCCCCTTGTTCATCTTACCGACGAGGGCAAATAGTTGGGCAACAAGTAGCTGAAGGTCGCCTGGCATAGTATCATCAGCGAATCCCCATGTGGCGTCGATCACTACTTCACTGTTTCCGCAAAGTTTGTTCTTCAGAACGATAGAGTTAAACCATGCAGCATTTCTTTTATCCCATTGTCGTATCGAGTAGTCAGCAGCGTCCAGGAGTTTCCCGTTTACTGTGACACTCGATACTTCAACAAAGACATCAGTGAATACCGTACTATAGCCATCACGGCCGTCGTACGTTCGCTCTTCAGCGATTGAATCCACTGTGCTACATATCATCGACTCTAGTCGTTCGTATGCAATGTCAAGGTACAATTCTTCGTTAGCTGTTTCAACAGAGGTAAGGGGACGCCCTAGTAACTTAGCGAGCTGTGCTGCGTCAATCATTCGTTTGTCCCCTTTCTTAATCTGTTAATTGTTAGCTAGCTGAACCTGCACCGATTGCTACTGCAGCACGAAGCTTAGATAGCGCACCACCGGCGTAGATTTCTTGGAGGTACTCTTGTTTGTTCTGCTTCAAGATGAAGTTTGTGTACGCTTCGATTGTGTTGTCACCAACAGTTGTGTAAGCGCTTGGAACAAAGATGTACGCATCGTTTTCAGGGTCAGTTGTGTCGTCAAACCAGTCTGGTTCGATGCTACCAGCGAAGCCAAGGGCTCGGGCAATATCTGTTCCAGGGGCGAAGACGAATCCACCGTTAACTGATTGCATAAGAAGGATGTCTGTAAGGAATCCAGTCTTAGATACGAGGTACTTAGCACCTTCAGCTTTAACAAGATCACGGGCACGTACGAGAGTTTCGTATTTGCTTTCGTCAACACCTGGGGTGTATTCTACGGCAAATGTACCAGCACCAGCTGCGTCATCTTTCAATGAGAGGAAGCTGTCGATCTTGTAGTCAGATCCATCAACACGGCCATCACCAATGACGATAGCACGTTCAACTTCACGAACAATACGGCGAGGAAGTTCAGAGAGTACGTAACGAACAAGCGCACCTGTGTCGCGGTTCTCTTTGATGTCTTCTTTGTTAAGGGTAATGTACTTGTAGATGAATTGAGCACGGATAACACGGTCAGAGATCGTGATAAGCTCTTCAGCTTTGTCCTCTTCTTCATCGCGGTTGTAACCCTTCGCACGTGATGGTTCACCAGTTTGTGAGTCCCATGCAGCACGGAAGACAGTTAGACCAGTTTTGTTCACGAGGTTCCAGATTGTACCACCTTCACGGAAAGCGTCTTCGATCTCAGTGATCAATGCGCTTGGTAGAAGGATTTCAGGGTTTGTGACACCCATTGTTGCGAGTTTAGCGCCCCAGGCGTCCTTGACTTCTTGTGCTGTCTTACCAGCGTTGTCAACAAGGACTTTTGCGAAGTCTTCGATTGATTGACGAGTAGATAGGTATCCACTTGTTGGTGCAGCTGATTCTTGCTTAGGAGCCTTTGCTTGAATTCCTTCTGTACCAGGTGCTGCGTTTGCTGCAGCAGCTGCTTCAGCTTCGAGCTTCGCTTTCTTTTCTGCTTCGGTCATTTCGGTTGTTTCCTTTTCGACTGGGTTGTTTTCTTCACCGGGGATGGGATCAGTCACGGCCTCATCTTCAGCTTTTTCCGGTTCGGGTAGAATTGGATCTACTACTGGTTCCGGTACCACAGGAGTCTCAGGTTCTTCTGCTTCAGCAACTACCTTTTTATCTGAGTGCTCGATCGCCGTAGTGATCGCTTCAGCGGTGGCCTTCATGCTAAATGCAAATGCACCCTTGTTTTGGACTGCTTCTGATCCCTCTTTCTTGACTGACTTGGCCAATGTATCAGCGAACCCTAGTTCGACTGCTTTCTCGGCGGACATCCAAGTTTCGGCATTCACAAGCTCGGTTACTTCTTCGAGAGAAAGACCTGTACGATCTACATAGATCGGGAAGATGCTTTCTTCGATAGTCTCAAGCAGCTCGATCGTCTTCTGCATCTCTTCCACATTGCCCCAGGCGATTGTTGAAGGTCGGTGGACCATCATCATTGAGCCGGGTGACATGATGATGTGATCACCAGCCATTGCAATTACTGAAGCGATTGAAGCGGCGAGGCCGTCAACACGAATGGTAACTTCTGCATCCAATTCACGGAGAGCGTTGTACATAGCGAGGCCCGCAAAGACGTCACCACCAACAGAGTTCAAAACTACTGTCAACGGTTGGCCTTTAAATTGCTGAAGTTCTTCACGGAGTTGCGCAGGAGTTGCCTCGTCGCCCCACCATGATTCGTCAGAAATCACGCCTTCAATGTAAAGCTCTTTCTCCGAAGACGATACTTCGTTTCGGATTTGCCAGAATTTCTTCATGCTTTTTACCTTTACTTTGTTAAGTTCAGACGCCGCTATAACATCTCAAAAAGAGCATTACTTTGTCTACTCCTAATTATATCAAACGGACTTGATCGGCTTCTTCGGTGGAGTCTCGTCGATTGTAGCCTTGGCAGTGAGCGCAGGAGCGCTGTCGCTTATGATGATCTTGTAATTGTTCTTTGCGCCACAGCCTGCGCAGGGCATCTCCTGGATCATGACGTTACCAGTTGCGGTGAACTGATAGCGACCACAGTGCTGACAGGTTATCTTCATTACACGACCCTGTAGATTGGATAGCATTGGCCGTTAGCGTGAATATCGTGTCCGGCGTTGTTGTCCCAGTTGTTGACGAAAGTGCCTCCATCGACTCCGGTGATCGTTGCGCCCTTCTTGACCATAGTCTTCTTCACAGGGAACCACACATCGACACGAGCTAAACAGAACTCACATGGGTTCGGTCCACCAGTCATCATAGACTTCTCGATCGTTGCTTCTGAATCATCCTGGATCTTGATCATTGCTTCAACGCTTGCGATACCACCTGAACGGTTGATCTCACTTGTTGAAAGGCGAGTCACCCTCCATGCGTCAGTATTCATAATGTTTCGGAGTGCAGCTTCTGATTCGCCACGTGTCCAGTTCTCATCAAACGCCTTCGCCAGGACCGCTCTAATAGCCTCAGTCGTGTCTTTTGAGTATGAGTCCACAATTGTCCTCAGGTACTTGCGGTAGCGATCAGAAGCATCGTCTGAGAGTTCGTACGCAGTTGAAGGTGGATCAATGCCTGCAGCACGGATAAGGTTTCGGCCTTCTTCCCATTGAGATGTACCAGCGTACAAGAGTACACCAGAGATAATGACCATCATGTCATCAACGAAGGTATCTTTGTCTTCGTCAGTCGCCGCAGTATCGACATCAACAGGATCAAGAGTTGCGATAGCCCGGTCGACTTGCTTCTGCATCAATGCACGTGGTGGTACTTGAA
>Ga0247808_10000412_pt1 | contig 21204 bp, 27 predicted proteins | sample UWRJL089202R1_FD_179914 | JGI IMG/M metagenome (GOLD analysis project Ga0247808, IMG submission 179914) | Plant litter microbial communities from Arlington Agricultural Research Station in Wisconsin, United States - UWRJ-L089-202R-1 | ecosystem: Environmental > Terrestrial > Plant litter >... | reverse complement strand
CAATTGGATTCGTATAGCGTTGGAAACAGGAGCTCAACTTTAAATGAATGGTCCCAGGCGACGGGGGTGGGGCAACCTGATGGTCGCCCCGTACCCCCGTCGGGTGTTCGCACACCACGGCTTACTCCTTGAAGCGAGCCGGGCGCGCGACCACCTTGAAGCCGTTGCTCTCGAAGAACGAGGTAGCGAAGGCCTGCATCTGGTTCGCCGGAGCGATGACGTACGTCGAGTTCGACTGGAAGACCTGGGCCATGCCCTGGATCCTCGAGGGGAACAAGATGCCGCCCATGCTGGCCGGCTTGCCGGTCTTGGCGTCGTGAACGTGCACGATACCGAGCTTCATGCCGTGTCCCGACTGCGGGATGTCCTGCGGTCGGATGGGCTTGATGAAAACTTCCTGCTTGTCGGTGACCACTGTGGTCATCTCCATTCATTTGAAGGAACTGCTGTTTCGCAGATTAACTGGCATATCGCCAAGTCAACGAATTTATTATAGCACAATAAAAAGAAAAAAGCAATACCTCTAGTGTTTATTTTCAAGCAGAAGCGCTATTGCTAGCGGAGGGCGCGAATTGCTTTAATACCAGCAACGAGAGCGTTCTGGAAAGACACAGGATCTGATAGTTCAAATTGACGAGTGTCGCGACCTCCATAGCCACGTTTGTCGATATTGATAACAATAATGTCTTTGTCGCTGCCGCGTGATCGCTTGAGTGCAACACCATCTTCAACCTGTCGAGCGAGGTTCTTGTTCACCATATCTTCGAATGGTTTGCCACTCTTGGTATCGAGGTAGAATTCATTCCCTTTACCATCACGAAAGGCGATGTCGAATTGCTCTTTGATGTCTTCGTCCATGTCAGCGTAGCGCAGACCATTGATTTGTTTACCGTTCAGCTTTTCCAGTTCTTCGTAGGTCGCAAGTTCGAGGCGAACACCCTTGAGCATCATCTGGTAAGTACTAACCTCTGGTTGTTCGTTACGATCATCATCGGAGTAGACAACGCCGGTTTCAAGAGCTGTTTGTTTAATAATTTCATCTTTAACACCGTTCCAGGCGCTGTTTCGCAAACTCTTGGTCGTTAATGAGAGAAGCTTTCCAAAGGTGTGTGCGTAGGCATGAGATTCAGCAATCAGGTCAGCTTTTTTCTGGCCAGAGGCGCGTTCGAGGGCAACTTTGGCAGGATAGTAAATACTCAGGTACGCACTGGCAAGCCCTTTTACGACAGCGGGAGTTGGGGATTTATCTTTATCAACAAGCGCTTCAAGGGGAGTAAGGGTAGCAAGCGCTTCTTCACCGACGGTTGGAAAATACTCTTCGGGAGTGGTGTCTTTTCGTTCATATCCTTGACGCGGAAGGGGGACACCAAACAGAGGGATAACACGGCGTGTGCCACTAGCGATAAGGTTTGCCATCTCAGGGTCTTCGTACTCAGTGTCAGCAGCTCGGGCTTCGACAACTTCATGAGCACTGCGCAGAACAGCTTTGGTGTTGCGGTCAGTCGGGTAGTGACCCTTTACAAGCTCTTCCATATCAAGCATCCCTACAGAGATTTCTGCACCGACATTACCAAGTGAGTCGACAACTGAAAGGAAGCGAGGATCTTCTTTGGTGATCACGCCTTTTGCGTATTCTTTACTGAGGGCGGTCGCTTCACTAAGGAACTTCTGCACTGAGTTTTGTTCTGATTCGTGTGTTTGTGTTGGTTCTGGCATTTGGGGTAATTATAGCATAAACAACTTACGTGCACTAAGGGGTGAAATAAAAAATAACCCCTAGGGGTTGTAGGTGGTGTGGTGTGCACAGATGGGTTCCGAAGAACACCATACATATGCACACCACACCGTTCACACCGACTTAGCGGCGGATCAGGCGAGCGATGCTCGCGACGATGCCGGCGAGACCGAGGACCGAGAGCGCAACAGCGTTCTGGACCTGACGGTCGACCTTGGCGACATGCGCCTTGACCTCCTCGACCGGGATGAGGGACTCACCCCAGCGGACGATCTGGTACATGCGCTCGACTCCGTTGTAGTCGGTGATGACACCGATCGCCAACGGGTCGAGGGTACGCACGAGCGCCGCACGCGGCGCTTCGCTTGCTCGGTACATCACGTCGAAGACCTGTTCGACTCCGGCGATGACCACCTCCTTGACGCGAGCGTACCCGCGCTTCGTGCGACCTCCGAAGGTGTTGCCCTCGGGGGTGCAGATGAAGATGCGATCGAAGCAGCCGAGCTGCTTGGCGATGGCGATGCAGTCGACAGCCTCCGCGGGGATGCTGTCGTACTGGTAGTCGCGGAGCTCGTAGGAGGTGGGCAGGAACTTGTTCCAGAGCTTCAGCTCCTCTCCCTGAAGTTCCGGGAAGAAGGAGCCGGCACTCTCGAGCCGAACTGCCAACAGCTCGGCCGAGGCCAGCTTGCGCAGGTCGAGGCTGAGCAGCATCGTCTGCCGCGCGTCCATCTTGTCGGCGGGCGGAGCGATGATGCGGTCGACGGTTCGCTTGAAGTGCCACCAGGGCACCTCGATGAACGAATCCGGCTTGATGTGCTTGGTGAGCGCAGCGGGATCGGCCAACAGGTAGCTCTCGGTCTCGCCGACGGCAAGGCCAGCGGGGAGCGTAGTGGTTTCCATAGAACCTCCGAAATAAAGAACTAGACGCTTTGTCTATGCCAAATATTATAGCATTATTTTACTTAAAAAGCAATTATATTATAGACACATGATTATAAATAGTATATTATATATTTATTCACATCACCGGTGTAGAAGTGTCCCCCGTGAACAGAGGACACTCCTGCATCGGTTATTGCAGGCAGTCAGGCGATTGCCTGCAAATGACTCACGAAAGTGAAGGTGAATAAATGCGTACTCGTCTACTCATCATCCTGATGGCGTTTGCGTTCTGGCCGCTGTTTCTGATCATCAAAGCGGTTCGTCGCAAGATGGAAGAGACGGCAACCAGACGCGAGCAGGCTCGTGTCGCCGCTCAGCTTCGCAAGGAGCTGCTCAACCGGCGTTTCGACCCCTTCGATGACGAATTCTTCTTCCGGAGCAGCCTCTACGGGTACCCTTACCGGTATCCCTATGGCTACTATCGGCCGACGTATTCGCCCAACTACATGATGTGGGCACCTATCTGGTTCATGTACATTGTGATCATCTTGATCATACTTGCACCAGACGCCAATCATTAAGGATGATTCGAAGCATGCAAAAGCCCGCCGGTTTTTATAACGGCGGGCTCTTCATTTTCATAAAACTTTATTCAACATAGAAAGGACTGTAAAACTACAGTTTTGCATCGATACCAAGATTGATACCAAGTCCACCAAGTAGCCCTGAATCCTCTGATTCAGGAACTTCTGGAGTCGGATCTATAGGGAGATCGATGGGAAGTTCTGGGACGTCAACAGGAGGGGTTGTCTCAACTGGAGGCGTTGTTTCCGTTGGAGTCGTTGGAACTTCAGCTTCAGGAGTTGTCGGTGTTGGCTCGGCCTGCATCGCAGGTACCGTTACAACCGGTGTGTTGTTAGTAGTCGTTCGCTGAGCCGGAGTTTGTGTTCCGGTTGCTTCCGAAGTAGTTTCGGTTTGCTGTGGTTGTACTTTCGCACTCTCAGAGGCAAGTTGAACCAGGCTATCATTCGCTACCCGTTGGGGAATGATAGAAAGTGCTGACAGAATTCCTGCGTAGCCGACGATAAACGCTATCGACCCAACTACGTATTTCCTGTTAAAAGGATAACTCTTCTTTATTGTTAACATTGGTAACTCCTTTGTTAATTCCTATTGATTCGTTTCCACCTACATCTATTGTACAACTTTATTTACTTAAAAGGAAATATGTTGTATTACGCTTATGCTGTGTGCCCGAACTGGCGGAGCGAGATAGTATACTGAAAAGATGACTAGGAAAGCACTGCACGGCGTCAATCTTGGCGGGTGGTTAATTATCGAAAAGTGGATGACTCCAGAATTGTTTGCAGACACCTCCGCCCAGGATGAATACACGTTTATGCAAACTCCGGGTGCTCGCAAGAAAATCGAGCAGCACCGCGACACGTTTATTACTGAAGATGATTTTCGATGGATGAAAGATAACGGGGTGACTGCAGTACGTATTCCGATTGGCTACTGGATCTTTGACGGCGACGGTCCGTATACCGCACACCTCCAGTACCTCGACTGGGCGATGAAGATAGCCAAAAAATATTCGATAGAGGTAATCATTGATCTTCATGGGTTAAAAGGTTCCCAAAACGGCCATGACCATAGCGGACGCGTTAACATTACTGACTGGTACAAGCGCCGAGAGTACCAAACTCAATCAGTCGAGACGCTCGTGCGTATTGCCGAACGCTATAAGAACTATGAAAATTTCTGGGGACTGCAGATCACCAACGAACCAAAACTTGGATTATTTCAGTTCACACTCCGGCGCTATTACAAAGAGGCGTACGATGCCTTGGCGAGCATCCTCCACAAGCGGACGCGCATTATCTTTAGCGATGGATTTACGCCGCGACTTTTATCCGGAGCGCTGAAAAGAAAAACACACCCAGTGGTTATGGATGTGCATATTTATCATATGACGAAGTTGTTTTCGCAGTATTTTTCAGTGGCGTCGTATTACCGCCGTTTGCATCGACATGTAAGATTATTCCGTCGGCTCAGTAAAGAGCAGCCGATTATCATCGGTGAATGGAATGGGGTAATGCGCCAGGTGACGCTTAATAAGATTCCACAATCACAGCACGAAGCCCTCGTCCGAGAACATAGCCGGATTCAGCAAGAAGTGTTTGACACCACCGAGGGGTGGTTCTATTGGAACTATAAGCACGAAAAGCCTGGGGTATGGGATTTTAGATCACAAGTTGATGATGGCGTGATTATCCTTTCGCAATAGCGACGACAGTGAGATGATACACGATAGTAAGCATAATTGACATGATAGCTACTATTATGTTATAATAGACTTATAATCCGTAATCCTCGGATCTCGCATCGCTACACAATTTGGAGGTATTTTTGTCACTCAAGAACGAGTCGTTCCTGGGCAACAGCGTGTGGGATCGTCGCGACGACCGCACCGCCAACACCATGTCACGTCGTCTCTACCTGCTGATGGTCTGTTTCTGGACCGCAGCCGGCATCGTCTTCAGCGCCTTCGCTTCGTCGTTCAGCCAAGACTGGCAGATCAGCGAGTGGAACATCTGGGGCACCCTCGGGTTCTTCCTGGGCATCTTGGCAGTCGCACTGCTCGGCGTGTTCATCTCGCACTCGTCGGACAGCCCGATCGTCTCAGTGCTCGGATACGCGCTCGTCGCGGGACCGTTCGGGCTCATGCTCGGACCGGTTCTGGCGATGTACGAGACGTCCTCGATCATCAAGGTCCTGGCGATCACGGCAACCGTCGTCATCGTTCTCGGTCTCGTTGGCGTGTTCATTCCTGACGACCTGGCCCCTTGGGGTCTGTGGTTGTTCGGCGCGCTGCTGTTGCTGATCGGTGCACAGTTCCTCGTTCCACTTCTCGGCGCCTTCGGGCTTCCGGTTGACGGAGCGATGACGGTGATCGACTGGGTTGCGTTGGTGATCTTCGGAGCACTCGTGATCTTCGATCTCAATCGTGCGATCCGCTTGCCGTACACCCACGACAACGCCATCGACTCGGCGGTGGCGATCTACCTCGATTTCATCAACATCTTCATCCGGCTCCTCAGCTTGATGGGACAGAAGAAGTAGTAGTCGGTGTGAGAGCCCGGTCTTCGTGACCGGGCTTTTACATTTCTCTACGACAATCGAACACTCAGTCCAAGGCCTCCAAAAGCTTTACAGATAAAAACGGGGACTTGCGGTGTACTCATAACTTCATCAAACTCGTAGCCTATTTCATTGAACTTTTTTATCTTTAAAGGGTCTTCAATTTTATTGCGTATCATCCAACTCGCAAACGCACCACGAGCAATCTTGGCATGAACAACCACAAATGTTGGTTCGCCAGTTTTCGGGCTTATTGTTAAGAAACGGGGACTGATGACGAGGCTTGGATCAACGTACTTAGTAATGGTTTTGCCATATTCAACCGCAGATAGATCGACAATCAGTTCATCTTTCGGAAGCGTGTCGACAATTGTCGTTCCCCAAAACTCAAAGAGGTTCTTATACTTTTTATTCGGCAGTTTATATCCCATTTCGAGACGATAGGGGAAAATGTCATCAAGTGGACGAAGAATACCATAGAGTCCCGAAAGAATACGAAGATGCTCGTCTGCGTAGGATCGATCATCAGCCGTCCAGTCGTGTACCTGCAACCCACTATAGATATCGCCAAGAAAACTATCGATTGCGGCACGTTGCTGCGATGGAGCATCGGTCCATTGAGAAATAAGTTTCCGAGTCGTTACTGCAAGCTTCTCTGACACCTGCATAGTTCGTTGTACTTCGCTCGGTTTGAGTGTTTTTAGATAAGCGGCAAGTTCTTTTGCTCTCGGGAGCAGCAGGGGACTGGCGCCACTACCAGAACCACTCTCAGCAGGAGGACGCATTGTCTTCGACGTATGAATCAGAATGATCATCTTATTCGATTTTACACCACTGACACCCCTGAAATTGATTGACTTATTTATATAAAAGTAGTATAATATATTTAGCGTTGAATTTCGGACGTGACATCATCCTCCGAAGTTCCGCACGGACTTTGGATATTCAGAGAGGACTCTTGTGACAACCTCGTTGCTTGAGACGTACGAACACAATCTCCAAGGCTACACCGGGTTGCTGCGCGCTGCGCTGCTGTCGGCAAGCCAAGGCAATGGTCGCTACGAGAACCCGCGCGGTGTGTTTCTGAGTGGCTCCGAAGCCGCACAGGCATCACAGATGGCGGGGATGATCTTGGTGAACCATGTGGTGCTCTACGACGACCGCACCACTCAACTCGTCATCTACCAAGAGCGTTACCCCAAGGAGGGTCGCCCGCTCGAAGTGAACTACGCGTTCATCTCGGACGACGGTGCCACAGCCACAGGCTACGTGGTCACCGTCGACGAACTTCTGGAGGCGATCATCCCCACAGAGATCTCGTTCAACGATAAGGTTCAGCGCCTCGGTATGCTGATCCCGATCACGAACAAGCTGCGCGACATGGGTCTGCTCGAGTAATCCAAAGCCTCTGGCCATCTCCTTCGGGAGGTGGCCATGCTTCTTTTTTAGCCCTTTCGTACTTTCTGGCGATAGGTGCGCATAAACCGCACAGCGCCAAGATCGTACAGCCATGGCGCTAAGCGATAGACAGTCCACATAGCTTTTGTGCTGAATGCCGTGTGGATTGTTGCGCGGTTTTTTACGATTCCTTTAATAATCTGGCGAGCTGTTTTATCTGGCTGTTGGAGCGATTTGCGGGCTTTGAGCAGTTTGTCTTTATCGATACTGTTATAAATTGCTGTGTCGTAGAGGGGAGTATCGACAATTGTTGGGCAGACAACACTTGCTTTAATACCTAGTTCTTTTGCTTCATTACGCAGTGCAAGCGTCAGGCCGACGATTGCAAACTTCGATGAGCCATAAATTCCCATGGCAGGAATTGGCGACAACCCTGCTGCAGAGGCAATGTTAACAATGTGTCCGCTGCCTTGAGCAAGCATCATCTGATACGCATAATGAGTAGCATTAAAGTTTGCGAATATATTATTGTTCAGCACTTCGTGCCATTTTTCGAGCGGCGTATCGCGAATTTCGCCACCCATAAATATACCCGCGCTATTAATGACGTACTCAATTTGGCCATAGTCTTTTACTACTGATGAAAATAATTTCTTGGCCGCAGATTGATCAACCAGATCAGTGTGTATAAAGATAACATCACGCCCTTCCGCGATAAGTTCTGCTGTCGTAGCCGCACCCGTTACTTTGTTAGCATCGGCAATAATGATCCGTGCACCGTATTCACCAAGTTGCCGCGCCAGTTCCTTACCAATGCCCGACGCACCACCAGTAATAAGGATCGTCGAGGAGTGAAAGGCTTCATTGCTAGTCATAGATTCATTATTACACATCTATACAGGTATAATGAACCGATGAGTGCGAGCAAGTTAACCCTAGAATCTATCGGAAACTATACAATTGGTGTTCGTAGTAATACGTTTAATCCTCACAAAGAATCGGTAGTACTGGTTCATGGTATTGGCGTATCGAGCGCCTATTTCGTGCCGCTCGCGAAAGAACTTGAACAAAACTTCAACGTCTTTGCACTTGATTTGCCGGGCTATGGCACGACGCCAAAACCAAAAAAGGCACTGTCAATTCCTCAGCTTGCAACCGTTGTCCATTCATTTTTGATTGCTCACAACCTCAAACAATCAACGATTGTCGGTCACTCAATGGGCTGTCAAATCATCGCACATCTGCGCGATATACGGGATGGAAGCATTGCAAAACTTATTCTGCTTGCACCAACTGTTAACAAAAATGAGCGCTCAATAGTCATGCAGGGGGTACGCCTCTTTCAAGATACGTTTCGCGAATCACCGGCGGCTAACTTTGTCATATTTAAAGAGTACGCAAAAATGGGTCCATTCCGCTATCTAAAAACGTCACGACTGATGGTGCGCGATATCATCGAAACAACTTTAGAAAAAGGAACACTTCCGACACTGATAGTGACTGGCGAGAAAGACCCAATCGTCCCCAACAAATGGGCTCACTTCCTATCGCAGTCATCGCCCAACGTAACGCATAAAGAGATTCGCGGCGTCCCACACGCTTTTCATTTTAGTAATCCGGAGAAAACCGCAGTTGTATGCGAAGCATTTATAAAAAGTTAATCACTCTCGTTGTGAACGGATGGTCGTGGATGCTCGACTATATATACGTGTCCTATTGGCAAGTGTACGGATTTTTCATTCGATCGAGCCCGCGCATATATACCGCCAAGTCGAAAGAATCTCATTCGAAAAAAGCACCGATAGTGCTTATCCCGGGAATTTATGAGAATTGGCGCTTCATGAAACCCATAGCCGATACGTTGCACAGCAAAGGTCATCCAATTCATGTGATATCAAGCCTTGGCTATAATGTTGGTGACGTCGAAAAAATGGCAGCAATTGTTGAAGAGTACATTGCTGGCAACAAACTAAAGAACCCAATTGTCGTCGCTCACAGTAAAGGCGGGCTCATCGGTAAGTACCTGCTCGCGAATTACCCAAATACGTACATTAGGGGAATGATCGCCCTCAACTCGCCATTTGCCGGTTCTCGCTATGCATCATTGATTCCCTTAAAGTCAGTTCGTATTTTCCTGCCAAGTTCGCCAGTCCTTGCACTGCTTGCCTCAAATACGCTCATCAATACAAAAATAGTTTCAATTTTTGGTATATTCGATCCTCATATTCCTGAAGGAAGTTTTCTTGAAGGTGCGAAAAACATTCAACTTAAGACAAGAGGGCATTTTAAAATAATGCGCGACCCAAAGGTTCACAAAGCACTGCTTAAAAGCATTTCGTTTTTAGAAACGTCTACAGAAAGCAGAGACCCGATCGTTAACGATAGCCGTCATTACCCAACGTCTTCAATACATTAAAAAGATTGGCTAATGCCCGGGATTGAACGCTCCCGGGCAGCGTGTTTTGGACTGTTTAGTTACCATGCTTTTTCGTCAGCAAGGCCTTGAACAGGTAGGCGACAAATCCCACAGGACCTCGTGTCCATTTCCGGTGATTTCCCGGTGATTTGTCGTAGGGGATACGCAACGTCTCTGCGTTGTACTTCCAGTCCACCCAGGTGTTTCCGATGCCCCAACGCCGTGTGGCGATGAGAATACGGATCGCCAACAGGTGAGCCGGATGCGCGACCAGGATGATGCGCGTCACACCGTGAGCCGCGAAGTATTCAAGACTTGCGTCCAGAACACCTTTGGTGTCGATGTAGTGCGTCTGCGGATCATTGTAGACGCTCACCACAAACTCTGGTGACTCTCCACGCTGATCGCAGTACACCGCCACTTCCCACTGCGTGGCAAGATAGGTGTCATTCCCCCAGGCTTGTTCCTCGTGCGCGACATCAAGTGCCGCGCGACCAATCGCTTCGTTACTCGGGCCGGCAGTCTCTGTGAGCTGCTGACCAAAGGCAAAAGCAATGATTCCCACTTTCTCCACATCAACTCCTTTCGGTCGTCGCGATGTGAGAAGTATAGTATCCCATATTTCATCAATTATTTAAAGTGGTCATCCGCTTTGACCCCCAAGCAATAACACTATTGATTTTTTTACGCAAATCTGTTATAATCTTCCAGACTGTAAACGGGGGCGGTGCGCAAGTTCCGCCCTTTGATTATGTAAGTTAGTACCTACTATTTTTGGCTAGTACACAGATATCCTAGAAGGGAGAAAACGTGAGACGACTCGTATCCGTCGTCTTGGGTCTGCTTGCCGTGTTCCTCACGGCTTCAGCTGCTCAAGCGTCGACCGACGTTGACGACATCATTCAGGCACTCCAAGAGTCCCCGGTGTATGTCGCCGACGGAATCGAGGGGACGAACTCCAACACGGCCAACGTGCTGATGGGGCAGCTGAGCGAAGACGACAACATCGTCCTCGTAATGCTCCCCTCAGACGAAGCGGCCACACCGGAAGCAATCGAGCGGATTGCCGATCAGATCAGCGATGGTTTGGGAGGTGAGTACATCGTTGGCGTCGCCGTTGGTGACACCTACGATGCCGATGCCGACAGCTTCCCGTCAGGTGTTGCCGACGAACTCATGCGAAAGGCTGATAGCGTTTCGCAGAATCCGATCGACACACTGGGGACGTTCGTTCGTAACGTTCACGACTGGGTGCGTTCGCACCCGGAAGCAGTTGCCCCGTCTCCGGAAACGGCTGGCGGAAGTGACATTACTGTGCTGTTCATTACCATCCCGATCGCTCTCGTACTTTCAGTAGTCGTGACGTTCGTGGTGCGCGCTGCGCGCCGACGCGTTCGTGAAGAGGTCCAATACAACGGACCTCGTCAACTCAGGGAAACGATCCGCAATCTGATGAATATCAGCAAGCGGATCAAAGACAACCAGATGAGAGACGCGATCGAAGAGGTGTGCAAGTACACGGAAGCCTACTTCAGTCGGCTTCATCCTGACAAGAGATACAGTTCGAGCGCCGTCACGGCGTTCGAGCGTCATCTCAACAGCGTGTACAGCGTCGTCGAACGCTACGTGGACATCCGCAACAACCCCGAGTACTACGACGAGCCCCAAAAGTTGACCACCAATGCTGTAGCGTCGGTGGAAGATTTCGGGGAGTATGTGCTCAAGAGTATCAAGAGCAATAACCGTCGCAGTATGACCGACTTCACCGTCGACACGAAGATCCTTTCCGCACAACGATTCAGCTAGTTCGCTCGCTGAGAAACAGGAGATATACATGACGAACATCGACATCGCATTCCCGCGCGTCGACAGTGGATCCGCAGCACTGGCCATCGAGCCCGTGCCGCAGGCCGCCGCCAACACGGGACTCGCGACGTTCGCCGGTTCCTCGGCGGCTCGCCAGACGCTGACCTGCAAGGACCTCCTTCACGGAGATACCCGCAGGGCGGCTGAACGCGAAGCCGCCGAGCTGTTCCCCGAGATGCTCAACAACACCGAGGTCGTCATGACTTTCGGTACGTCGGCGCTCGAGGGCGTGAACACGCTCATCGACAGGCTCCTCCACGAGGTGGAGCCCGAGAAGATCCCCGAACTGACCGACCTCATGAAGTCGCTCAACCGGGAGATGCGCGGCGTTCGCAGCAAGTACGACGTCTCGGACCCCAAGGTCCGTGAGAAGTACGAGAACTACAAGGGTGGCATCGGTCGGTTCTTCGGCAACGTCAAGACACTGGTCGAACTCCTCATGGAGGACGTCCAGTCGCTCGAGACCCAGCTCAACAAGGTCGTCAAGACCCTGGAGAACCGGCAGTTCAAAATGCGCAGGAACGTCGTGTTCTACGACGCCCTGTACGAAGAGAACGAGATCGAGATCGGCAAGCTGATCTACGTCATCGGCGTGATGGAGCTCATCTGCGACATCGCGGCGAACGAAGCCAGCAAGATCAAGGTCGGCGAAGCGAACCTGGGAGACCGGGGCGCTGAGCGCAAGGCCGAGATCGCCGGACTCGCCGAGATCCTCGCGAATCGCGTGGCGGAGTACAAGGGTCGACTGTTCGTGGCGTGGGCAACCGCGCCTCAGGTGCGCATGATGCGCACCTTGAACGTCAGCCTGGCCATGCGCATCAACACGCTGCTGACCATCACGATTCCGACCATGAAGGGGACGATCGTGCAGTGGCGGATGCTGATGCAGAGCAAGGACGCCGCCGACATGTCGAACGTCGTCGCTGATGCAAGCAACGAATGGTTGCAGTCGTACGCCCAGGCAGGTGCTGTGGTTGTGCCGATGATCGCGGAAGCGGTCAGCACTCCCACGCTCCGACCCGACACGGTGTTCGCCATGGCTGCTTCGATCGAAGCGCAGGCGAACGGCATCGTGAAGGCAATCGAGGCCGGCGTGCAGCAACGCGCCGCTCTCGACGACTCGATGGTCAAGGCGCAGATCATCCTTCGCGATTCCGCGGGGAAGGTCAGCGACGCGGTCATCGACCAGTTCGTCACCAAGGCGACCAAGCCCCTCGAGATCACCACCCAGGTGATCGCCGAGGACGCCCAGGCCGCCTAGTAGTACAAGCCAAAAAAGTCACGCACATTCACATCATTAGAAGGAGTCGCATGAATCGCATCAAGAAGCTCGTCATCGCTGCTGCAACCGCAGGAGTTCTGATGGCGGGTCTGACCGCCTGCACCACCGCCGCTAGCCCCCTGGGCATGTGCGGATGGGTGGTGGGGAACGGGTCGGGAGGCAACGACCGCAACATCCACGAGACCGTGTACGAGGGGGAGAACCCCGACTTCAGCTCGGGATCCGAAGAAGTGCAGTACGTCCCCTGTGGACCGCGCAACTTCCGGGTAACCGACGGTTCCGAGGTCGGACTCGACGGCGCCATGGTCGGCGATGTCACCACCCCCTACGAGGTGGTGACCGCTGACGTGACGCCCGTCCGGGTCCAGGTCGACGCCTTCTGGCAGCTCAACCAGAGCGAGGAGGCACTCAGCAGCTTCAAGGAGCTGTGCAACAAGTACACCTGCTACACCACGGACACCAACCCGGGAACGGTCAACGCCGCCACCCCGGGATGGAACCTGATGCTGTCAGAGAACTTCAGCCCTGCCATGAAGGAGGCGCTGAAGATCGCGATGCGTGAGATCCCGGATGACATCTGGGCAACGCAGGACCTCGCGCTCTACGACCAGCTCGAGGCAGCAATGTCCGAGGCGTTCATGGACACCGTTCGTGCAGCAACCGGCTACAACGTCGACCTGTTCTGCGGCTCGGGCAACTCCGGTTGGAGTGACCCCGAGAAGCCGGGCACGGACGGCAATGCCTTCACCTGCACCAACGTTCGGTTCGAGGTTCGTACCGTCGAGGCCGTCAGTGCCGCAGTCCAGGAGAGCGCTTCCGCGCAGTCCCAGGAGCAGCTGACCATCGACGCGAACACCTCGCGCTACAACTCCTCCGTGCCCCTCTACGGCAACCAGACCAACTTCTGGCTCGGCGTGCAGGACGCGGTCTCGAGTTGCCGCGACGGCGCAACCTGCAACTTCTACCTGGGCGATCTGCCCTCGCAGTAGTTGTTCCAACCCCCTCCGCTAGTAGGTAACTAGCACCACATATGGTGACTTGAGGTTTCCATCCTATGTGTCGACAACCGACCTCACCCGGGCGGTATCCCTCTGCAGTAATGCAGAACGGATACCGCCCGTTTAATTTGCCAAAAAATAATGTCAATTGAAAATTCTGATAGTTGTGTCATACTATTGAAAATGTCCGAGTATTCGAGTGATGCGTTTTCCGATCCAATCCGTCGTATGAGCGATGGAGCGCTTTTGCGTCTCGCAATGATCGACAAGGACGAGCTAGGATCAATGCGCGCCGGTGATACATACTTTACGCAGATCAAAGGGTATCGCGATGAAGTAGCTTACCGCGAGACTTCATTTGAAACAATTAAACGAGCCTTTATTATCGACAATATTGCCGATACTGTCGTACAAGAAGACACTCTCGCGCCACATCTCCGTGGCATTCTTGGAGGGATGATTGTCGCCTTGGCCGATACGCATGACTTATCCCAAAGTCGAGATGTCACTCCTTTAATGGTCGACCAAGCTCATGCTGAAAAGATCGTCAGCGACACCTGGCTATTTTCAACCGGAAACCGCCTGAACCGCGAACCGTTTCGTTTATACAGCCTTGATGTTGGCACAGTAGCGATCACCAGTGTCTTTTTTGACCATATTCCCGGACACAACATTTGGCGCCTTGGTTATGAGAACCGCGCACCAAAGATTACCTATAGGGGGCAGCCAGGACTCGGTGATATTGAAATAGTGGAGTAATTACTCAGGCGGTGCGGGGTCTGATTAATGAACCAAAAGTTCAGATTCGATATCGGTGAGCGCCTGAAGGCTATCATCCCAACGTGGGTCAGTTTCGTCGGACAAATACGTAAGAAGGTTCATTCCATAAGAACGATCCGTCGCGAGAGAATCTGGACCAAATGTATCAGTGTAAATAATAGGGTCTTCAGTCTCACGAGAAGCTTCAAACATGTATTTAAGCGCTATCGACCCAGTTGAAAGTTCAGTCTTTTCAATAATAGAGATTGTCGCCTCAATGTGGCGAACAGCAGGAAGTGTCGGAGGCTTTACAACCATATCCTGAAGACGCACTTTACACAGTGTACCGACAGCAACTTGCCCAAGAAGGAGGCGTCGAGGAATACCTGCTTCAAACTCTCGATTGTCGATAGTCCGTATAAATTCATTCATAGCAGTATTATCCCACAGGAGTAGAGAAGTGCAAGCGTAGCCGTTACGATGATTTAACGAGTTCGTTCTCGGTTGGATCTTCGAGGACTACTTGTTTGTAATCATCGGGATCTTGATAACCAAGTTGGTTCGTCCGATTGACGATAACTTTATGTTCAAATGCTTGTTTAATAACGCAGGGAAACCAGTCTTTGTCGTCTGTGTCATAGTAGTGCCAAATTCCCGAGAGATAGGTAGGGCCTGATTGCTTAAGAATAGTTTCGGCATCCCGGCGCGTGGCACTGCGAGAAATTTGTGCTCCAAAGATAGTTAATGCCTGATAACTTGTGCCGTCGTGGGCGATAAAGCCGAGCAGTTCGTTATCGTCTTCTCTAAAAAATGGTTCTTTTTCTTTCAAAGGCATTACTTGTTAATCCTTCGTTTCATGAGTACAAAAAGCGTTGTTACATGGAGACCAAATAATACAAAGGCTACGCCTGCGGTACCTGATGCAAGCTGCACGCGCTCAACGCCCGACTGCCATCCAGTCACAAACAAGGTGACCAGTACCGCCATGATGACTACAAAACCGATCCAAAAAGGTGCGGCAGTTTTACCGTACGCATAAAACGTTGCGTTTACTTTTTTAATCCATAGAAAGGCGAGTGCACATACTGCAAGCCAGAGCGCAAACGAGAAGAAGACAAGCGAAATATTACCATCTTGCCACATAGTGCTGAGGTTTAGAATAAAAAACAAACCAAGTCCCAGAACAATACTTCCGAATAATGGAATCGTTAACTGAGGGAAACGTGGCAACTTTTTAACATACATTTCAATCCGTTTTTGTTCGTCAGCCCGTTTCGACTCGTAGCTTTTAGGTTCGGGGTAGAGCGCGCCGAGTGCTGATCGGTCTTCATCGTTTGTGGTGATTTTTTCTTTTTGAGGCATTTCCTCTATTGTAACAAATCGAGCCCCATACCGTCTGTACGACACAGTGTTACAATAAAGCTACATGGAAAATCATCGAATTTATACGACAAGTTTTGGGAGCGTCTATCCGCACTACGTTGCGAAAACCGAGCGAAAAGGTCGCACCAAAGCCGAGCTTGATGAGATTATTACTTGGTTAACCGGATACACCAATCCACAACTCCAAGAAGTTATTACTAATGGTACAGACTTTACCCACTTCTTTAACGACGCTCCAAAGATGAATCCTTTACGCAAAACAATCACCGGGGTGATCTGCGGTGTACGCGTCGAAGAAATTAAAGTCCCAATGATGCAAGAAATACGCTATCTCGATAAGCTCGTTGATGAACTCGCAAAAGGTAAAACAATGGAAAAGATCCTAAGAAAGTAGCAGGGAGCAACTATATGGCTGAAATACTTGATATCGTTAATGATAAAGATGAAGTCATCGGACAGATGGAGCGCGAGGAGGTTCACGCTAAGGGTGCTATCTGTCGCATGGTGTTTGTCCTTTTCTATACTCCTGATAAAAAAATAATCCTGCAACGACGCAGTCTTTCGAAAAAGAGTAATCCCGGACGACTAACGACAACTGTCAGTGGGCACGTCGAAAGTGGCGCAAGTTACGACGAAACCGCGATCAAAGAAACGTTTGAAGAGACCGGAGTGACGATTGATCCTTCGAAGCTGACGAATCTTGGTGTTGAGTACGCCGGCTACACGGAGCGTGATTACATCAGCAATGCGATGCGTGGCCTGTACCTGTATGAATTTAACGGTGAGGTCACTGATTTAAAGATTGAAGTGGGCGAAGGTGAAGGATTTGAAATAATCACCACCGATGAATTTTGGCGACGACGTACTGAAACTCCAAATGACTTGTCGCTGTATTTGCTTGATGCGCTCGGCGAAAAAATGATTCGCACTATCGAATCGCTATAGGGGCTTTCGGACGATATAATCCATCCAGATTTTGCCGAACTCATCGGTTTTTTCTGCATAGTGGGCGATTTCTAGATTGCGAGAACTAAATACTGCTTCAAGTTCCGCTTGCGTCCAACGTTTGCGGTAGCGTTTGACCGGTACTTTGTAATCCTGCTTAATTTCAAAGCCTTCACTTGGTGTTTCTGATTTTGTTGTGCCGGTAAATATAAGGCCGCCAGGTTTTGTGACCATGATAGCTTTATCAAGGCAAAGCAGCGCAGTGTCTTTTGGAAAAAGGTGTAGGAAGGCATACATAAGAATGCCGTCATAGGTGTCGGCTGTGTAGTTTTCTTCAAGGAAATCGCCGACGATAAATGTGTTTTCTGGGTTACGTTTTTTGGCGTAGGTGATCATTTCCGGCGAGATATCGATACCATCAACATTCATCCCTTGGTGACGAAGAATCTCGACAGTATAGCCCACTGCACAACCAATATCGAGAACCTTTCCGTTTATAGGAAGGAGGTGAGTAAAGTCGGACAGTGCAGCTTCGGTTGTTGCGCGCAAGGTCTCGACGCGATCTTCATATTCATCAGCGACCAAATCGTAGGTCTCTTTGTGAAGCTGAGCTAAATCATCATGCATGGGGCAAGTATAGCAGACCGAGAAAATTACCGTGCGACGCGGAAGCCAATGCCAGACGCCGAAACACTCGTTGCCACACTCAGATTGAGTGAATAGATTCCTGCGCCAGTAGTATCACCCCACCCGCCGCCGCGTGCATACGCACGGTTTGTTCCATTATTGCTCGTTGAACTATACAGTTGTCCAATGCCGTGTGCGCTTGTCCAACCACTCGCTGAAGAGGTTGCGAACGAAGGAAAAATATTCAAGTTAAGCGAACCATTATTCGTAATTGCATTCCACTCACGGTACGCCCAACCCGAAGCACCTGGTTGATTCCCCGTTAGAAGACCGTTCGTTAGCTCCCAGACATTACCTGCAAAATCCCAAATCACTTCACCGTTACTCAGTGTTAACGTGCGTCGCTGATTACCTGAACTGTTTCCAGTGAGGTAGTATCCGTCGCTATCATTTGCACTTGCAGCGATTGGGCTCGTTGGCGTTCCGTCATTGTGACCAGAATATATAAAGCCACTCCCAACGGATCCACCAGACCAGTTAGACGGCACGTTGATAACATTTTGCGCAATTGTTAACCACTCATCTTCAGTAATGAGGTGACAGCCGGTACAGCCGGCAACATTCGCGCTATACGTGGCTGCAGTAGCTTGAGTAATAGTTCCCCAAGGGGTGCCGGTTGCTTGGCTAATCGGTACTGTTGAGCTCGATTGCTTTGCCTCATATTTCATGACACAAAAATCCGAAGTCGAGAAAGTGGAGCTGCCTGGAACCACAATGAATCCCGCAGGACAGGTGAGTGCGACAGCAAGTCCTGCCGTGTGTCCTGCACACACCCCACTTGCAGGAGTTGTCTGGGTGTTGGAAACATAATAATCGTACCCTGAAACTTTTGCTGTCACACAAAATGTTCGTGGTGTTGTGCTGTTATTTACCGAATATTGATACGTCGTTGTCGCAGTATCATTTATACCGACGCTACTTAATGTCGTTGGGTACATGTCATTATTTTGTGTCGCGTACGACATAATACTTTTTGCCGCCTGACCTGCCGCCGATTGCGAGGTTGCGATTTTTGCACGGTTTTGAATACCTGTATAAGAAACGATAGTGATCGCTGCAAGAATCCCGATTACGACAATAACAATAAGAAGCTCGACAATAGTAAAGCCACTGTTAGTGCGTTGTTGGGGTGAGATCATAAACTGCGCCTAAGTATAAGCGAGATAGGGAGTGATGCCAATACAAAAGGATGTGATTGATAACTTTCAATGAAATTGAGCCCGCTCCCGAAGGAGCGTTCCAGACTTAACTGGTAACTCAACTTCGACGCGGGCTCAGACCAGAGCGGGCTGCGCTTCTTCGATGAGGTCGGCATAGCTGCCTTCCGGACCGATGTTCGAGATGTAGCCGGTGACGTCGCCGATGTAGTCGCGGCAACGGTTACGGATGCGGATGCGCACCTGCTCCATCGTGTCGCGCTCGTTCATCAGCTTGCAGGTGGCGATGATGATCGCTTCACCGTCGACGACGATTGCGTCGGTGACGCCGTGTGCCTGCGCCACATAGCGACGAAGGCCTTGAACGTACTGCGACAACGGACCGTAGAACTTCACGGCCACCTTGTCATCTTTGACTTCACCGATGGTGATGTCATTGGTGTGGTCGGACATACACACTCCTCTGGGTTCGCGAGTGAGGTGATAAGGCCTCATGGACTCGATATGAATAGTATTAATGAATTAAGTAGATAGTACAAACATAAACGTAACAATTTAATCAGCACATTCTAAAAAACTTTTGCTTTAAATGTTCCGAGTCCCTACACTAATAAGGTTATTTTTTTACAGGAAATTCTCTTTGTCCGACTCTACAACAAAACAAAACCGCCTCATTATTAACCTGCTACTCGTTTCAGCTTTCGTTGTTATCCTAAACGAAACAGTTATGGGTGTTGCGATTCCACACCTCATGAAGGACCTTGGCATTACTGCACTTGCGGCCCAATGGTTAACGACAGCATTCTTGCTGACAATGGCCGTCGTTATTCCAACGACAGGCTTTTTAATTCAGCGCATTACTACTCGTCGATTGTATATCGTCGCAATGGGACTCTTTATCGCCGGAACGGCAATCGCAGTCGTAGCCCCTGGCTTTGAAGTGCTGCTTCTGGCACGTATTGTTCAAGCAATGGGAACAGCGATCATGTTGCCACTCCTTATTACAACCGTCATGAATCTCGAGCCACACGAGACGCTTGGACGACGAATGGGGAACATCTCTATCGTTATTTCAGTAGCCCCGGCTATTGGACCGACTATCTCTGGATTAATCTTGAGTCAGTTTAGTTGGCGATTCCTCTTCATCTTCGTGTTGCCAATTGCTATTACGATGCTGATTGTGAGCATTCGACGTATGCGCAATACCGGCTCAACTAGCAAAGTACCCATTGATATCGCATCAGTCATTCTGTCAGTATTTGGTTTTGGCGGCATCGTCTTTGCACTCAGTAGCATTGGAGCGCCGTCTAGTGACGCAGGCACTGTCATTTTCTTCAGTACATTAATTGTTGGAGTAGTAGCGCTAGCCAGTTTCATCTGGAGACAAATCCTATTACAACGTACCGACCGCGCGCTACTTAACTTGAATACATTCCGCATCCCAACATTTACCGCTTCGGTTATTATGTTCGTCATCTGTATGATGGGGATGTTTGGCGCATTCATCTTGTTACCGTTATACATGCAAAATGTACTCGGTCTGTCAGTACTAAACAGCGGGCTCCTTATGCTTCCTGGTGGCCTGGCGATGGGGTTGTTAGCGCCATTTGTTGGAAGAATGTACGACAAGATCGGTCCAAAGCCGTTGCTTTTCGTCGGTACGATCGTCACTTCAAGCGCGCTATGGGGACTTGCGTTCTTCCTCAACGAAAGCAGCCCGTGGACGACATTATTTGTCGGTCACATCGTCTTTAGTATCGGCCTCGCGTTTATCTTTACACCACTATTTACTAGTAGCCTTGGGTCACTTCCAAAACGCCTGTATTCATTCGGCTCTGCAACCGTTTCTACTATGCAACAAGTGGCTGCGGCTGCCGGAACTGCGTTATTTGTTTCGATCATGTCGGGCGTAGCAATAGACGCGTTAAGCGGTGGCGCATCTCCGGCGGGAGCATATGCAGCAGGAATCCATTCAGCACTTATACTGGCTGCAGCGACATCTTCACTCGCGATTTTTGTAGCATTCTTTGTTAATAAGGCGAAGGATACTGCTGGGGCACCGGCGGTACATTAAATTTGTTGTCTCATTTGTCATAGGAAAAGAAATGCAATGCATTTCTTTTCCCTGTCTGAGATTGGTGATCTAGATCACTTTAATGATCGTTCGTATCGATCCAAAGATCATTCTTTGAAGGATTCTTGGGTGCATCTGGTCCAGAGGTAATATTCTTAATACCATATCCTTTGATTGAGAGGCTAAACCACTCAGCAATGAATACACAAGCGATTGCTATGATCAATAAAGCAGCCGCTATAACTTTTGCAAGCCATCCTTCGTTAAGGACAATTAAACCTGCGATAAAAGGGAGTACGATTGTGAGTAGTAAAGGAAAAATTCTAGTAAAAAATGTTTTCATAGACTAATCATAACAGGGTCTTAGTCCTACATGGTTCGGAAAGTGGGACGCTATGTGTGCAACACTATAGTTTAGCTATAGCGAATACGACCAAAATCCGGCGACAGTAAAGCTTATCAAATCATATACACTAAC
>Ga0247808_10000411_pt1 | contig 21217 bp, 23 predicted proteins | sample UWRJL089202R1_FD_179914 | JGI IMG/M metagenome (GOLD analysis project Ga0247808, IMG submission 179914) | Plant litter microbial communities from Arlington Agricultural Research Station in Wisconsin, United States - UWRJ-L089-202R-1 | ecosystem: Environmental > Terrestrial > Plant litter >... | reverse complement strand
GATTTGAGATAGCGTCACCCGTGGCTCCGGGTTGCCGAATAGCAAAGATTCTTCGCCTGGTCTCGGTGTATGAATCATTCTGGCTAGTTCGTGCTTATCAACGCCAGCCTCGGTAAGAGCGGTATTTAGTTGAATGCTTTCAAGAATCTTGGCATTCAGCTGTGCGTTAAGTTGGCAGAGCTGCAGGCTTAACCTACCAATTTCTTGGTGGACGTCGAGTTTCTTGATAATCAGAACCTCACTACCACTTAGTTCCTCCGCTGGAGTTATCTCTGAAAAATGCATTGATTCAAGTGTCATGTTGGTGCCTTTCGATTGTGGTGTAAGTATATAGTGAAGCGCAAGCGCAATCAATACATATTTTACTTACCGAATATCAATGCGAACAAAGCTTTCGGCCAGCTCGTAGCCAGCCTTTTTTCCTTCTGCAAGGGCCATGTCTCGCATCCAGCTTGATTCTTCTAGGTCGCCAAACTGGCTGGCATGTGCTTGGAGGGCGCGAAACTTTGTGTCAAAGGTATGGGTGATATCAACTGCAAAATTGCTTTCGTTGAAGTTTACTAACAGAATCGTAGCCGTTTTGTGCGGTTCATAGCCTTCGGCGTATAAGCCTGGAAAGGTAAGTAGGTCGCGGGCGAGGGGGAAGACGGCGTCGAGTGTGGCTTGGCCAGCCGCTCGGTGGTCAGGATGATTGATAATTCCGTTGGCTGCCGAGTAGACAACGGTTGGGTCCATGGTTATAACAACATCCGGTTTAATGCTGCGAATAGATTTTACAATTTGCTTCTTAAGTTCCATGGTCACTTCTAATTCACCGTCTGGGTAATCGAGGAAAGTGATGGTCTTGCCGCCAACAATTTCCAGAGCGGCTTTTTGCTCGTTGTGACGAAGTTCAACCAGTTGAGCTGAAGTCATGGTAGGGTCGTCTGAACCTTTGCCACCATCGGTCAAAATAAGGTAATGTATTTCGGCACCCAGCGAAGCGAAGTGGGCGAGTGTGCCACCGGCGCCAACATCGAGGTCGTCGGGGTGGGCGGCAATACCGAGAACGATTTTTGGTTGTAATGGTGAAAATGTATTTTGCATAATGGTTACTTCTTTGAAAGATACTCCGCGGCATCGTTAATTAAAAATAGGCTGACGTCATCTTGGGTTTTGCCGGCCTCGTGGAAAGGCGTGCTGATTACCTGAATCAAAATAAGCATATATATCAAAGTAAAGCTGATAATGCCCGAAATTACTAGGCCACCGTAAAACGGATCGATATTAGTAAGGACGATTAAGACAATTACCGCAATAACGATCGAGCGAGCGAGAATTGTAGCCGACGGTATGAATTTAATTTTTTGAATGTAATTAACCCGTTGTCGACTACGAAGCAACTGGGTTTGTTGCTGTTTTAATTTAACGATAAAGTTTGGCGGGACTTTGCCAGCTTCCATAGCGGCAAAGTAGGGGCTCAAGGCACGGATATCTTTACGGGCATCGTATGACTTTTTTCGGGCATCCTGGCTAAAGCCAATGGCGACGGCGTGAAGTTGCTTTTTAAATTTCGCTAAATCAAAGGTTGGGTAGGTTTTATGTATCTGCGCCGCATCGTCGTACATGTCTTCTAAGTTAGATGCAAAGTCGGAAGGTATGCGCTCAGATTCCTTGTAATCGGCGATAGTGGCAGATAGTAAGAAACCGATTACGAAGGTGACGCTGGAAATGACACTGTTGTGCAGTGAGGTTTGTTCAATTGGCTCCCATCCAAAATAGTGAAGGGTGTATTTAAGCAGTACAATGAAAGCCGTTATTGTAAGGCTCATAATAAAGATACGAAATAGTTTTAGCGATCGGGGCATTTTATTAATTATACCAGATACCCTGTTAGCTCTGGAGGGGCTAAACCGTAAGCGTATCCATTTTCACCTGCTATACTAAGTGCTGAACAGTTCGATACACGAACACCTAACTTCACTAATTACATAGGAGTCACTATGGACACCGCAACGTTATTATTATCATTACAAAACGGCACAGAGGAATTTAATGTCCCTTCTTCCTTAAAACGAGGCACGGTTTTGTATTTCATGCGAGCTTCTAATTGTGCTCAATGCAACCGCCACACCCGTGAGCTTGAAAAGCTTTTGCCTGAACTTGTCAGTCGCAATTTAGACGTTATTGTTATTGTTCCAGAAGACGAAGCGGCAGCCAACAAGGTGCGCGAACGCAACAATTTAACAATTCAAGTTATGACCGGTAACGGCAACGCCCACGCGCTCGCTGGCCTAGACAAGAAATTTTTGGGAATCATTCAACAAAGCGGAACAGTTGTTATTGACCAAACAGGCGCGGTTCTTTACAAGCGAATTGCCACCAACCCAGAAGAGTCATTTAAGCTTGCAGAATTCAAAGAATATCTAGCTAGCCAACCTCTGGTTGCATAGTGGATTATAATAAAAGTATGAATATACAACCTTCGTTCTTGGCCATCCGTTCAATAGGTGCAGAATTTGTGCACCGTTTATATATGCCTGTGGTAATTATCGTTGCCCTTGTCGCGGTGATCCTATTGGCGCTTTCAATTTGGCTGGTAACAGTCAGCGAGTGGTGGCTGATTCTTTTGATACTTGTTTGTGGACTGATTCTTTTTGCCACCGTACTACTAGCTGTGACCTTGGTGATAATTAGAAAAGTTGCGCCGAAACAAAATAAGATCCAAAAAAAGCAAACAAAAGCTTTTGTAGAAAAATTACTCCGCGTCGCTGAAGTTACCTCTACTCCAAAATTTATTTTGCTGTTTCAAGTTATGAAAGATATCGTTAAACCTTCTCAGTCGGGTTTTATTAGCTCAGTAAGTAACGACACGGTATCGTTAAAACGTGATTTCTTGGCTTTGAAAGACTCGTTTAATTCGTAACGCATAGTGCTATAGTTAATACACAAGTAAATAAGCAGGAGGTTTCTATGGAAGAAGATCGTCAAACTACAGAGGTACGTCAAACTAACGAACAAGTTGGTAATACAACCGTACAGCGCGAAAGTGTTGCTAAGACTACCCAAACATCCGGTGTTGTTATTGCTCAACGAGTAATTTACTACATTGGCGGCTTCATTATCGCCCTATTGTTTGTTAGGTTGTTACTACAACTTCTTGGCGCCAGTGAAGGAAGTGATTTTGTTGGATTTATCTACACTGTTACAAGCCTATTTGTAGCTCCATTTGTAGGTATCTTTGGTGAGCCAACATTTGGTACATCTCAATTTGAAACATCAACTTTCGTAGCGATTATCGTTTACGCACTCGTTACTGTTGGTATCGCTAAGCTTATTTCACTAACGCGCCCTCGCGAAGAAGTTTAGTCTTTCCGGCATGGAGCAACCAAAAAAGCTCAATCCGGTAATTGTGGCGCTTATCGTTATTGTTCTTATAGGAATCGCGGCTACGGCCGCGGTTCTTGTTGAGAACTCAAAGCAAAACAGTGTAGATGAAACATCACAAGTTGACGACGTGCCAACCGATAACGAAACACCGGCAACAACTGTTGATACGGCGATAAATTATAAAGACGGAACGTACACTGAAAAAGGCCGTTATATCAGCCCCGGCGGAGCAGAATCGGTCGATGTCACCCTGACGATTGCCAACGACATCATTACGGAGGCAACGGTAAAGGCCAATGCGACTCGTGGTGAATCAAAAGATCATCAAGATGATTTTATATCTGGATTTAAAAGCTTAGTTGTTGGCAAAGATGTTGATGAAGTGTCGCTCTCTCGTGTGGCGGGTTCGTCATTAACGCCAAATGGATTCAATGCTGCACTTAAACTTATAAAGGCCGATGCTGGAGCATAGTTACCGGTTCGAAGCCTTCGGTACACCGTGGGTGGTTGAAACCAATACCGAAATTTCGGTTTCAGTAAAAGAGACCATTCAGGCCAAGCTTGAGGCGTTCGATAAGGTCTATTCACGGTTCCGTAGTGATTCATTAGTTGCTAAAGTTTCCGAAGCGCCTGGCGAGTATAAGTTTCCAGACAATGCTATTACGTTATTCGATTTTTATAAAAGCCTTTACGATATAACGAATGGCAAAGTAACGCCGCTGATTGGTGAGATGATTTCACGGGCAGGATATGATGCTTCGTATTCCTTGCAGCCCCAGGCTCAAAAACCGGTCCCAACTTGGAAAGATGTGATGGTTTGGAGCGGTGCAACTATAACAACGAGCCAGCCAGTTACGTTAGACGTTGGAGCGGCAGGGAAGGGCTATGCGGTTGATGGTATCGCCGCGCTTTTAGATGAGTACTTTGATGACTATGTCATTGATGCCAGTGGTGATATGCGCCACAAGGGAATCGCTAAGAATGTGGTTGGGTTAGAGCATCCGCTTGAACCAGGGAAAGTAATCGGTGCCGTTGAGGTTCAAAACCGAAGCTTATGCGCCTCGGCAAGTAATCGCCGGGCATGGGGCGATGGTATGCACCACATATTTGACCCTGACCAAATGGCTCCAACCGATGAAATAATTGCGACGTGGGTAATTGCCGACGAAGCGATGATTGCTGATGGGTTAGCGACAGCCCTTTTCTTTGTAGATGCTAAAAAATTAAGCCTTAAATACGACTTTGAGTACGTTCGAATGCACGCTAATCTGTCGGTTGAATATTCACCATATTTTAATGGAAAATTCTTTTAAAAAAACCTTGACGACCAATATTTGAGTTGATATATTTAGACGTGGAAGATCAAGTGATACAGCACAAGATCATTATATGTAGCGAATCAAGTTCAATAGTTCAGTTCATGCTCAGTTATTTAGTTCGTAAGCTACATCTGTTGGTGCAAATCTTCCATACCAATAAGAGACACGAAAGTGTCTCTTATTTTTTATTTAATGTATCTTTCATTGCTATACTTAGTAAATGAACTTTTCCGAACTGATGAACAAAGCGCTGAACGTCTTCACAATGTATAAGGGTATCACCATGGGCCTGTTGGGTATTTGGGCGGCCGCCTTTACGCTGGCTTTCTTTAGCGTCATTAGCTATTCGCCAATTGCCATGTTAGTAAGCCTGTTAGTAGCTGTCGCCAGTGTCTACGGAGCAAGCTATGCCTGTGGGAGAATTTTCGGTGTACGTATTCACCCTGAATCGTCAATTATTACGGGTATTATTTTAGCGTTGATTATCACCCCAAGTCTTGAAGTAGGCGGCTTGGTTGTTCTGCTGTTCGCTGGCATTGTTGCTGGCGTATCGAAGTTTATTGTGGTCCATAATGGCCGACATATCTTTAACCCGGCTGCCTTAGCGGCCTTTGTAATTGGTATTGCTGGGCTAGGTGGGGCAAGTTGGTGGGTGGCGACACCAGCATTGGCACCAGTTGTGTTGGTTGTGATGTGTATCGTGCTATATAAAACACACCGCGCATTGGTAGCCGGGGTATTCCTAGCTGTATCGATACCCATTCTGTTGATTGTATTTGCCGCCTATGGTTCAACCTTCCTCGACAGTGTGTACTTGTTATTGTCTTGGCCACTACTGTTTGTTGCCGGGGTGATGCTGACCGAACCGTTAACATTGCCGCCGCGTAAATGGCAGATGTATGTTGAAGCTGCGGTGGTTGGGGTGTTGTTCGCGATCCCGTTGAACCTTATTGTCGTCGAGATGACGCCAGCCTTAGCTATATTGGTCGGTAATGTCGTTGCAGCAATTTTCACTTTCCGCGAACGCATTAGCTTGGTGTTTAAAGAGCGCCGAGCTTTAACGCCAACAACTGACGAATATATTTTTACTCCAAACAAACCAATCAACTTTACGGCTGGACAATATTTAGAGGTTCAGCTGCCTCATAAAAAAGCTGATTTTCGCGGGTACCGCCGGTCTTTTAGTATGACTTCGGCGCCCGGTACTAATGAAATTGCTTTTGGCATTAAGTTTTATACGCCATCAAGCTCATTTAAGTCTGCTTTAAAAGCCTTGCCAATAAAGTCAACAATTTCTGTAACTGGGTACTGGGGCGATTTTGTGCTTCCGAAAAACCCAACCACTCCAGTGTTGTATGTTGCGGGCGGAATTGGCATCACTCCCTTTATTAGCCACCTGCAGGCGACTCAAAACAACAACGGCAATCGTGACACGGTGCTTGTTTATGCAGTTAATAACCCCGATGAAATCGCCTATAAAAACATTCTGGTTCGTTCGGGCATAAAGGTAGTTATCGTTACCAAAGAGAAGCTGAGGGATTTACCGCAACATTGGAAGCAAGTTAAAGCCTCTCGCATTACCCAAGAGATACTTGCTAAAGCAGTATTTGATATTCCTAATCGGCATACCTATGTTTCAGGCCCAACGCCATTTGTGGCGGCAGCTAAGCATTCTTTGAAGGCTTTAAAAGCCAAGCATATCGAAACCGATTACTTCGTCGGTTACTAGTAACTTATTCAGCAATATCGCGGATGATGCTAATTTTAGCGCCGAGTGTATTAAGCCGTTCAGCTAAATCTTCGTAACCGCGGTTAATTGAGTAGATGTTTCGAAGTGTCGAAATTCCAGGGGCGGCTAACATGCCGAGCAAGATAACAACAGCTGGGCGGAGGGCCGGTGGGGTAATAATTTCCGCTGGCTTCCATTTAGTTGGGCCTTCAAGGTAGATACGGTGCGGATCGACTAATTCAACTTTAGCATTCAACTTCGTAAGTTCAGTTAAGTAGATGGCTCGGTTTTCGTAAACCCAGTCGTGAATAAGCGTGCGACCTTTGGCGGTTGCGGCAATTAACGCGAAGAAGGGGAGATTGTCGATGTTTAAACCTGGGAACGGCATCGGGTGGATTTTATCAACCGAAGCGACGAGCTTGCTTTCCTTGGTTGTAATATCAACCAAACGAGTATAGCCATTCAAAGCGGTGTATTCGTCTGATAGTTCGTATTTGAAGCCCATATTTTCAAGAACCTTCAATTCAATTTCCAAGAATTCAATTGGTGCTCGTTCGATAGTAATTTCTGATTTCGTAACAATAGCGGCGGCAATAAAGCTCATAACTTCGATAGGGTCTTCGGCTGGGGCGTATTCAACGTTCTTGTTGATGTCGCGCAGACCGTGAACAGTAAGGGTAGTTGAACCAATGCCTTCAATTTTGACGCCAAGTTTTTCAAGGTATAAACAAAGGTCTTGCACCATGTAGTTAGGGCTGGCATTGCGAATAATCGTAACACCATCGGTAGTTGCGGCTGCCATTAAGATATTTTCGGTAACCGTGTCGCCACGTTCTGAAAGCACAATCGCTTTTTCTGGTTTGATACTAGTGACGGTCGCTTCATATTTACCAGTGACGGTATTAACCTTTAACCCAAAAGCCTCCAAGCCACTAAGGTGTGGCTCAACGGTACGTTCGCCGAGGCTACAACCACCAGCGTAGGGGAGGCTGAAGTTTTTGTAGCGGTGAATGAGTGGGCCGAGGAACATAATAATACTGCGAGTTTTTTTGGCAGCTTCGATATCCATGTTTTCGAGCTTTAATTTAGCGGGCGGGGTGATTTCGAGGTCGTTATCGCCAAACCAACGGGTTTTGACACCAACGCTATTAAGCACTTCTATAATACGGTTTACTTCTTCAATGCGAGCAACTTTACGAAGCGTGGTAGTTCCACGGTTCAAAAGTGAGGCACATAGCAAAGCTACCGCAGCGTTTTTGCTGGTTTTGGTAACAATGTGACCAGAAAGTTTGTGACCGCCTTCAACCCTAAAGTTAATTATTCCACTTTGGTTTACGGTGACAATTGGGCTTGACAAAACTTCACTGATACGAGCTAACATATCAAGGCTGATATTTTGACCACCTTTTTCAATTCGATTGATTGCGCTTTGGCTTGTCTTGAGAGATTTGGCTAGTTCACTCTGTGTCATGCCTTTGTTTTGGCGGGTTTCTTGAATGAGGTTTCCGATTTTCGAGGCGTAAGATTTAGATTCCATAGAGCTTATTTTATACCTATTATGATATATGGTCAAGCGGAAGACGGAATTCCTATGGGGTATTCAGGAGACCGTTACTCGCCATAAACTCCATGAGGTCTGTGCTCGGCATGATGGTTATGGTGGTCGTTTTTGGGTTGCACTACGCCCTAAGTCTCCTGAATACCCCATAGGAATTCCGCCCCTCTAACCTGTATAATGATATGTAAAGAGGAGATTTCTTATATGGCAGATGATTTTATACGTCCGAAGATTATGAATGATGATGCGGTGGCGGCGCTGGTTGCGCTTGAGACGGCGCGTCAATTAGAAGTTATTGAGCTTATTCCGAGTGAGAATTATGTAAGTGATGATGTTTTGAACGCTTTAGGGAGTGTTTTTACAAACAAGTACTCTGAGGGGTATCCTGGAAAGCGTTATTACGGTGGTCAGGAATTTACTGACAAGGTTGAGCAGTTGGCGATTGATCGTGCGAAGGAATTATTTCATGCCGACCATGCCAATGTGCAACCACACTCTGGGGCGCCAGCAAATGAAGCGGTGTATAGCGCCTGGCTTGAGCCGGGTGATACTGTGCTAGCTATGGACTTAAGCCATGGTGGTCACTTGACCCATGGGGCACCGGTGACTCGCAGTGCTAAGTTGTATAACTTTATCCGTTATAAGATGAAAGATATTGAAACTGGTGAAATTGACTACGAGGCATTGCGCCAACTAGCAATTGAACACCAACCAAAAATTATCTTGGCTGGCTTTAGCGCCTACCCTGGCGAACTTGATTATGATAAATTTGCCGCTATTGGAAACGAAGTCGGTGCATTGCTTATGGCCGACATGGCCCATGTGGCTGGCTTGATTGCTGGCGGTGTGGCCGAGAACCCGCTTGACCATGGCTTCCATGTTATGACAACCACGACTCATAAAACACTTCGCGGCCCGCGCGGTGGTTTGATTCTTTCAAAGGGGATTGTAGGAAACCCGCTAAAAGCACCCGAGAAAACAATTGAGAACATCCCGACATTGATTGACCGGGCGGTATTTCCGGGTATGCAAGGTGGCCCGCACATGAATAACATCGCAGCTAAGGCTGTGGCCTTCCACGAAGCCCTGCAACCTGAGTTTAAGGCGTATGCTGTACAAATACTCAAAAACGCCCAAGTGTTAGCTGAAGAGCTTAAGAAGGGCGGCCTGAAGTTGGTAACTGGTGGCACCAAAAACCACCTGATACTCGCCAATGTCTACGACAGCTTTGGTATTGATGGTAAAGAAGCGCAGGAACGTTTAGAAGCTGTGGGTATTATTGTTAATGCCAACGCAGTTCCTGATGATGCGCTGCCCGCATATCGGCCTAGTGGTATTCGTTTGGGTACACCAGCGATGACGACTAAGGGGTTGGTTGAGAGCGATATGGTGGTGATTGCGCAGCGGATTATTCAAGCAATTAACAGTTAATCACTTTAATTCTTTATATACAAAAATCAGCCCATGAAGGGCTGATTTTTTGTAAGAAGATATTCTCTACTAGATTCCTGCGACAGTACAAGTTGAGCCGGTGCCAACGTTTATGCTGGTTGCAGCAGTTGATTCGGCGCCTGTCTCGTAATCCCAGAAAGCGATTCTCAAGCCTGAAATGTTTGTTGAAGTAACAGCAGCTGGTGCACATACATATAGCCTTGCGCTTGACTTGCCGTTTTCTGCTGTAAGAGCTACTTGTGAGCCTGTAACTGATGTAAACAGTGAAGCAGGGGTAGCGTAAGTCTTGTCAGTTGGTGCGCCCGTAAGTGCTGTTACTGTGAACGGATATTTACCGGTTGGTCCGTCTGCAGCGTAAAGTTCGGCTTTCTTTTGCATTGATGCTGCAGCTGCCTTAGCACCTGATGCGTTTGCTCGGTTTGTAATACCGTTGTATGAAACGATTGTAATCGCTGCAAGGATTGCAATAACGACCACAACGATCAAAAGTTCAACGATAGTGAAACCTTTTTGAGCTTGTGTGTTTAATTTGATGTTTTTGGTACTCATTATGAGTGGCCCCCTATTTACTTAAATACGAATTATTCTGACATAACTTTACTACGCCAATGCTATAAGCGCAAGCAGTTTATTCAACAATTTTACTGGTGTCGGCTGGTCATTTTTTTAACAGTATTGTCGCTTTCGGTTCGATAGAAAAGGTTGAAACGGCGGCACTCTTGGGCTCCGGTAGTACATAGTGTTCCGTTGAGGTAAATTGGTTGGTAGATGTACTCAGATTTAGTCGGTTGCGGTAGTACGCCTGCTGGTGTTTCGTCGGCATTGGTTGCGAGGATGAACGAGACAACAACATTTGCGGCGCCCGGCGCAATTGCAGATTCAATATCCATTCTCGGAAGGTTCTTTAACAATACGGTTTCGCCGCCGACCAATAGACCAGTCGATGGGTAGCGGCCAACTATTAATGTACCTCCACCGTTAATCCCAGTTTTGTAATAGGTTTCTAGGTTGTTAGCAATCGTTGCAATGTCGCTTACTCGTTCAGAATCACGTTGGCTTCGAAGGTTGCTGTTGATATTTGCTACCGCTAAGGTTAATAGAATTGCCATTATCGTAATGGTAATAACAAGTTCTAATAGTGTAAATCCACGCTGTTTCATGCTCTATAGCATAAGAGGTTTGGGCTTAATCTGCAAGGACTCTATACTAGAGGGATTTCTAATGGCTCTTGTTCGAGTACAATTTGAAAGGTATCGCGGACTTTATTTATAATCTCATCGCGAGCGGCAGCTAGGTCTTCGTAGCCAGTAGCGGATTCATTAATAAGTACTAAGCAGTTTTTCTCGTTAACCCGCATACCGTGAATAAGTTGGCCTTTAAAGCCGCAATGCTCAATCAGCCATCCAGCTGATATCTTAAACCTTTTGGTTCCCATGTCGTAGGCTTTGATGTCGGGGTGGGTTTTTTGAATTTCCGTTAATAGCCACTGGTCAATGAGGGCGTTTTTGAAGAATGAACCGGCACTTGGTTTAACGGCAGGGTCGGGGAGTTTTTCTTTACGGATATCTATGACAGCATCGCGAATAGATTGATGGGTGATAAATTCGATAGAATGCTGATCGATGTATTGTTGTAGCGAGTCGTAAAACGGTGGAGAGGGCTGATTTTTAGAAAGCTCCAAAGTTACGCTGGTAATAATGTATCGTCCCGCCTCAGAGCCTCTGAATATACTGTGGCGGTAACTAAAGCCACATTCGTCACGGTGCAGGGCCACAAAAGAATTAGTTGAAGTATCGTAGGCCTCAACTGAAACCAGCGACTCAGAAACTTCTTGCCCATAAGCGCCAATATTCTGAACTGGGGCTGCGCCGACTGTTCCGGGTATAGATGACATCGCTTCAATGCCAGTTAAGTTCATTTGCACGGTCCGAGCGACGGCAGAATCCCAGTTTTCGCCAGCACCCATTTTGATTGTGGTGGTATTAAGTTCATCCTTGATGACTTCAAAACCAGGGATGCGCATTCGAATGATAAGCCCTTGATAGCCGGCATCTTGGGCAATAACGTTACTCCCACCACCTAAGATAAAGACAGGGATTTGCTTAGCCTGAGCATTTTGGTACACCTTCTGAAGTTCTTCAGTCGAGCGCACTTCCGTGAAAAAACGTGCTGGCCCACCGAGGTGCATGGTGGTTAAGTTTTTGAGGGGAATGTTGGTGTGTATATCCATAACTGTTATGAATTATAGCTTTAATATGACTATTATGCTACAATTACCCCTGTACTTTGTATAAATTATGCACCCGTAGCTCAGCGGATTAGAGCATCTGTCTTCGGAACAGAGGGTCGGCGGTTCGAATCCGTCCGGGTGTACCAACATTATGTATATACAAAAATAGCACCAGTTTTACCTGGTGCTATTTTATGTACGAAGTACTGTTATTGCATTCGCTCAACAGCATCGCTGGCACGGTTAGCGGTGCTTTGTGCTTCACCTGCTTTATCGAGAGCCATGACGGACAGTGCGAGGGCGACTACTGCTGCCAGTAAGGCTAGTGTTGATAGTAATTTAGCTACTTTTGAATCTGAATGTGCTTCGTGAACATCTTTTCGTAGTTCGTTTGCACCACTATTTTGGTTGTAATCATCTGCCATGGTAAATCTCCTATGTTACTGTCGTGTGGGTACTAATATAGCTGAGAATTATATGAAAATCTGTAAAAAATTTAACAGATTTAGTTCTAGAAAAGGTTTAAATTGTGACAGGTAAACAAATTAAATTCATAGGAGGTTACTATGAAACTCATATCAACTAAAGTTCATACAGTTATCGGTTTGATAGTCGGTGTTGTTCTGTTATTCGCACCAAAAATCTTTGGATTTGATGATAATGCGGCGGCCGCTACCGTGCCAATCGTTGTAGGTATCTTCATTATCCTCAACGAGCTCATTACAACCAGCCCTTTTAGTCCACTAAAGCTTGTTCCAATGAAAATTCACATTGTGCTTGATGTTGTGACTGGTTTGTTCCTGGCTATATCGCCATGGCTATTTAATTTCATGGACACCGCTCAACCGGGGCAATGGATACCACACCTTGCTGTTGGATTGATGGTAGCTGGATATGCGCTATTAACTACTACTGCCGACGATCGTACGAAATCAGTTATCGAAAGTTAACCAATTCCACATATAAAAATAGACGTCTGCGGGGGTCTATTTTTATTTACATGTATGCTTATGTTTTAGTAAAATATACAGTAGGTATTGTCGTTTGTCCGTGCATACTCGAACCAAAAGGAATTGATTATGAGAAGTGCTCAGAAAGAAGGTAGCTACAACGGCCATTTTTTTAACGAGGAACGTCACTACTGGATGGTGGAATGGTCCGGCAGTCGTGTGACGGTTGAGGCTCGAAACAAAGACCTAGTGATCGAAAGAATTGCCAGCCAATACGGCTCGCCGCTCGAGCAGTGGGACTTTTACGAAACCAGCGTCGGTACTTGTAAGGCGATTCGCAAAAAACTCGCCAAGTGACACTAAACAAGCCCCGCAAATCCGCATTGAGCAAAAGAAAGGCTCTGCGTTGATTTGTGGGGCCTTTTGCTTGTATACGGCTTGCCAAACGGTGGTCAAAAGGGTATAATCTACCAAGTTACATCTTATTGTAAATATGGGTCAGTAGCTCAGCTGGTTAGAGCGTCTGCCTCTTAAGCAGAATGTCGTGGGTTCAAGTCCCACCTGACCCTCCAAGAAATATATCCGATGAACGGGTTCAAGTCCTCAAGACTTCGACCCTCCAAATAGAACAGGTTCAAGTCCTCAGGACTGTGACCCTCCAAAATAAAATACCGTTCAGCCGAACGGTATTTTATTTTGTTAACGGTTTTATTGCAGCTCTGTATTTGGTACCCTAAGAGTATATGAGAATTCTTGATGGACGCGAACTAGCCGATTATGTAAAAGAGCGTCAACTTAAACAAGTGCGTACGTTACGCAACCAATGGAAGACGATTCCTAAGCTTGCTATTGTGATTGCCAGCGAAGATACCGTTATTGATACGTTTGTACGGCTAAAACAGACCTACGGCGATGACATTACGATTGAGGTGGAAGTTCTTCGGGTCAAACAGACTGAAATTCGTGAAACTATCGAAAAGTTAAATAAAGATGAACTTATTCATGGAATTATTGTTCAGTTGCCTCTGGCTGATCCATCAGAGACCGATGACATCGTGGCTCTTATTTCACCTGCAAAAGATGTCGATGGGCTTGGCAACAGCGAAACCTACATTTCAGCCACCGCTACGGCCATCGATTGGTTGGTAGCTGGCTACAATGTCATGCTAAAAGAACGCGTCATTGCAATTGTTGGCCAAGGCCGTTTGGTGGGCGCCCCGCTCGCTGACCTGTGGGGCCGAGCTGGCTTGGATGTGCATACCTACGACGATACAACCGTTGATTTGCAATCTGAACTTCGTAAAGCTGACGTTATTGTTTCTGCAACTGGGGTTCCAGGCCTTATTACTTCGCAAATGATTTCACCAGGCAAGGTTGTTGTTGATGCCGGTACTGCATCAGAAAACGGCGTGTTAGTAGGTGATGTTGCAGAAGATGTTCGCGAACGTAACGACTTAACAATTACACCGGTTCGTGGTGGTGTCGGGCCGCTCACAATTGCAGCCTTGTTTGATAATGTCATTCAAGCTGCCAACGCAGCGGTTACTCGAAACTAAGCTTCGGTTGCTAAAGCATCTTTAACGCGTTGTACAACTTGGCGCGGGGTTAGCTCGGCTTTGACGATATAGCTATGAATACCGAGCCCGCGAATTGTCTTTGGAGCTTCTTCTTCACCTAGGTTAGTCAAAATAATAACTGGGATGTCTTTGCCCCAAGGGCTTTTACGAATAATGTGCAGCGCTTCGTCGCCAGTCATTTCGGGCATTTGAAGGTCCATAAGAATAATGTCAGGCATGTACTCTTCAACAAGGGCGACACCGTGCACACCATTGCTGGCGAGTTGCACATCGAACCCATCAGCCTCGAACTTCATTCGATACATTTGGCTGATAACTGGGTCGTCTTCGATGATTGCAATTTTGGTCATGGATACCTCTTTAAAATGGATTATAGCATACGTAAGTAAAAGACTAAATATCGCTTGCGCTAACATCATTGACAGTATGGTATAAAGATGATATTATTCGCTAATAAAGTACGTAGTTCGAAAAAGAATATGTCAGAAATTTTTAGTAAACCACTAACAAACGAAGAAGCGGTGCCGGTAATTGACGGTGACTTTTTCTCCGATAGCCCTGAGTCGCGTTTTGCGCTTGCAGTTTTTGATGGCCGTGACGTCGTAGCTAATGACCCTTCACGTCTTATTAGGGCCTACTTGAGGCTTCGAGCCAATGTTTATATTGGCCAGATCCGGGTACTGGACGTTGACCAACGACGATCAAATGGAACTGAGGTTGATGAAGACGATGAGCGATCAACACATTTCGCCCTTCTAGAAAATCGCGTAGGTAGGGTTGCCGTATTTGGGTCTATGCGATTCATAGAAAAAAGTTCTCAAAACGATTCAAAGTTACCGATTGAAACATTTTTTCCAGAAACATTTGAGAAGCCAGTTGAAAATGGATCACTTGAAGTTTCTCGTTTTATCGTACGTCATCCTGATGCTCGGCAGAGAGGTCGTGCAAAATTAAATCTTATTCGTACAGGATCGGCGTATTTGCTTCGAAACAATTTTGAGCCTATCTATGCAACAATCGAAACTGAATTTGAACGCGACTTGCGCTCAGTAGGAGTGCCTACCGAAAAAATGACAGAAGCGAAGTACATCGAAGATTATAAAAGCGTAAATCACGGCATACAGTTTGATCCAGTAGGTTTGCGTAAGCTGGTCGGTGATAAAGGTATGACTGACCTTGCTATGGAAAAAGGTGATATTGGTGTATTTTTTGGAAAAGCCGAAATAGGCGATGAAGATTTGAGAGTGGCGTAATGACAAGTGTAAATGCCAGAGAATATAGGAGGGAATACGGATTTGGCAACGAACCTGAAAAACAAGCAGTTATAGATAGTCGAATTGCACTCGGTGGTGTAGGTGGTGACGGATTCCAGATGGGGCTTAAACTCGCAATGATGGGAGTGGGGAAATTTAGTGTTGCTGACCCTGAAGTGTTTGAATCGGAAAATTCTAACCGTGTGCTTGGAGCTACCACTTCTAATTATGGTCGCAATAAAGCAGAAGTGTTTCGCGATATGGTTATGGATATTCGCCCGGAAGCTAAGGTGGATATATACACAGATGGGGTTACAGCAGATAATGTTGAAGAATTTATGCACGGAGCTGACTTACTGATAGATGAGACCGAGCTGCGCTACCTACACTTAGGTACTATGCTTGCGCGTCAAGCACGTAAAAATATGATACCGAATTTATTTGTAATGAACGTAGGATTTAGTGGTCAAGCAACCTCATTTCATCCAACCCGCGGCAAGACCTTCGAGAATGTTATGGGCATTCCTAAACACGCAACGCTTGATGAGATCGCCCAGATGGAAGTTGATTTTAGTAGGGTCTTACCTTATGTTCCGAACTATGTAGACCTCAGCAGCCTTGTTGCTGTTCAAGAAGGCGCACCGCTTCCTTCAATCACTCAAGGTGTTGATATAGCATCGGCGATTGGTTCATCTGAGGCATTTTTACACTTGGTATCTAAAGTAGGTAACAAGCGACGCCAGCCAACCTGGGCTCCAAATTTCCGCTACATGGATGCGTATAACGGAAAAAGTGGCATTAAGCGACATGCTAGGTTTTCGCATGCGTTAGGGTTGGTATCGATGGCATCTCGAACAGGAATGGGGCTAAACCCAAAGGCAAGTTATAGCAAAGAGGATCGCCAGCGTCGAGAAGACATGCTCGCCGAAGAACTTCAATAATATAGCTATACAGTAGTATGGGTACTGTATAATGCTAATGTATGTTGAACATCTATTTGTTCGTTAATATTGTTATCGCCATAAGCCTCTTGCTTCTGGCTGTAGTTAGTTTGGGTAAAAATGGGTATAAATATTCTATAAATCGTTTGTTCACAGCATTCAGCGTCTTTGTGGCGATCTGGATTATAGCTAACTTTATAAGTAATGACATAAATGTTGATATCAATGTCGCACTGTTCGCAAACTATGCGGTTTTTTGTTCCAGCCTAGCCGTAGTCATACTTTTGACGCAGTTTGTAATTAAACTGGCAAACGCTCATAAACTTGAAATATTAGTTAACAAGCTTCTACCCTTGTTTTGGGTAATATGCGCATTGTCGGCAACGCCCTTAGTTGTTTCAGGAATTGTTGAACAAGGTGATGTATATGCAATTGATTTTGGTTGGGGTGTCTGGGTATACGGAGCTACACTTTTCTTGCTTATAGGAGTTATCGTTTATGGTCTTTTGCATGGATTGGCGCACAATAGAGGTGCTCGCAAGCGGCAAATTAAAGCCGTTGCGTATGGTCTATCGGTTTCACTTCCTTTGGTACTATTGCTTTCATTTATCATCCCTTCTGTGACGGGAAATTTTGAGCTGACAGAGTTTGGAATAACTCCACTTTTAGTCTTGGTGGTGAGTATTTTTTATGGAGTGGTTCGATACCAACTGTTTGATATAAAACAAGCAGCTGTACGTACTGGTGCGTATGTCCTAGCCCTCTTAACACTTTCGGTCGTGTACTATCTTTTGGCGTACATCGTGTCAGTTGTGCTGTTCCGCTTAGGGGGTGATTCGTATGTAAATTTCAGTCCGATAAATATCGTCCTTGCATTGGTACTAGCATTTATTTTCCAGCCGGTGAAAAAGTTTTTTGATAAAATTACAAACGTTGTTTTTTACAAGAATGTTTACGACGTCACAGAATTCTTTGCACGCTTCAGCAATAAATTGAGTACTATAACTGATTTAAAAACTCTACTCGCATATACATCACAAGAGGTCAGTAGTACACTCAATGCAAGCTACGCTGCGTTTATGGTATACCGTGTAGAAGGGAGAGTTGCCTTTTCTAGTACTAACCCAAAATATAAAAAATTACCTTCAGAAGATACGAATGTGCTGGATGAATATATTAGAAGCCACAGTAATAAAGTAATTTTTGCAGATAACTTGAATAGCGTGGGCGATGATCGAATTCGTCGAATACTTATAAGTCATAAAATTGAATTAGTGTTGCCTATTGTTCAAGCAGGGGTTATTACCGGATATATTTACCTTGGTGAACCGCTTGCGTCTCGTTATACCAATCGGGACGCGAAAACACTGACAATGATTGTCGATGAGTTGATGATTGCTATCCAAAACGCCCTTACGGTTGAGCAAATTAAAGAACTCAACGCCCACCTTGAACAACGCATTGATGCCGCCACTAAAGAACTCCGCCGTTCTAATGCCCAGCTTCAGAAGCTTGATGAAGCTAAGGATGATTTCATCAGTATGGCAAGCCACCAGCTTAGGACACCTCTGACGAGCATCAAGGGTTACATTAGTATGATGATGGAAGGGGATATTGGTAAAATATCACCTGAACAAAAGCATGTTCTTGGCGAAGCGTTTAACAGTAGCGAGCGCATGGTCCGATTAATTAGTGACTTCCTTAATGTATCTCGGCTTCAAACCGGTAAATTCGTTGTTGAAAAACACCCTGTCGATTTGGCTCTGTTGGTGCAACGCGAGATTGAAAATTTAATACCAAATGCTGCAGCTCGGGGTATGAAGTTTGTATACAAAATGCCAAAAAATATTCCAAAGTTAAATATCGATGAAAATAAAGTCCAGCAGGTTATTATGAACTTCTCCGATAACGCCCTTTATTACTCAAAGGATAACGGTACTATTACTGTCTCGTTAAAAAAGGTTGCTGACCACGTTGAATTTATCGTAAAAGATAGCGGTATCGGCGTACCTGAGGTCGAACAGACCCACTTATTTAATAAGTTCTTCAGGGCTACAAATGCTCGGCGCGCCCGACCTGATGGCACAGGCGTTGGCCTTTACCTAGCCAAAAAGGTTGTCGATGTCCACGACGGAGAGATTATTTTCGAATCAAAAGAAGGCAAAGGAAGTTCCTTTGGATTTAGATTACCGTTACCTAAGTAAAACTAGTTCGTAGAAATACGAACAAGTTCAATAATTAGCCATACAATCACAATTATTACTGCTGAAGCAATTAAGATTGGTTTAGCAATTCGCTTTTTATCGAACCACCATTGACTGACTGCATTTCGGTTCACTGCAGAGATGCGAGTAAGGACAGGTCGGTCAATTGCGGCATCAACACCACGGTATGGTTTGTTGCGCTTCTTCTTTTGTTTATTCGCCATATTTTTAGTATACCAAAAACCCCGCCTTTTTAGGGGCGGGGTTGAAGGTAAAATTCTGATCGCAATTGCTTTCAGCAGGTTTGAGCGGTCAGACTCTTAAAGACCAAGGCCACGACGGCTGGCAACGTAGTAAGCTACGCTAGCAACAATCGAACCAAGTCCGAATAGGGCAACAATGTTTTCACCAGCACCAGTTTGAGGAAGTTCAGGTGGTGTCTCTGGAGTTACCGGAGGCGTTACAGGAGCATCTTCACACTTAGTGAGGTCAGTAGTGTACTTAGTAGTGTCGTAGTCACTCTTGTTGATAGTTACGATTTTCTTAGTTGTGATTTCACAAACTTCGATCTTTGTAGGTGGAACTACCTTACAGTCAGCAAGATTCTTAGAGTGCTTCTTAGCGTTGAAGTCTTTCTCGTTGATAGAGATAACTTTCTTAGTAGTTAAGTCACAAACTTGGATTTTCTTTACAACTGGAGGAGTACAGTCCTTATCAACAGTTACAGTAGCAGTATCTTCTTTTGAGCCAGCAGAAGTAGTGGCACGAACAACGTTCTTGAGTGTGTTTGTACCACAAGCAAGAGCGGCCTTGTCGGCTACCTTAGCGCTGAACTTAAAGAACACGTTACCTTTTGGTTGGTATGAACCAGCGTTGTAGCCAGTTGTAGTAATACCGTCTTTAGCTTTTGCGTATACACCCTTAGTAGTTGCATTTGCAATAAGTGAGCTACCAGGAACGTAGGTTACGCCCTTTGGAAGTGTATCGTGTAGTGATACGTTGTCTAGTTGAGTTGTACCAGTGTTTTGGTAAGTAACTCGGTACTGAACAGTGCTACCAGCTTGCGCTTTTGTAGTACCATCAACCCAAGTTTTGCCATCAGTACTAACTTCTTTTTTAACAGTGAAGTTAGGTTGGTCAACACGGAACTTGAAAGTTACGTAACCTGAATATTTGTTACAACCAGGGATTGTACCATCAAGCGCTTCGTAACCAAGGTTCGCACCAGTGGTGAATAGGCTGTCAGGAAGGGCTTTGCCTTTTACTGCACCGTTGCTACTTGCAACGGTTGCTGAACCAGAAACGTAACGTAATGCAACATCACCATTTGATGAGTTCTTACCGTAAGCTTCGTCATAAACAGTAGCAGGTTTTGCATTTGAGGCTGAGATGTTACCGGTAAGGGCAGCATTTACGCCAGATTTAACAACACCAGGAAGTTCCATACGGAGCTTAGTGTTTTTTGCAATTCCAACGCCACTTTCGTTTAGGCTGGTTGCAGCGTTGTTGTGGTAGTACACAGACACTGAGTAAACTTTACCAGGAGTAAGGTTAACGTTGTCAGTGTAGTTGTTGTTTGTTCCGTCCTCTTTAATGCGAACGAAGTTTCGTTCGTCACCAACATCAGGGTTGTTGGTAATTGAGTTAAACGTTACGTAAGGCGCAGGTTTCTCAAATGTGAATGTTGGTCGGTCTGGTCCCCAAGCTTGGGCAGCAACTGGAACGATGATTGCAGCAGCAACCATTATCGCAACAGCGCTAAAACGCTTCGGTGCGCGACGGATGAGTGTAGTTAGTTTACTCATAATTTCTCCATTTCTTGATTTATCTCGCAGATGAAATCAAAATTATTAATATATATGAACATTGGACGTACTGTATTAAACATTATTGCCGGTTTGTTAAATACGTTACAAATCAGATCATGACAATGTGCATGTCCTCCGAAAAGGACACGCACGAGTTGGAAACTCACAGGACAAAAATCTACTAAGGTTAACTAAATAACTCTATAGGACTCCTTTTCTGGAAAACTATTAGGTGGATGGGGTAGCGGGCGCGCTGTTTCTAGGCAGCGCGCCCGCTTATGGATTAATCCTCGGGTATCACAATTTCTGTGTCGCCCTTGACGTCACCGTCGTTGTCGTTGGTGACCTCAGGGTCAACAACGTCATCTTTGGTGTCCGAGGGATCTACCACGGGTTTGGGCGCTTCAGCCGGAGGCTTGGGCGCTTCAACGGGTGCTGGATCAACCGGCTTGGGAGGATCGGTGGGCACCGGTTCCTGTGCAGGCTCTTCCACAACGGGCTCTTCCACCTTTACAGGGGTAGCGCCAGGAGCGGTGATTACTGCGGGGGGCAGGTCCGGGGTGGGAGCATCCGGCTGAGTATCAGCCGGAACGGGGTTGTCGATGACGTTGCCGTCGGTTTCTTCGGCTTCCTCTTGCTCTTCGTTCTCCTGATCAGTCGTAGGGGGAGTGGCGGGCAGATCGTCAACCGTACCAGGTACGGGTTCGGGGCTGTCTTCCGGGTCCTTGGACTCATCAACAGGCGGCTCAACCGGCGGTTCCACAGGCGGTTCAACAGGCGGCTCGACCGGCGGTTCCGTCGGCGGGGTCGTCGGCGGAGTTGTCGGA
>Ga0247808_10000410_pt1 | contig 21227 bp, 22 predicted proteins | sample UWRJL089202R1_FD_179914 | JGI IMG/M metagenome (GOLD analysis project Ga0247808, IMG submission 179914) | Plant litter microbial communities from Arlington Agricultural Research Station in Wisconsin, United States - UWRJ-L089-202R-1 | ecosystem: Environmental > Terrestrial > Plant litter >... | reverse complement strand
CTGCTCAATTAAGCGCAGACTCTGCCACATTTCTTCATTACGTACCAGGTAGCGGTCATAAATATCTCCGCTGGTACCCACAGGAACCTCAAAATCAAAATCCTGATAGGAAGAATAAGGATCACTTACCCTAACATCATAATCTACACCCGTAGCGCGCAATAAAGGCCCGCTCCAGCTGTAATCTAACGCAGTCTCGGCTGTAACCCTTGCTACACCTGCCGTACGGTCTATAAAGATCCTGTTGCGGTTTAGTAGGCTTTCAAATTCACGCAGGGCTACCGGGAATTCTTTCAGGAATTTATTAATCTTGGCAAAGGCAATATCATTGAAATCTCTTTCAAAACCACCAATACGACCGATGTTGGTGGTCAGGCGTGCACCACACACCTCTTCATAAATTTCATAGATATGCTCCCTGAACTGGAACAGATACAGGAAGGTTGTTGTTGCGCCGGTATCCTGGGCAATAATGGTGTTGCAGATAATATGGTCTGAGATCCGCGCCAATTCCATGATAATCACACGCAGGTAATCTACCCGTTTAGGCATCTGGATGTTCAGCAGTTTCTCTACCGTCATGTGCCAGCCCATGTTGTTGATCGGCGATGAACAATAGTTCAGTCGGTCTGTCAACGGGGTAATCTGGTAAAATGGTCTGTGCTCAGCGATCTTTTCAAAAGCCCTGTGGATATAACCGATTGTGGAAACACCACTCACGATGCGCTCACCATCCAGCTGGATCACATTCTGGAAAACGCCATGGGTTGCAGGGTGTGTTGGGCCTAAATTTAAGGTAACCAACTCCTCCTGAGGATCATTGTCTGTATATACTGGTTGATTATGATTCATGTGCTATCTACCGAAGTATTCGTCTTTTTTATCTACTCTGTTTGGATCTTCCAAAGGATATTGTTTTAGCATCGGGTGAACGCCCAGCTCATCCATGTTCAATATTCTCCTCAGATCCGGATGGCCTTCAAACTTGACCCCAAAAAGGTCGTAGGTTTCTCTTTCCATCCAGTTGGCGCCATTCCAAAGTACTGTCGCTGTAGGAATATGCGGGGTATGTTCCTGTAAAAATACTTTTACACGGATCCGAACCTTCGCCACCATATTGTGCAAATGATACACAACGGCAATGGCCTGCTGTTTTTCCGGATAATGGACAGCAGTAATATCAGTCAGGTAATTGAAATTCGATTGTTTATCTTCTTTGAGGAACCTGAGCACATCTATGATCACATCTTTGGATGTCTCAAAAGTCAGCAGTCCGTAAGGCTCAGTCACCGAAGTAACTTTATCGCCAAAGCGTATGCTCAATGACTCGATCAGGTTATGGTTTGTATCTTCAGCCATTATAATATTCCGTATGAAGCCAGTAATTCTTTGTACTCCGGAGAATGCCTTCTCCGTCCACTTTCGTTCCTAACCAATTCCTGGATCTTTGTAAATCCATCAAGTATGGCTTCAGGGCGCGGAGGGCAACCCGGTACGTATACGTCAACAGGGATGATCTCATCGATACCCTGCAGTACAGAATACGTGTCAAAGATACCACCGCTGGAAGCACAGGCACCTACAGCCATTACCCAGCGTGGTTCAGCCATCTGCAGATAAACCTGTTTTAATACAGGACCCATTTTCTTTGCAATCGTTCCCATAACCATCAGCACGTCGGCCTGGCGTGGCGAGAAACTCAGACGCTCCGAACCGAAACGGCCCAGGTCATAATGAGAGCCCATGGTTGCCATAAACTCAATACCACAGCAGGAAGTAGCAAATGGCAAAGGCCATAATGAATGCGAACGGGCAAGCCCGATCACCTTATCGAATGAGGTGGCAAAAAAGCCTGATCCTTCAATGCCCGGAGGCGCGTCTACTATATTGATATCACTCATGATCAAACGAAAAAAGTTCATTCCGGTAAGGAATGAACCACAAATTTACAATATTTTAGAAGCAAATAAATTAGCCGGAGGGGATTTAGAAACAATCTAAATTACCTTAATCCCAGTCTAAAGCTTTCTTTTTAAGAATATAGATGAAGCCTAAAAGCAGGGTTCCCATAAAGATAAACATCTCAATGATACCCGGCCATCCCAGTTCCCTGAAATTCACGGCCCATGGATACATGAAAATCACCTCCACATCAAACAGTACGAACAGGATAGCAACCAGGAAGTACTTAATAGAAAAAGGCTGACGCGCATTACCCACCATTTTAACCCCGGCCTCAAACGTTGAGAGTTTATCGGATGTTTTACGGGCAGGACCTAAATAATGCGTGGCAATCAATGTAACTACTACAAAACCCAGGGCTACGATCACCTGAAATATAATTGGTAAAAAATCTACAGGTACACTTTGCGTTTCCATAACTTTATTTTGATGCAAAATTAAAAGAAAAAGGCAGGATAACAACCCTGCCTTTTTCTTTTATTACTTAATTAACTATTTCTTTTTAACAGGAGCAGCTTTTGCTGCCGGTGCAGTCAGGTTTTTGATACCATTAGTTGCATCTGCGTTTGCAGGATCAATAGCTAAAGCTAAATCCCATTGCGCTTTTGCTTTGTCTTTATCGCCTTTAACAGCCGCGAATCTTGCAATTGAGTTATAAGATTCAACAAGATTCTTTTTGACAGCTGCAGTTTGTTTATCTGCTGGTAATGCCGTTGCAGCTGCAACATATTGCTCAAAATAAGGAACGTCTAAACCAGTTGGATCAGTTTCACTATCCTTCAAAGCATTAGTTCTACCTCTCCACAACAAACCATCAATTGTAGTTGGAGATAGTTTTACAAGGGTTGCGAAAGCTGAATCTGCTTTAACCAGCAGGTCCTTGGATGGATTGGCTTTAGCCTGATAAGCTCGGGCATAAACAAGGTAAGCAGACAAACCATAGTAGTAGTAGTTGTATAGTGAACCAACCCCACCTGGGTTCAACTTAATCACAGTTTCATAAGTAGAAACGGCTTTAGGATAATTCTTAGCCTCATAGTAAGATTTAGCTACATCAGCTAAAGCAGACACTTTAGTTGAGTCCATTTGAACCGCTTTGTAGATGTTCTTGAAAGCTAAACTATCTTGTTTTTGTTGCAGTTGGGCCTGACCTAAGTACAAATAATCATCTGCTACGATACGTGAAGTATCTTTAGCTTTCGCAAAGAAATCATTCATGTACTGCAGTGCACCCGGATAGTTTTTGTTCTCATAAGCTGAATAACCTCTCAAACGTGATACTACAAGTGCTTTAGGACTGTTTGGATTCATTGTTGCCAATGCGCTTGTTTCAGTCTCCAGGTCTTTGTAATCTTTCGCATAGAATAAGATCTGTGCGTATCTGATCCTTGAGTCAAATGATTTGTCAGTCAGGTCAAGATATTTCTTGTAGTTGTCAATCGCCTGAGCTGATTTGGCAGCACCTTCAGGATCTCCAAATGACCATTGGTTGTACAACTCAGATAATTCTCTGTATGCAGGACCATAGTTTGCATCCTGAGCAATTGCTTCTTTCAGCTGGCTTTCAGCCTCAGGAAAAGCACGTGACTCTTTATACATCCTTCCAATCTGAACTTTCGCTCTTAAGATGTTTGGATTGATGTTCAAGGCACGCATATAGTTTTGCAAAGCCTCAGAGTTTTTGCGTTGCAGGGCGTAGAAATCACCCAATGCTACAAAAGTCTCAGCATCTTTATCATTGGCATCCAACTCTTCAGCTTTTTGAAGGTAAGGCAACGCCGAAGCAAAATCAGGTTTTGCTACCGAGATATACGCTTTACCGATGTATAACTGAGGAAGGTAATCTTTCTTGGAAGATATCTCTACCCCTTTAGCAAAATTGGTTTTTGCCGAAGTTGGATTATTTGAAGCTAGGTCAGCCTCTCCCAATCCAATGTAATTCAGTGGATTTTTAGGATCTGCTGTAACTCCTTTAGTGAATACTGCCCTTGCAGAGTCTACATATTCGGTACGTAAATAAGCTTCACCCAAAGCGAAATAGTTATCACCTTTGGATGCTTCTTTACTTACCAGTGTTTTAAGCATGGACGTCGCTTTTTGGTACTGTTCGGCATCTAGGGCCTTCTTTGCATCATTTAAGCTTTGAGCAAAAGAGGCAGAACCCATTACTACTAAACCTAAACTTAAGGTTATTGCTTTCTTTGTCATCTTCATGTTTCAAATATAAAATTTAGTTTGTATTCTTCAAGTTAAAATCTCTGGATATGATCTTATGAGGACCAAGTCCTGACCTAAGTACAATCAATTGCCCTCTCGGACTGGCTAACCAGTTTGCAAATCCCGTACCTAAACCTTCTTTCCCTTCGCAATTGATAATGTAAACATTTCTGAGAAATGGATAAATGCCACTGATCAGGTTTTTCTGGTCTGGCTTATAAAAAGCATCATCCCCCTTTTTACCTTTGACATTCTTTACCCCCAAAAGTTTAATTTTCGGCAGGTATGCAGCTGTATTTTTATTCCCCTCCAACACCCAATTAACGCCAACAACACCAATATAGTTTTTATTGGTTGCTACAAACTTAATAACGTCAGTATTGGTCTGTAAAGTATACACACCCTTCCTCGGCAGTTCAGTTATGTTAGCAAGCGCCTTAAAATAACCGACCGTGGCAGAGTATGGATTGTCAAAAACCAGGCTTTTACCGCTCGTTGACGTGCCTTTCAAAATGGCAATTACTTCATCAGCAGTGATGGTGCTATCTTGCTCCGCCGCATCTGTAATCATTGCAATTCCATCAATAGCAAAACGCTGGGTATAAATAGGGATACTGCGCTTTACATAAGCCTGTTCCTCCTGTTTTGTCAACACCCTCGACATAATGATGACCCGTACACTGTCGTTCAGGAAAGTCGGCAAAATCTTGTTTTCGTTACCCGTAATGATGTCAAATTTAGAAGCAGGATAATCTGACTGGAATACTTCAATCTGATCGCTCACAATATCATCGAAAGATGCGTCTACCAGGATTTTGACACTGCCTGTAGTCCGGCTTTCCTCAATCTCAGTAACACCTGTGTTCTTCCGTTTGCAGGCAGCGAACAGTACCAGTAGCACCAATAAGAAACTATACCTCTTCATATTTAATTGTCCTTTTGATTAACGAGTCTGTAGAATCTGATGATTGCATATACGATCAGCAAAACGCCAAATAAGATCCTGTAGGTCGGTTTGATTTCGAATGGAATGTCTTTCCAGAAGATCATATACACGCCCAGCAGCAAATAGCAAAGCAATATGATTAGCCCGAAAATGAACAGAAATCGCTGTTGAGGCGATTTCTGTTTAAATGTATTGATGTCAAACATTCTTTTTTTTGCTTAGTTACCCAAAGAGAAACTGATTGGAATGTTGTATTTAACGCGGACTGGCTTACCGTTCTGGATACCTGGTGTCCAACGTGGACTAGCCTTTAATACCCTTACAGCTTCTTCATCCGTTCCACTGCCCAATTTACGGTCAACATGGATATCGGTGATCTCACCATTCTTTTCAACAACGAAGGAAAGGATTACTTTACCTTGTACGTTGTTTTCTGCAGCCATTGGCGGATATTTTACAGACTTACCTACGTAAGCGTAAAATTTAGCCATACCTCCCGGGAATGCCGGTGGAGTTTCGATTGCCTCAAAGTTATACACTTTGGTATCTTCTACTACTGCTGCTGTTTTTGGTCCTTCACCTACCGGAGCTGCAATTACGATGTCCGCATCTGGATCACCTGCAATTGTTTTCTGTCCCGGATCAGCTTTCTTCAGATCTTCAATCTGAGGTGGCTCAACGTCACGTACCAGGTTATCCGGCTTCACGATTGGAGGAGGGAATTTAACCTGATCCTGTTTCGGTGGCGGTGGCTCAACTGGTGGTGGTGGCGGAGTTTTTGGATCTACCGGTGGTGGCGACTGGATCGCTACCTCCACTTGTTTTACAACTTCGTCCTCAGGCAAAGAGCCTTTGATCAAACTAATGATCTGAGGTGTTAAGAACAACAGTATGAATACTGCTGACGCGAAAAGTAATGCTTTTGTTGTAGTTGAAGAATTCTCCTGACGAAGCCTGTAGGCACCGTAAGCTTTATTCTTTTTATCAAACACAACATCAAGCCATTCCTTTCTGAACAAATCTATTTTAGACATTGTACTTAGTTTAATAGTTTAAATGATATTATAAAAGCCCCTGGCTTTTTAAAAACGCTGTTTCTGAGTCTAGGATATTCACATCATCAATTGCAGGAGCTGCAGTGATTTTTGCAATGTTCAACTCATCCATGATGTCCACAAAGTTTTTGTATTTCGCACCTGACGTAGGCTTGATGACAACAACCAATGTTTTCTTAGGATCGTTTCCGTATAAATCAGCAACCTTTTTCTTGTTTTCCAGGATCGACTTTCTAATGTCGCCAAAACCTTCAACTGTAGGTTGACTCTTACCTGCTTCTCCCATGTACCAGGCTACCTTGTTGTTTTTACCCAACAGGATAGTCATAGTCTGAGATGCACGCAGTTCAAGCCTGGTTTCATTTTTCTCGTCTTTGTCGGGCTTCGCAATATCCATCGCGATTGGTTTCGAAAGGGAGGTTGTTAGCATAAAGAAAGTGATCAGCAGGAAAGCAAGATCCACCATCGCGGTTAAATCTACTTTCGTGTTGGCTTTCTTGGTTCTAACTTTACCACCGCCTTTTTTGCCCCCGCCGGAGGTATCTAATTCTGCCATAGTATTATTTTATTGAGCACCGCCCTCTGTCGATGTGATTAAACTGAATTTGTTAATTTTTTGTTTCTGAAGGATATCAACGATCTTCTTAACTACCGGATAATCTTCTTCTCCATCACCCTTGATACTTACTCGCATCGCTGCCTGATGTAAATCAGCTACAGCCTGACGTGAATTCAGAATCCATGAGCTTAACTGGTTGTCTAAAGAATCCGTAGGGATACCTGTAGACAATCCTGATTTGTCTCTTGCAGCCTGATCACTCAGGGAGATGTATTGTTTTAAACTTTGGATGGGTACACCGAATGACTGGATCACACCAAAACGCTCTCTCTCCTGCGGAGTGAAGGAAATTTTGTATTGCTCAGCCATTTTATCCAATGTAGCCATTTTGACGTCTTTACCAGCTACTTCGTAGTAAACCTGGCCTTTACCGATTGACAGTTTCGCAATATCTACATCAGGCACCGGAATTTTGTAGGTGGATGTAGGCGTTGTGATATTCAAAGGGTCCGGCTGACGTGCTGTAGCTGTTAATATAAAGAAAGTAAGCAACAGGAAGGATACGTCGCACATGGCGGTCATATCTATCGAAGTACTCTTTCTTTGAACCTTTGCTCTTGGCATAATTTTAAAAATTACTTATGTTTTTTATTAATGATGTTAATTCTTCCGGTTTTCCATAAAGCCGGTAAAAAAAAAATTCATTATTTCTTATTTATGCGTAGAAGCATAAGTTTGGATGATGCTGAAACCTGCTTCATCAATTGCATAAGTCAGTTTATCAATTTTAGAAGTAAGGATGTTGTACATGATAATCGCAACAGTTGAAGTCGAGATACCAGTAGCTGTATTGATAAGGGCCTCAGAGATACCACTTGCAAGTGCTGCCTGATCCGGAGCTCCAGATGTAGCCAAACCACCGAAGGCCTTGATCATACCTGTTACTGTACCCAATAGACCTGTTAATGTACCTACTGATACTAATGTTGCGATAACTGTTAAGTTTTGCTCTAACATTGGCATCTCTAAAGTAGTTGCTTCTTCAATGTCTTTCTGGATAGCTAAACATTTCTGGTCAGTATCCATGTTAGCTTCAACTTCCATCTCACGATATTTTTTCAATCCTGATTTGATTACGTTAGCTACTGAACCTTGTTGTTTGTCACACTCAGCCATAGCAGCTTCGATGTTGTTTGAATTTAAAAGTGTTTGTACTTTTTTAACAAAAGCATCTAAACTTCCTGTTCCTGTTGCTCTGCCGATCACGATGAAACGCTCTACTGAGAATACGATTACCATTAAAAGCATACCCATCAGAACTGGTACAATTACTCCACCTTTGTAAGCCATACCAGCATAGTTACCTGCTTTTGGACCCATTTCAGGATTGTCATCAATGAAGTTTGTTGGTTGACCCAATACGAATTTGTAAAGGAGAATACCGATAATAATACAAATTGGAATTACTAATGTTGCGAATACATTTGAAGCTGAAGAAGAGCTTTCTTTTTTAACTGTTGTTGGTTTTGGTGCGTTTGCCATCTTTTTTTTAGTTTTTTAGTTTTTAGTACTTGTTTTTAAAATTTGAATAATATCTGTAATACACTTCAACGGCTAATGTAAGCAATTGTTGCAGTAACAAATTTATAACTTTCAATTTAATAACATATTAAATTATCATTAGCTAGTGAATTCGTTACGTTACGTATTACTTCCCTTTTGTATTGGCGTATATTAAAAAAGATTGTCTCGTTTGGGAGACAATCTTTCACAATTAAAACTAAAAAAAAAATTAAATGCAAATTTTTAGATAAAAAAAATGCTTTAACGTACTATTTCAGCAATTTTAGGCATGGCCGATCTGATTTCAGCATTCGCATAGCTGTCATACTGCGCAAAATTATCCAGGAAGGCCTGTGATAATTCATTCGTTTTTTGTTCGTAAGCTTTTAAATCAGCCCAGGTATTCCCAGGGTTTAAGATTTCTGCGGGCACATTGGGACATGAAACTGGCATTTTCAGACCAAAAACTGAATGGGTATGGTATTCTAGGTCCTCCAGCTGGCCTTGCAGCGCCGCTGCAATCATTGCCCGGGTATATTTCAGCGCGATGCGCTTTCCAGTCCCATAGGCACCGCCGCTCCAGCCGGTATTTACCAGCCAGACCTTAACCTGATGCGTTTTGAGCCGCTCTCCCAGTAGTTCCGCATATTGCATGGGATGCAGCGGTAGGAACGCTTTTCCAAAACAGGCTGAAAAGGTAGCCTGTGGTTCAGTAACACCCGTCTCTGTACCGGCAACCTTGGCGGTATAGCCCGAGATAAAGTGGAACATCGCTTGTGCAGTATTCAAACGCGAAATTGGCGGCAACACGCCAAAGGCATCTGCTGTCAGGAAAAATATATTTTCGGGAACTCCGCCCACCGATGGGATCTGTGCATTAGATATGTAGTGTATTGGGTAGGCTACGCGGGTATTTTCTGTTTTTTCAATATTGCTGAAATCGACCTTATTTGTGCCAGGAAAGTAACTGGTATTTTCCAGCAATGCGCCAAACTTGATGGCATCAAAGATCTGCGGTTCTTTCTCCATGCTCAGGTCCACGCATTTGGCGTAACAGCCACCCTCAAAGTTAAAAATACCTTTGCTGCCCCAGCCGTGTTCATCGTCGCCGATCAGCGCGCGTTCCGGATCTGCAGAAAGTGTCGTCTTTCCTGTTCCGGATAACCCAAAGAATATTGCCGTATCACCTTTGTCGCCCACATTAGCAGAACAATGCATAGATAGCACCCGCTGCTCCAGTGGCAGCGTAAAATTTAACACAGAGAATATGCCTTTTTTAATTTCACCGGTATAACCTGTCCCGCCAATCAGGATCATCTTTCTGCCGAAGTTCAGCACGGCAAAATTGCCCTGCCTGGTCCCATCGCGCTCAGGATCGGCGTAAAAGCCGGGGGCCGCAATAATAGTCCATTCCGGAAGCTTATCAGGCAATTCCTGCTCATACCTCAGGAAAAGGTTGTTTGCAAAAAGATTCTGGTAAGCCGTTTCAGTGATGACCCGAATACCAGTCCTGTAGTCATTCTCGGCACATGCATAGGCATCCCTGACATAAAACTTCCGCTCATTCAAATAAGTCGTCATTTTTTGGAATAACTGTTCGAAATGTGCCGGGCTGATCCTGATGTTGATATCACCCCACCAAACAGTATCATTGGTAACGGCATCGGCAACAATGAAACGGTCTTTGGGTGATCTTCCGGTAAATTTTCCGGTATCGATAGCCAGGGCTCCGGAATCGGCCAATGTACCTTCCTGATTCAGGATCGCTTCCTCAATCAGCTCGGCAGCATTCAACTGATACCTCATGCCTTCGGCCCGCAGATTCAGATAGCTGAGATCCGGTCCGGATAGACAAACTTTGCTCATAAAATTTATATTTGGTGAAGCAAAGCTAGACAGATAAAAGCTAAAATGCAGCCTTTTTTATATAAAAATTTTACTTATTGTGCACGCTACACTAACGAACAACGCATTGTAATACAATATTTTAACCTGTTAAATAAGCTGTTTAACCACCAGACTTTTTAGCCTTATAGCCTTCTTTCTGAAGCAATAGCAAAACCTTGTCTCTGAAGTCTCCCTGGATCAGGATTTCCCCGTCCTTGGCCGCTCCACCTACCCCACATTTGCTTTTAAGCAGCTTGCCGAGCTGGGACAGTTCGTCATCACTCCCTACAAATCCTGTAATTAAGGTTACAGCTTTGCCGCCCCGGTTCTTCTTATCCAGTGTTACCCGAAGATCCTGCTGCTTGTTTGGTATTTGTTCTTCCTGCTGCTCTTCTGCATCAGGATAACTGAATCCGGGATCGGTAGAATACATGATTCCACCCAGATCGCTCAGTGATTTCTTTTTAGGCTTCATATGCTGGTGTAATGATATTTAAAGATAAGGGAACTACGGCAATCTCAATTTCCCTGCCCATAAAAAAAGGTTCTCCGTCAATATGGATAGCAGCGTCTTCCGGCCGGCTGATCCGGATCTTTTTGCCCTGAATAATTTCAACCAGGTTTGACTTATGGGTATTGCCGCGAAACATGTCGATAGCCAATGCAGCCATTTTATATAACGGAAATGACTTGACAATGCAGACATCAAGCAGTCCGTCTGTCACAGAAGCCTTTGGTGAAATGTGTGCGTTGTTTCCGTATTGCGATGAATTGGCAATGCTGACCACAAAAGCTGTCTTAGCATACACTTGTCCATCTACCTCTATCCGATACGTCTGGGGTTTATAATTGAGCATTTCTTTCAGACCCAACTTCACATAACCAGACAGGCCGCGTTTTTTATTGCCTGCAAAAATAGAACTGATATGCGCGTCAAAACCCATACCTGCCATATTGAAATAACTTTTCTCGTTAAAGGTAGCCGTGTCAATCCGCGTAACATGCATCGCATTGATCACCTGAATCGCCTTGACTACCTGCATTGGGATATGCAGATACCTGGCCAGGCCATTTCCGGAGCCAAAAGGAATAATACCGAGGATCTTATCCTGCTGCATAACCTTGGTTCCGATCTCGTTGATTGTCCCGTCGCCACCAACAGCCACAATCACATCAAAGTTCTTGTTGGCAGCTTCTTCCGCAATTTCAGCAGCATGACCCACATATTCTGTAAAGCTGTAGTTCGCATTGAACCTGGCCTTATCGAGATGCGTATCAATCAATCCCGGGATCTTCAGCTTATCTTTTCCGCCTGAAATGGGATTAATAATAAATAATATATTGGATTTGATCAATGCTCTGCTATTAATGGTCCTGCAAAATAATTGATATTTTTTGACTAATTTGAATATATAGTGTAATTTTGCACACTTAAAGTGGACTGATTTGCGATGCTATCTAAAAATAGCGGGGATTGCAACCACGTAAAAAAAAGTGCTAACCATGAATACACTTCCTTTTACAGCTTGTTTCCAGACAAGATCAATTCATTTTATATAATTATATACTATAATTTTAATTATTTAGAATGTCATACTTATTTACATCAGAATCTGTTTCAGAAGGTCACCCTGATAAAATAGCAGATCAAATTTCAGACGCACTTATCGATAATTTTTTAGCTTTCGATGCAGATTCAAAGGTTGCCTGCGAAACCCTGGTTACTACAGGACAGGTTATCCTTGCTGGTGAGGTTAAATCCAAAACCTATCTGGACGTACAGCAGATTGCCAGAGATGTAATCAAAAAGATTGGCTATACGAAGAGTGAATATATGTTTGAGGCCAACTCTTGCGGTATTCTTTCTGCTATCCATGAGCAATCACAGGATATCAATCAAGGGGTAGATAAAGTAAACAAAGAGGATCAGGGTGCTGGTGATCAGGGTATGATGTTTGGTTACGCAACCAACGAAACTCAGGATTACATGCCTTTGGCTTTAGACCTTTCGCACAAATTATTACAGGAGCTTGCTGAACTGAGAAGAGAAAACAACGATATTGTTTATCTGCGTCCGGATGCAAAATCTCAGGTAACCCTGGAATATGACGACAACAATAAGCCTGTACGTATTGATGCCATCGTCATCTCTACACAACATGATGATTTTGATGAAGAGGCTACAATGCTTGCGAAGATCAAAAAAGATCTTGTTGCTATCCTGATTCCAAGAATCATTGCCAAATATCCGCAGTATGCTCATTTATTCAATGATAGCATCGCTTACCATATTAACCCTACAGGTAAATTCGTAATTGGAGGTCCGCACGGAGATACTGGCTTAACAGGTCGTAAGATCATTGTTGATACCTATGGTGGTAAAGGTGCACATGGTGGTGGTGCTTTCTCTGGTAAAGACCCAAGTAAAGTTGATAGAAGTGCTGCCTATGCAACACGTCACATCGCAAAAAACTTAGTTGCAGCTGGTATTGCCGATGAAATCCTTGTTCAGGTGAGTTACGCTATCGGCGTGGCCAAACCAATGGGTGTTTACATCAATACCTACGGGACCAGCAAAATCAATAAAACTGATGGTGAAATCGCTAAGATCGTAGAGTCAATTTTTGACCTTCGCCCTTACTTTATTGAGCAAAGATTAAAACTTAGAAATCCTATCTATAGCGAAACTGCTGCTTACGGGCATATGGGCCGCACGCCGGAAACAGTGACCAAAACTTTCAGAACACCAAATGGTGAAGAGAAAACAGTTACGGTTGAATTGTTTACCTGGGAAAAACTGGACTTCGTTGATCAGGTTAAAGCTGCATTCGCACTTTAATCCTATATACTTACAGGAAAAGGCTACCATCGGGTAGCCTTTTTTTTTGCCTAAAAAAGAAACTATTTGTTGATGGCTTTGTTTAAACACTAAAACAAACATAATTTATCATGCAAGATCCAGCAGAAATGAATACCGTTAGCCAGATTCTGGAAAAGATGAGGCAAAAAGGTCTAGATAACGAAATTAAGATGACCGATCATGGCAAAATGCAGGGTGTGGGTCTGAACAAGATATACAATCCGGAAGATCTCACCATCATCAAAACCTACCGTTTTGAAGGTATGTCTGATCCCGGAGATAATTCAGTGATTTACGTAATTGAAGATAAAGAAGGACAGATTGGTTATATTCTGGATGCTTATGGCATGTACAGCGATCATGAAGGAACCGGCTTCGACGATTTTCTCAAGAAAATCCCTACTGCAGATCGGGATCTGCAGGAATTATTCAGTTAATTTAAAGGCACTTGTTTAATTAAATGCCCCTATGATTTAATAATTATGGGGGCATTTAATTTAACTGGGTTTTACGATCGACACATCGCGCTCTGATTCATAGAGTTTGATGAGTTTTTGCTGCATCAAAAAGATCTCATCTTTCTTTGCCAGAAGCTCTGCCCGGAGTGATGAAATCTCTGTCAGATAAGATCCCGTGATATCATCCCCTGTTAGGAAAATCTCGTAAACTTCGATACCATATACCCCGGCAATCTGAAAAAGCCGTGCAGTATTGACATCTGTTGAACCTGTCTCCATTTTACTGTACGCCGGAATGGAGCAATTTAATTTTTTTGCAATCTGCACCTGAGTTAGTCGATGCTGCTGCCGTAGAAGTTTAAGTTTTGAACTAATAGGTCCCATCTTTCTAAATTTAAATACATTTAACTGAAATAGAATAATTCTATTCAAATGTGTAAAAACATTCAAGAAAAGTGGTAATTTATTTTTACTTATATTATTAATCCATCTTGTAGATTTAATATACGCGTTCCATAGGCTGCATTTGCCTCTGAATGCGTCACCTGGATAATTGTGATGTTATCCGTTTTATTCAGGTTCTGGAACAGTTCCATGATCTGCAATGCCTGTACAGACTGTAGATTTCCCGTTGGTTCATCGGCCAAAATCAGTGCCGGCTGCGCAACTACGGCACGGGCAATTCCAACAAGCTGTTGCTGCCCTCCCGAGAGCTGATTTGGAAATAAATCCTTTTTTCCAACAATGTTGAAACGGTCAAGCATATCTGCCACCCGGCTTTTCCTTTCAGCACTACCCACTTTTTTATACAATAACGGTGCTTCAATGTTTTCCGCTACAGTCATCTCATCAATCAAATGATAAGCCTGAAATACAAAGCCAATATGATTTCTATACAACTCTATGCGCTTGCGTTCATTCAGCGACGTGATGTTCTCACCCATGAACTCGTATAATCCATATGTTGGCGCTTCGAGCATACCAATGATATTCAGTAGGGTCGACTTCCCTGCGCCCGAGGGCCCCATTATCGAGACAAACTCGCCCTGGTTGATGGTTGTGGTTACATGCCTCAGGATATAATTCTTTAAACCTTTATTGGCATAGTATTTCTCTATATTCTCTAGTTTGATCATGTTATTGTTGGTCAGTTGATGGGTATTACTCATATTTTAATGCATCTATAGGGTTCGTTCTTGCTGCCTTATAAGAACGCAGCGTTACCGTTACAATCGTAATTAACATGGACAGTACCATCGCGATTACAAACGGCCAGACACTCAGTGAAATCCTGTAGGTATAGCCCGCCAGCCATTTGCTGATCAAGATATAGGCTATTGGCCAGGCCACAATATTGGCGAGAAAAACCATCAGCAGGAAGGAGCTGTTCAGCATGCCCACCAGCTCTATGGTTGTTGCGCCTAAAACTTTCCGTATCGCCATTTCCTTGGTACGTTGTGCCGCCACAAAAGAGATCAGCCCGAAAAGCCCGACAAATGAAATGAAGATAATCACCGATGCAAATACCTTAAACAGTACCCCCATAACCCGCTCACTTTCATAATAAGCATTGATATCATCATCAACAAAGCTGGAGGAGTAAACATAATCCACATAGATCGCATTCCAGGCCGCCTCTACCTGTCTTGACGTTTCAGCGATCTGTTTACTGTCCATTTTCACGGCAATATTTTCATACCGCGTCTTTTGAGACACAATCAGAATAGGCGAAATTGCTTCCTTCAGACTCATGTTATTGAAATCTTTGACTACGCCAACTACGGGCCCTTTATTGCCACCACCAAGCGCCACGATTTTACCAATCGCATCCTGCGGATTTCGTACATTCAGTTTCTTCAATAAGGTTTCATTAACTACATATTCTTTAATGGTATCGCTTTTCAGCAAAGACCTGCCGGCAAGGAGCTGCAGTCCAAAAGTTTTAAAATAATCTTCATCCCCCGACTTGGTGTTGGCGTTAAACGGGGCGTCTTCTGTTCCACCGAAGGAGAAATTATTGGTATTGTTATCTTCCGATGAAGGTGCCGCGCTACAGAGCGTGGCTGATAATACGCCGGGAATCTTGCTGATCCGTGTTTTCAACGTTTCGTATTTCAACACGCTTAGGCTATCTACAGGCACACGCACCATAGCTACTGCCGTTGAATTAAAGCCAAGCGGCTTTTCACGGAGAAATTTCATTTGCTTCAGTACCACCAGGGTTCCTGTGATCAGGATAATGGTAATGGCAAACTGAACCACCACCAGTACTTTCCTCAGGTAACCTCCGCCACTGTTGCCTATGCTTATTTTGTTCTTGATAGCCAGCGCAGGACTAAAGCCTGACATCACCATTGCAGGATAGAAACCTGCAAGGAAACCTACAACGACCACCATTGCCAGCATAAACACAAAAATCACCGGGTGCTCCAGCAGGCTGAAAGAAATATTTTCTTTAAACAGAGATTCCATGCCCGGCAAGGCAGCCTCAGTTAGTGCACAGGCAATGGCCAGGGCAATACAGGTGAGTGTTACAGTCTCGGTAAGGAATTGCACGACCAATTGTCTGCGCATGCTGCCCATCACCTTACGTACACCAACTTCTTTAGAACGGCTTACCGCCTGTGCGGTAGCCAGATTTACAAAATTAATACAGGCCGTGACCAGCAAAAACAAGCCAATTACTATCAGTCCTGCAAGGGAGGCCTTGCCGGTTGTCTTCCTGGCAAAATTACCATAGGTCTCGTTGGTATGGATATCGGTAAGTAGTTGAAACAGATGATTGGTTTTCTCAGACTTATCTTCTTTATAATATTTTTTGACGAATGCATCCCGGGGTCCATTCAGATCTGCAATGTCTGCGCCTTCTTTAAGAAGAATGTAACATTCAGAACTGGAAGACACGGCACCCCATTGTTTCATGTTCCTGTTAGCATAACCAGCATACGCAATAGCAATTTTGATTGGATTGCTGGTATTTTCAGGCAAATCAGCAAATACCCCCGTTACTATCAGGTCAGTTTTATTCTGATAATTGATGGTCTTTCCAAGGGCCTGATGCCAGTCGCCAAAGAACTTCAGGGCCATCTCTTTAGACAGCGCAACAGTATTGGGAGCTGACAAGGCCTGTTGTGCATTTCCTTCCAGCCATTTGATGTCGAAGATCTTAAAGTATTGCGGTTCTACATAGAACGTGGGCTCCGATGTTTTTAAACGCAGCTTACCGGCATCGTCCATCACCTTGATGATCCCTGCACTACCCTGTAACATCGCCAGTTCTTCGATCATTCCGAAGTCATTGCGCATAGCAGGACCTAAGGGCCGGGGTACACCATTTTGGTATTCCTTACCCTCGGCATAGGTAAACTCTGTCGTTACCCTATAGATTCTGTCCTTGTTGGCATAATACTGATCATAGCTCAGCTGATGTCTTACAAATATAAAAATCATAATACAGCTCGCCATCCCAATAGAAAGACCAGCAATATTGATGAAAGTATAGCCTTTGTTTTTCCAAAGGTTGCGCAGCGCGATTTTTAAATTCAGTCTGAACATATGCGTTTAAGTTTAATTGAGCCTATTCATATTTTAATGCATCGACCGGATTGGCAGTTGCGGTCTTATAAGCCTGCAGGCTTACGGTCAGCATAGCCGTCAGCAGTGTTCCGACGATTGCAATACCGATTACCCACCAGGAAATAGCGGTATGGAATTCATATTGCTGCAACCAGCGGTTCATCAGCATCCAGGCAGCAGGAACGGCAATACATATTGCCACCAGGATCATTTTGACGAACGATAGTGAAAGCAGCTGCATCATGCTAAAAACAGAAGCACCAAGCACCTTCCTGACCCCAAATTCCTTCGTCCGCTGCTCTGCGCTGTAGGTAACAAGTCCAAACAAACCCAGACAGGAGATAAAAATTGCCAGGCCGCCAAAAAGGTTAGACAGCGTACCCAGGATCTTTTCAGCCTTCTGCAGATCTGCATATACAGAACTAAGGAAGGTCAGCTCCACGGGGTATGCCGGGTTGATGTCTTTGGTCATTGTCGTAATGGCGTCGACACTAGCTTGCAGATTCCTGTCAGGATTCAAGCGCATAGTCACTACACCCGGAAGTTTATCGTCGAGCCTGATGACCATCGGAGCATTTGACCTATCGGGAGAGTCCCAGATATAGTCGTTAAACACACCAACAATCGTAAGCTGATCGTCAAACACTTTAACCTGAGTGCCTACGGGATTCTTCAGGTTCATGACTTTGGCTGCTGAAGCACTGATCAGCACGGAAGCCGTATCCGAAGCAAGCTGTTTAGAGAAGTCCCTCCCACTAATCATTTTGATTCCTGTCGTTTTTACATAGTCATACCCGGCATGCACCTGGTTAAACAGTACATCATTTGCCGGCTTATTCATTCCAGGCCAGCTGATCCCCATAAAGTTTGATCCATGGTGAGAAAGCGGGGATGAAGCATGGGTAACTGAAGTTACAGCCCCAGATCTCAGGAGTGCCGTTTTATACATTTCATACTTTTGCAGTAGCGCACCATCTTGAGGTATTTGCACCAGGACACTGACATCCGCACCAATTGGTCTGTTTTTAATATATTGGATCTGTTTATAGATTACTATGGTCGATATGAACAGCATCACGGTAAAACAAAACTGTCCTGTCACCAGCACCTGCCGTAGTGAAACCGACAAAAAACCGCCTTTAGCGATGTTTTTCCTGAGTCCGCCAACGGGATCAAAAGACGATAAGTAAAAGGCGGGGTAACTTCCGGCAATAAGCCCGGTCAATAGGACCAGGCCAATAATCACCACCCAGATTTTCATACTGAAATACCCGATCTCCATATGGATAGACAGGAGGTTATTAAATATCGGCAGGAAAAGCTCGATCAATGCAATGGCGATGACCACGCCAATGGCAGCAAGCACCATAGATTCCGTCAGAAACTGCATAATCAGCGAGAGCCTGTCGGCGCCTATTGTTTTTTTTACGCTGACCTCTTTAGCCCGTCTTTCAGATTTGGCCGTAGCCATGTTCATAAAGTTGATACAGGCGATCAGGAGAATTCCTCCCGCCAGGATCACAAAAAGTCTGATCTGCTCAATGGCACCACCGGCGCTTTTACCATTCACAAAGGTTCCGTACAAATGCAGCTTACCTAATGGATATAAGAAATGTTGTTGATCGGCGTCATTATACTTTTTCAGCATTGGTCCAAGTCGTTTATTGACGAGATCTGCCGATGCGCCTGCCCTTAGCTTAACCAGAGTCATGTAGCTAAAGTCATTCCAGTTCAAATCTCGGGCGCCAGGATCAAGAATCTCATATAAAGACCATGGCATCAGAAAATCAAACCGGTTTGAACTGTTTTCAGGTAAGTCCCTGATGACTCCGGTAACCGTCAGCTCTTCCCGGTCTTCATAGCGCACAGCCTTTCCTGTTACATCAGCTGTACCAAAAAGTATCCTGGCCATACTTTCTGTGAGGACAACCGATCTTGGAGCCGACATGGCTGTAGCCGGGCTTCCCGAAATAAACTGGTAATCATACATATCGAAGATACCCGGTTCTGCAAAAACAGACGTCTTCTTAAATGAATTCTGACCATTTGCAATCAGTTTAATCCTCCCGTAGCCCAAACGGCAAACCGACTCCAGTTCAGGAAGCTGCTGTTTAAGCAATGGTCCCAGGGCGGTGGTGGTCCCATTGAAAGTAAAGAGGATATCACCCGAATTCTCCATCACATTGGTCATGGTCTGATATACCCGACCGGAATCTTTAGCCTGCTTATCAAAGTTCCATTCATAGGAAACATAGAAAAGCAGCATCAGACAGGCCGAAAGTCCAATGGCCAGACCTGTAATATTAATGAATGAGGAGGTTTTATGCCTCCACAGATTCCGTAATGCGATTTTCAAATTCAGTTTAAACATCTTAGATCAGTTCTTCTGTTCTTCCTTTATTGATTTTTTCAGAAATCACACAGCCATCTTTCAGGTTGATGATCCTGTTGGAAAAGCTTGCATCATGCGAAGAGTGGGTCACCATCACAATGGTAGTACCTTGCTCATTCAGTTCGCATAGCAATTCCATGACCTCATTTCCATGAGAGCTGTCCAGGTTACCTGTAGGCTCATCGGCAAGTACCAGTTTTGGTTTGGTAACCAATGCGCGGGCTACCGCAACACGCTGCTGCTGACCGCCCGACAACTGCTGAGGGAAGTGCCCGCTCCGGTTGTGGATATTCATCCGGTCAATCATCTCATCAACCAATACTTTCCGCTCTGCGGATGGAATCTTATTGTAAATCAGCGGAAGCTCGATATTTTCAAAAACCGTCAGTTCATCAATCAGGTTGAAATTCTGAAATACAAAGCCCATGTGCTTTTTCCGGAAGTTAGAACGTTCCTTATCATTCAGCTTCAAGAGTTCAGTATCCATAAACTGGTAGCTCCCACTCTCCGGCTTATCCAGCAGGCCCATCACGTTGAGGAGGGTCGACTTACCGCAGCCCGAAGGGCCCATGATGGAGACAAACTCTCCGGCCTTTACATGCAGGTTTATACCATTCAAGGCCGTGGTTTCTATATCTTCGGTCTTGTAAACTTTTTCCAGATTTTCAATTCTTATCATCGCAATTCAGATTTTATGTTTTGTGGATTGTTGCCTTACAGCAGCATGCCTTATTTATTTACTTGAATAATATCGTACTGATTAAACTGGTCGTATGAAGAAGTGATCACCTCATCACCCTTCTGCAATCCTTCCAGCACCTCATAGTACAGATAGTTCTTACGACCAATTTTAACATTTCTTTTGGTCCCTTTCCCATCCACCACAAGATAAACCCATGATCCGCCGGTACTCTGGAAAAATTGTCCCTGCGATAACAGCAGTGACTTGCTGTTGTCTGATAAAGTCAGCTTCACCTGTAAAGATAAACCCCTGCGCAGATCAACGGGTGCAGCTCCCTCAAAAACCAGTTCAATCTGGAACTGCCCGGAAGTCACCTCAGGAATAACCTTCCTGACGCTAAGTTCGTAAGTTTTGCCGTTGAATTCACAATTGGCCTTTTGTCCTTCCTTCACGCGGTTTACATAATACTCATCTACACCTGCCTGCAGTTTATAGCCCTGCATCACATCGATCTTGCCCAGCATCTCATTCGGGTTGTACGACTTTCCGATTACCGGATCGTAAGAAGACAAGCGACCGGCTACAGGCGCCTTGATCGTCATATTTTCTATATTTTGACGGATCGTTTCCAGGCTTTCATTCATGCGGCTTACCGACTGGTCAATCTGTTTCAGCTGCATTTCACGGCTCTGGTTTTCCTGTTTGATGGCTTGTTTCAATATAGCCTTTCTACCTGTATAATACTGATAATCCTGTGTCGAGGCATTGAATTCTTCTTTAGTGATGACCTGCTTGGCATACAGACCACTGTCAATTCTGAATTTCCTGGCTGCCGTCCTGTAGCTGTTATCAATCACCATCATATCCTGTGTCATTACCCTTTGATTCTGTTCCAAATCCAGGCGGACTTTTCTAAGCTGATTAATCTGTTCAGTAATACTCGTTTCGCTGCTGGTGTAATTGGATAAGGCATTTGGATTGGAGATCCTCAGCAATGGCGTGCCCTTGCTTACTGAGGCACCGTTCTCGGTGAAGATCTCTCCTACCGTACCGCCCTCCGGGGAACTCAC
>Ga0247808_10000409_pt1 | contig 21227 bp, 22 predicted proteins | sample UWRJL089202R1_FD_179914 | JGI IMG/M metagenome (GOLD analysis project Ga0247808, IMG submission 179914) | Plant litter microbial communities from Arlington Agricultural Research Station in Wisconsin, United States - UWRJ-L089-202R-1 | ecosystem: Environmental > Terrestrial > Plant litter >... | reverse complement strand
GTGGCGTCCAGCGACGCGTACTCGGGGAAGGAGCCGGTCAGAGCGGGCTCCAGCCGAGTTCGGGCGCCACGTGCCCGGCCACCAGGTCCAGGGTGCGCAGGTGGGCGTCGATGCCCCCGGGCGCCGGGAGGGTCACCGTGAGCTCGGTCACCTCGCGCAGTGCCTCGTCGCCCAGCAGGGAGTCGACGATCCGCGCCGGATCGCCGTGGTGGATCCGGTCGAAGCGCATGCGCATCCGCGGGTCGCGGGCGCGGCCGTCCGGCTGCATCCGCTCGTTGTGCCCGCGGATGTACTCGCTGTACGGCGCCTCGTCCGCCGCCGTGAGCGACGGCAGCACCACCCGGCCGGCGGCGATCCTCGGGGCGCGGCGGGAGGCGGCATCCGTTGCGGCGAAGGCCGCCTTGTAGGCGCGCAGCTGGGCGGCCTGGCCGGCCGCGAAGCCCTCCCCGGTCTCCTCCGCGTTGAGGGTGGAGACGTGGATGTCGAGCCCCTGCTCGCCGGTGCGCACCGCGCTGGCCAGGGTTCCAGGGCCATACCAGACCCGGTCGGCGAGGCCGGGCGCGCGCGGCGTCACGGTGAGGTCGATCCCCGCGGGGATGCTCATGAAGCCGGCGCCGCTCGAGCCCACCGGCACTCCCGCCAGCGCGTCGCGGAGGCGCGCGAGGCGGTGCTGCGACTCCGCGGAGAAGCCCCTCTCGCTCTCGCCGAAGACCGGGTCGAGGATGGGCGCGAACTGGCCGATCCCGCTCGACACGCCCAGCTCGAGCCGGCCGCCGCTGAGCAGGTCGACGGTCGAGGCGTCCTCGGCGAGGCGGATCGGATCCTCGTAGCGCAGCGGGATGACCCCGGTGCCGAGGCGGATGCGCGAGGTGCGCTGCGCGATCGCCGAGAGCAGCGTGAGCGGGCTGGAGGGGAACTGCTCGAAGTGGCGCACCCGGATCCAGCCCACGTCGAAGCCGAGCTGCTCGGCGTGCTCGAACAGGCGGATGCCGTCGGCCAGCGCACGCGCCTCGCCTCCCGCCCCGTAGGGGTTGGGCACGAAGGAGAGGAAGCCGAGCTCGAGGCGGGTCGTGGTCACGCGATCACGCTACCGCCGGCGGGCGGATCGCCCGGCGGACTGTTACGCCGCACGACCGCACGACGCGGCCCGGCGATAATTGCAGGGTGAGCACCCCCGAGCCGTCGTCCTTCGCCGTTGTCGAACCCGGGGCGCGCTGCCCCTGTCTGAGCGGGGAGGTCTACGGCGCCTGCTGCCGCCCCTTCCACGCGGGAGACGCGGTCGCCCCCACCGCCGAGCGGCTGATGCGCTCCCGCTACTCGGCCTACGTGGTGGGCGACGCCGACTACCTCCTCGCCACCTGGCATCCGCGCACCGCGCCGAAGACCCTCGAGCTCGATCCTGCTCAGCGCTGGTTCCGGCTCGACGTCGTGGCGGGCGAGCGGGGCGGGCTGCTCGACACCGTGGGCGTCGTCGAGTTCGTGGCGCACTACCGCAACGGCCGCGAGGCGGGAACGCAGCACGAGACGAGCGCCTTCATCCGCGTGAAGGGGCGCTGGCTCTACGTCGACGCGACCTGACCGGTCAGCGGTTCGTCGCAGCGACCCACTGCTCGAGCTTGGCCGCCGCCGCGCCCGAGTCCACCGCGTGCGCGGCCACCGCGAGCTGCTCGGCGAGCCGGTCGAGGATCGGCACCCGGATCTGGTCCGCGTCGCGGGCGAGCGCGAAGGCCACGAGCCCGGCCGCCGCGTTCAGCAGCACCACGTCGCGCTGCGGGCCCGTCTCCCCCGCCAGCACCGAGCGGATGACGCCCGCGTTGTACTGCGGATCCTTCCCGAGCAGCGAGCGGATGTCCGCGCGCGCGATCCCGAGGTCCAGCGGGTCCAGATCGTGCTCGGTCACCGACCCGCGGGACACCTCCCAGATGTGGCTGTGCCCGGTGGTGGTCAGTTTGTCGATCCCGTCGTCCCCGCGGTAGACGAGCGCGGTCGCGCCGCGCGTCTGGAACACGCCCACAACCAGCGGCACCCGCTCGAGGCTGGCCACGCCGACGGCGGACGCCTCCGGACGGGCGGGGTTGCAGAGCGGGCCGAGCACGTTGAACAGCGTGGAGATGCCGAGCTCGCTGCGGGTCGGGCCCGCGTGCCGGAAGCCCGGGTGGAACATCGCGGCGTAGGCGAAGGTGATCCCGGTCTCCTGCAGCACCGCGGCGACGCGCTCGGGCGGGATGGAGAGGTCGAGGCCGAGCGAGGTGAGCACGTCCGACGCGCCCGAGGCCGAGCTGGCTCCGCGGTTGCCGTGCTTCACCACCGGCACGCCCGAGGCGGCCGCGATCACCGAGGCGACGGAGGAGATGTTGAGCACGGAGCCGAAGGGGTCGCCGCCGGTGCCGACGATGTCGAGCACCATGGGATCGACGTCGAGCGGCAGCGAGCTCTCGAGCACCGCGTCGCGGAAGCCGACGATCTCGTCGACCGTCTCGCCCTTGATGCGCAGCGCCACCAGGAGGCCGGCGATCTGCGCGCTGCTGGCCTCGCCGGCCATCACCTGCTTCATCGCCCAGGTGGAGTCGGTGATCGAGAGATCCTCCCCGTTCACGAGTGAACCGAGAATTCGGGGCCAGGTCTGCGGAGTCGACATGCTTCACATCTTAAGCGCTCGAAAACAATGGGCGCGGCTCGCGACAGACCGCCCGAAAGGGAAACGGTGCTCGGGATTTCGGACATAATGGAGGAGTGACTACGACCTCCATCAGCCCGTCTATAGCGACCCCTGTTGTCAACCGCCCCAATACTGTGGCCGTCGGCACCATCGTGTGGCTCGGCAGCGAGGTCATGTTCTTCGCTGGCCTCTTCGCGATCTACTTCACCCTGCGCTCCACGAGCCCGGAACTGTGGGAGTCCCAGTCGGGCCTGCTCGCGATCCCGTTCTCGCTGACGAACACGATCATCCTCGTGCTCTCGTCTCTGACCTGCCAGTTCGGCGTGTTCGCCGCCGAGCGCCTGCAGCCGCGCCGCACCGGCTGGAAGCCGACGCAGTGGGGAATGGTCGAGTGGTTCTTCCTCACCTACGCGATGGGCGCGATCTTCGTCAGCGGCCAGATCTACGAGTACGCGATGCTCGTGAGCGAGGGCCTCACGCTCGGCTCCGACTCGTACGGCTCCGCCTTCTACCTCGCGACGGGCTTCCACGGCCTGCACGTGATCGGCGGGCTCATGGCCTTCCTGCTCATCATCGGTCGCGCATACGCGGTGAAGAATTTCGGGCACAAAGAGGCGACGAGCGCTATCGTTGTTTCCTACTACTGGCATTTCGTTGATGTCGTCTGGGTCGGCCTCTTCTTCATTATCTACATCATCAAATGAGAATCGGATCCCCCAGAAACATGGCGAAGAAGTCCCCCTCCACGGCCAAGGCAACGACGAACCGTAAATCCGGTCGCCGTTCACCTCTAGCCACGATCGCGCTCATCACGATCGGCCTCCTCAGCACCGGCGGCGCCTACGCGGTGGCGACCACCACGGCGACGGCCGACACCTCGGCGTCGCAGGAGCAGCTGTCCGAAGAGGGCGGCAAGCTGTTCGCCGCCAACTGCGCCACCTGTCACGGCACCGCGCTGCAGGGCACCACCGAGGGTCCGACCCTCATCGGTGTGGGCGAGGCATCCGTTCACTTCCAGGTCTCCACCGGCCGCATGCCGCTCGCGGCGTCCGGCCCGCAGGCCGAGGAGAAGCCGGTCCAGTTCACCGACGAGCAGATCGAGGCGCTCTACACCTTCGTCGGCTCGAAGTCCCCCGGCCCCGGCCTCCCCGACGCCGAGACGATCTCCGGCGAGGGCGACGCGGCGCTCGGCGCCGAGCTCTTCCGCATCAACTGCGCCATGTGCCACAACGTGGCCGGCGCCGGCGGTGCTCTCACCCAGGGCAAGTTCGCCCCGCCGCTCGCCGGTGTGGAGAACATCCACGTCTACGAGGCCATGGTGACCGGGCCGCAGAACATGCCGGTCTTCAACAACAACAACCTCTCGCTCGAGGACAAGGCAGACATCATCAGCTACCTGCAGTTCATCGACAGCGAGCCGTCCGTCGGAGGATTCGCCCTGGGCAACCTCGGCCCGGTCGCCGAGGGATTGTTCATCTGGATCTTCGGCCTCGGCACCATCGTGGCCATCACCGTCTGGCTGACGGCGAAGTCCAACTAGCTTTCCAACTCCATATAGCTACGCCGGCCGGGCACTATCGGTCGGCGGCAAGACATCCACATCGCGTTTCGCTCCACAAAGCACCAGCGAATCAGCACAGTTGAAGGGAAAACAATGGCAGACCAGAACGGTGGCCAGTCCGGCAGCACAAATGCCGGCACCGCTGTCGAGGCAATCACGCCTCGTACGGTCTCGCCGGGAACCGCCGTCGTCCCCACGGACGCCATTGAGAACCCCGGACACCAGCCCCACCGCCTCCGCGTCACCGACCTCGACCCGAAGAAGGAGAAGTCGGCGGACCGCACGGTCTCGATCCTCTTCTTCCTGTCGATCATCGGCAGCATCCTCGCGGTCGTGTTCTACTTCGTGTTCCCGATCGTCCCGGGCGACCTCGCCTCGGTGCGTTTGAACACACTCAGCCTGGGCGTGGCGATCAGCCTCGGCCTGCTCGGCATCGGAATCGGCGCCGTGCATTGGGCGAAGGCCCTGATGTCCGACGCGGAGATCACCGAGGAGCGCCACGGCACCCGCGGATCGGACGCTACCCGCGCCAAGGCCGTCGAGGTGTTCACCCTCGGCAACAAGGAGTCCGGTTTCGGCCGCCGCGCCATGCTGCGCAACAGCCTCATCGGCGCCCTCGCGCTCACCCCGATTCCCGCCGTCGTGCTGTTCCGCGACCTCGCACCGGCCGAGGAGCCGGGCGAGCTGCTGCGCCACACCATGTGGGCCAAGGACGTGCGCCTCACCCGCGACCCCTCCGGCACCCCGATCAAGGCCTCGGACATCACGTACGGTTCGGCGTTCCACGTGATCCCCGAGGGGCTCAACGACTCCGAGCACCGTCTCGAGGAGAAGGCCAAGGCTGTCGTCCTCGTGATGCGCCTGCGCCCCGAGGACCTGCACGAGGCCGAGGACCGCAAGAGCTGGTCGTACGACGGCATCGTCGCATACTCCAAGATCTGCACCCACGTCGGCTGCCCGGTAGCTCTGTACGAGCAGCTCACGCACAACCTGCTGTGCCCCTGCCACCAGTCGCAGTTCGATGTGTCGAACCACGCCGAAGTGATCTTCGGACCGGCCAAGCGTGCCCTTCCCCAACTACCTATCGCCATCGACGACGAGGGGTACCTGGTAGCCCAGAGCGACTTCCACGAACCCGTCGGCCCGAGCTTCTGGGAGCGTGAGCTGTGAGTACAGCAACCGAAACACCAGCCACCACCGAGCACGCCACCACCACGGCGAAGCCCTCCACCGCCTACGGCCCGTTCGCCTCCCCCACGAGGGGCGCCCGCTTCACCGGCGCTGCGGCGAACTACATCGACGAGCGCACCAGCATCTCCGGCCTGGTCAAGGAGGTCGGTCGCAAGATCTTCCCCGACCACTGGTCGTTCATGCTCGGCGAGGTCGCCCTGTACAGCTTTGTGGCGATCCTGCTCTCGGGCACCTTCCTCACCTTCTTCTTCCACCCCTCCATGGTGGAGATCCACTACGACGGCTCCTACGTGCCGCTCAAGGGGATCGAGATGTCGGCCGCGTACGCGTCGAGCCTCGACATCTCCTTCGACGTGCGCGGCGGTCTGCTGATGCGCCAGGTGCACCACTGGGCTGCGCTGCTCTTCGTGGCGTCCATCGGGCTGCACATGCTGCGCATCTACTTCACCGGCGCCTTCCGCAAGCCGCGCGAGATCAACTGGATCATCGGCTTCGTGCTGTTCGTGCTCGCCATGGCCGAGGGCTTCACCGGCTACTCGCTCCCCGACGACCTGCTCTCCGGCAACGGACTGCGCATCATCGACGGAATGGTCAAGGCCGTCCCGGTCATCGGCGTCTGGATCTCCTACCTGCTCTTCGGCGGCGAGTTCCCCGGCACCGAGGTGGTGAGCCGCTTCTACACGCTGCACATCCTGCTGCTCCCGGCGATCCTCGTCGCGGCGCTCGGCGTGCACCTCCTGCTGCTGATCATCAACAAGCACACCCAGTTCGCAGGCCCCGGCAAGACCAACAGCAACGTCGTGGGCGTGCCCGTCATGCCCGTCTTCGCGGCCAAGGCCGGTGGATTCTTCTTCATCGTCTTCGGCGTGATCATGCTGATCGCCGCCACCTTCACGATCAACCCGATCTGGAACTACGGTCCCTACGACCCCTCGCCGGTGTCCGCGGGAACCCAGCCCGACTGGTACATCGGATTCGCCGACGGCGCCCTGCGCCTGGTTCCGCCGGGACTCGAGTACGTCGTCTGGGGCTACACGCTCTCGATGAACATCCTCCTCCCGCTGGCGGTGCTGCCGCTGTTCCTCGGACTGGTCGCCTTCTACCCGTTCATCGAGGCGTGGATCACCGGCGACAAGCGCGAGCACCACATCCTCGACCGCCCGCGCAACACCCCGACCCGCACCGCCATCGGCGCGGCCGGCGTGACCTTCTACGCGGTGCTCTGGGCTGCGGCGAGCTCCGACCTCATCGCGACGCACTTCAAGCTCAGCATCGAGGGCGTCATCCACGGCCTGCAGGCCCTGCTGATCGTCGGAACGATCGTCGCCTACATCGTGACCAAGCGGATCTGCTTCGCGCTCCAGAAGAAGGACCGCGAGATCGCACTGCACGGCTTCGAGTCCGGCCGCATCGTCCGCCTCCCCGGCGGCGAGTACATCGAGGTGCACCAGCCTCTCGGCGACGCCGAGCGCTGGAGACTGACCAGCTACACGGACTACGAGCCGCTGATGGTCCGCCCAAACAGCAACGGCCAGATCACCGTCAACCAGCGCGTCCGCTCCGTGTTCTCGCGCTGGTTCTTCGAAGACCGGATCATCCCGGTCTCGAAGGGCGAGATCGAGCGCTCGCACGACGGCGACGCGCACTAGTCATCGCGACAACAGTCCGAACACTGGCGGCCTGGCTGCGGTGCCCGCGCTGCGAGAGAGATCTCGCCAGCGCCGGGCCCGCATCCTGGTCGCTTCTGTGTTCCTCGGGCCATGTCTACGACGCGAACAAGCGCGGCTACCTGAACCTGGTCGACCGCTCGCGCGGCATCGTCGGTGACGGGCCCGAGATCCTCGCCGCCCGCGACCGGTTCCTCTCGGCCGGCCACTACTCCCCCGTCGCCGACCTCGTCGGCCGGCTCGCACCGCAGGAGCCCGGGCTGCGTCTGCTCGACTCGGGCTGCGGCACGGGGTACTACCTCGGCCGGCTGCTCGAGGAGCGCCGGGACTGGCAGGCGCTCGCCCTCGACGTCTCCGTCGACGCGGTGGCGGCCGCCACCCGGGCGGCCCACTCCCCCGGTGTCGTCGCGGACGTCTGGCGCCCGCTGCCGGTGCGCGACGACCGGGCTGACGTGGTGCTCTGCGTCTTCGCCCCGCGGAACGTGCCCGAGTTCGCCCGCGTGCTCGCACCCGGCGGGCGCCTGGTCGTGGTCACGCCGGCCAGGCAGCACCTGGGGCAGCTCAGGGACGCCGGACGGATGATCGGCATGCAGGAGGACAAGCTGGCGCACCTCGATGCGTCCCTCGCCGAGGGCTTCCGGCTGGAGCGGCGCGAGTCTCTCGCCTACGACGTCGCGCTCGAGGAGCACGAGGTCGACTCTCTGACGTCGATGGGGCCCACCGGGCACCACACGATCGGCGGGTCGGGCGGCGGCGCAGCGGACTCGCAGGCGCCGCGCACAGGGCCGTCGATGCGCACCACGGTCACCGTGGCGGTCGACGTCTCGCTGTACGCGCACCGCGCCTAGCGGATCAGTCGAAGGTGCGCTTGAGGAAGTCGGCGGTCGACCGGTAGCCGAGACGCTCGTAGAAGCCGGCGGAACGGCGGCTGGCCACGGTGAGCTGGCGCACGCCGCGCTCCCGGCACTCCCGCTCGATCGAGTCGACGAGCATCGACCCGATCCCGTTGCCCTGGGCGGTGCTCTCGACAACGAGCTCCTGCAGATGGGCGGATGTCCCGTTGGTGTAGAGCAGGCGGGTCACGGTGGTCAGCGCGTAGCCGCGTACGGCTCCGTCGACCTCGGCCACCAGCACGAGCGCATTGGCGTCGCCCGAGGCGAAGGCGTCGAAGGTGAGGTCGAAGGCGGGTCGGTCGGGCAGGTAGCTCTCCTCGAGCTCCTGCAGCAGAACGAACACCGCGTCGGCGTCGCTCGCCCGCGCGGGGCGAACGACGACCTGACTAGTGGGCGAAGTTGCCTCGGTAATACTCATACACCCACCCGACGACGCTGAGCGCTACGAGAGCCGCTCCGATGAACATGATCCAGAACCCGACCGCGAGGCCGAGGAACATCAGCGAGAGGCTGACGGCCAGCATGATGGGCCACCAGCTCCAGGGGCTGAAGAAGCCCTGCTCGGCGTCGCCGTCGTCGATGTTGGCGTCGAGGCGGTCCTCCGGGAGCTCGGCGCCCTGGGCCTTGTGCGCTGCACCCACGTAGAAGGCGATGAAGCCGGAGAGCACACCGGCAAGCCCGATACCGAGCGTGCCGACCCATTCGATGCGTCCGCCGTGGATCGGGTCGACGAGCGACCAGATGATGTACGCGGCGTCGGCCGCGAGGCAGAAGGCGAAGAGCACCCAGAAGAGGTTGATATTGGCTTTCATGAACTGCTACTTCACCTTGTCGTCTGCGAGGTCGTACACGGGTGCGTCAGGCGCGTCCTTGCCCGGACCGATTCCCACGGGCACTTCTGCCTCGGGGTGGTTCAGATCGAACGCGGGAGACTCCGAGCGGATACGCGGAATCGACGTGAAGTTGTGGCGGGGCGGCGGGCAGGAGGTCGCCCACTCGAGCGACCGGGAGAAGCCCCACGGGTCGTTCACAGTGACCTTGGGCGCGGTGCGCGCCGTCAGGTACACGTTGTAGAAGAACGGCAGCATCGAGGTCGCGAGGATCGCGGCTCCGACGGTGGAGAGCTGGTTCATCCAAGTCACTCCGTCTTCCGGCAGGTAGGTCGCGTAGCGACGGGGCATACCCATCACTCCGATCCAGTGCTGGATGAGGAAGGTCGTGTGGAAGCCGATGAACAGCAGCCAGAAGTGGATCTTGCCGAGACGCTCGTTGAGCATCTTGCCTGTCCACTTGGGCCACCAGAAGTAGAAGCCGCTGAACATGGCGAACACGACGGTTCCGAAGACCACGTAGTGGAAGTGCGCCACAACGAAGTAGGAGTCGGAGACGTGGAAGTCGAGCGGCGGCGATGCCAGGATCACGCCGGTGAGTCCACCGAAGGTGAAGGTGATCAGGAAGCCGATCGCCCAGAGCATCGGGGTCTCGAAGGTGACCGACCCGCGCCACATAGTGCCGATCCAGTTGAAGATCTTCACACCGGTGGGCACCGCGATGAGCATGGTCATCAGCGAGAAGAACGGCAGCAGCACGGAGCCGGTGACGTACATGTGGTGGGCCCACACGGTGACCGAGAGTGCGGCGATCGCGATGGTCGCGTAGATCAGCGTCTTGTAGCCGAAGATCGGCTTGCGGCTGAACACCGGGAGCACCTCGGAGATGATCCCGAAGAACGGCAGGGCGATGATGTACACCTCGGGGTGGCCGAAGAACCAGAACAGGTGCTGCCAGAGGATGACGCCGCCGTTGGCCGGGTCGTAGATGTGGGCGCCGAAGACGCGGTCGGCGCCGAGGCCGAAGAGCGCGGCGGCGAGGACCGGGAAGGCCATCAGCACGAGGATCGACGTCACGAGGATGTTCCACGTGAAGATCGGCATACGGAACATGGTCATGCCGGGAGCGCGCATGGTGATGATCGTGGTGATGAAGTTGACGCCACCGAGGATCGTGCCGAAACCGCTCATGGCGAGGCCGAAGACCCAGAGGTTTCCGCCCACACCCGGTGAGAAGGTGGTGCTCGACAGCGGCGCGTAGGCGAACCAGCCGAACGACGCGGCGCCCTGCGGGGTGAGGAAGCCGGAGACGGCGATGAGGCTGCCGAAGAAGAACAGCCAGAAGGAGAAGGCGTTCAGTCGCGGGAAGGCGACGTCGGGCGAGCCTATCTGCAGCGGCATCAGCGCGTTGGCGAACCCGAAGAAGAGCGGTGTCGCGAACATCAGCAGCATGATCGTGCCGTGCATCGTGAAGAGCTGGTTGTACTGCTCCTTGGTGTCGACGATGTTCAGACCCGGCGCGAAGAGCTGGGCGCGGATGATGAGCGCCATCACCCCGCCGACGCAGAAGTAGATGAACGACGTGATCAGGTACATGTACCCGATCGTCTTGTGGTCGGTGGAGGTGATCCACTTCACCACGACGTTGCCCCGGCGCACAACCGCTGGTGTGCTGTGGCCCGGTGTGCCGTGACCTGGTGCGCTCTGACCCGGTCGGGTTGCTGTTGCTGTGCTCATCGCGACTAGCCCTCTTCGCTGTGGTCAACCGCACCCGTGCCGGGGAGGTTGGTGTTCGTGTTGTACTCGGCACCGAGGCGGCCCTCGAAGCCGGCTTCGCGCTGGCCCTCGATGTAGGCGTCGTAGTCGTCCTGCGACACGACCTTCACCTGGAAGAGCATGAGCGAGTGGTACTCGCCGCAGAGCTCCGCGCACTTGCCCTGGTACGTGCCGATCTTGGTCGGCGTGAAGTACATGTGGTTGGACTTGCCGGGGATCATGTCCTTCTTGTAGAGGAAGTCGATGATCCAGAAGGAGTGAATGACATCGCGGGACTCGATGTCGATCTGGACCTTCTTGTCTACCGGCAGGTAGAGCACGGGGAGGGCGTCGATGTCGACGCTGTCGCCGTCCGGCTGCTCGACGGCCTGGACGCCGGAGTTGTACACGTTCTCGTTGAGGTAATTGAAGTCCCACGCCCAGCGCTTGCCGAAGACCTCGACCTTGACGTCGGGGTTGCCCGGGTCCGCCTCGATGGCTGCCTGGTCACGCGCGGTGAAGGCGAAGAACGCCAGCACGAGGATGAGCGGCACGATCGTGTAGAAGATCTCGACCGGGAGGTTGTAGCGCAGCTGGACGGGGAGTCCGGTCTGGCCCTTGCGGCGGCGGTAGACGACCGCGGCCCAGATGACGAGGCCCCAGGTGATGACACCGACGATCAGCAGGACGATCCAGGAGGTGACCCAGAGCCCGATGATGCTGCTCGTGTGGTTGGTGGTGTCGGCGGATCCCGGCAGGTAGCCCTGCAGCTGGGCTTGCGTACAGCCGGCGAGAATCACCGAGACTGCGATCGCAATGGGAAGTACTGCCCATCGACTTAGGCGTTTGGAGCGCACCTGGAACCTCTCGGATGACACGGACTGGAACCCGTTCAGTCTATAACGACGAAGAGGCACCGACCTCGCGGTCAGTGCCTCTTGCGGATCGTGTCCCACAGGTTTTTCTAGTGGAAGGAGTCTCCGCAGGCGCAGCTTCCCGCGGCATTCGGGTTGTCGATGGTGAAGCCCTGCTTCTGGATCGTGTCTTCGAAATCGATCGACGCGCCGTCGAGATAGGGCACGCTCATCTTGTCGACGACCACTTCGACGCCCTCGCCGAAGTCGACGGAGGCGTCGCCGTCGAGGAAGCGCTCGTCGAAGTAGAGCTGGTAGATGAGTCCCGAGCACCCTCCGGGCTGGACGGCCACGCGGAGGCGGAGGTCGTCGCGACCCTCCTGGGTCATCAGGCTGCGGACTTTCTGCGCTGCCGCATCCGAAAGTCCGACGCCGTGGGCAGCGGTGGGCTGCTCAGTGGCAGTCAGTGTGGTGTCAGTCATGTCGCGATTCTACGCTCGGGTCTCGAGTTTCGCGAACAAAAGCGCCTCACTGAGGATCGCCCGCTGGAAGACTCCCAGGTGGAGGGACTCGTTGGGGCTGTGCGCCCTGGTGTCGGGGTCCTCGACGCCGGTCACCAGGATCTGCGCGGCGGGGAACACCGTGGCGAGGTCCGCGATGAACGGGATGGAGCCGCCGATCCCGGTCTCCACCGGCTCCTTTCCCCAGGCCTCGTGCATGGCCGCCTTCGCGTCGACGGCGGCCCAGCCGGAGGAGTCGACGAGGAAGGGGTCGCCCAGGTCGACGTCGGAGATGGTGAGCCGGGCGCCGAAGGGCGCGTGGGCGAGCAGGTGGGCCTCGAGCGCGGCGTAGGCCGCATCCGCTGTCTGGCCGGGCGCGATGCGCGCGCTCAGCTTGACCGTCACCTTGGGAACCAGGGTGTTGGACGCGTTCACCACGGTCGGCGCGTCGATGCCGGTGATGGTGATGGCGGGCTGCGACCAGAGGCGGCTGAGGATGCTGCCGGTGCCGATCGGGGTGACGCCCTCGAGCAGGCCGGTCTCCTCGCGCAGCTGCTCCTCGTCGTAGGCGGGCGTCTCGCCCTCGCGGCTGGTGAGCCCGGCGACCGCGACGGAGCCGTTCTCGTCGTGCAGGGTGGCCAGCAGGGCGATGGTGGCGAGCATGGCGTCTGGCACGGCGCCGCCGAACATGCCGGAGTGCGAGGCGTGCGCGAGTGTCTGCACGCCGAGCTTGAGGGTCACGTTGCCGCGCAGGGCCACGGTGAGGGCCGGGGTGTCGATGTCCCAGTTGTCGGAGTCGGCGACGACGATGACGTCGGCGCGCAGCGCGTTCTCGTGCTTCGCGAGGAAGTTGGAGAAGGAGCGGGAGCCGTACTCCTCCTCCCCCTCGACGAAGACGGCGAGGCCGAGGTCGAAGTCGGGGCCGGCGACCTGGGCGAAGGCGCGGATGGCGGCGACGTGCGCCATCACCCCTGCCTTGTCGTCGGCGGAGCCGCGGCCGTAGAGGCGGTCGCCGCGCACGGTCGGCTCGAAGGGGGCGGAGTCCCAGTCCTCCTCGTCGCCCTGCGGCTGCACGTCGTGGTGGGCGTAGAGCAGGATGGTGGGCCTGCCGTTGCGGGCCGCGCGGCTGGCGAGCACCGCGGGCTGGCCGAGCACGTCGCTGTCGCCGATGGCGGCGCGGGAGACCTCCACCGAGTCGAAGACGCCGAGGCCTTCGAAGAGCGCGGCGACGGCCGTGGCGCTGGCGACCACGTGGGCCGGGTCGAAGCCGTCCCAGGCCACCGAGGGGATGCGCACGAGGTCGGAGAGGTCGGCGATCGCGGTCGGGAGGCCGAGCTGCACGGCGTCGCGGAGTTCGCCGAGAGAGGAATGGGGCGACGAGGGCGCCTCTGGGGTCGGCTCGAAAACAGTCATAGAGGTAATCTTAAGAGGACCCCAAGCGCAAGGACTCACCCCGTGGCCAAGAACCCCAACGGCTCGACCGATAAAGACGTCGGCTACGAGCTCAACCAAGACAGCATCTCCCAGGGCAAGGGACGGCCGACGCCGACCCGCAAGGAGAAGGAGGAGGCGCGCAAGCGTCCGCTCGTCTCCAACGACCGCAGCCAGGCCCGCAAGGACTCCCGCGCGGTGATGCAGACCGAGCGCGAGAAGCAGCGCATCGGCATGGCGAACGGTGTGGAGAAGTACCTGCCCATGCGCGACCGCGGAGTGCAGCGCCGCTACGTGCGCGACTACATCGACGCCCGCACCAGCATCGGCGAGTTCCTGATCCCCGTGATGGTGATCGTGCTGATCGCCACCGTGCTCCCCCAGCCCGAGGTTCAGGTCGGCGCCTTCGCGCTGCTCTGGCTCTTCTTCATCGCCTCGGTGATCGACTGCATCGTGGTGGGCTTCATCGTGCGCCGCAAGCTGACCGCCAAGTTCGGCGCGAGCAAGGTGGAGACCGGGCTGCGCTGGTACGCGGCCATGCGGATGCTGCAGCTGCGCCTTATGCGCCTGCCGAAGCCGCAGGTCAAGCGCCGCCAGTACCCGGAGTAGCCGGTACCGGCCCACGAACGAGGAAGAGCCCGTCGCGATCGCGACGGGCTCTTCCTCGTTGGGCGTCCTACGCGCGCAGCGCCGCGAGGCCGCGGTTGATCGACCGCGCCCAGAGCGGTCCGCGGTAGAGGAACGCGGTGTAGCCCTGCACCAGGGTGGCGCCGGCGGCGAGCCGGGCGGCGACGTCCGCCGCGGTGTCCACTCCCCCGACGGAGATCACGCAGAAGTCGGCGGGCACCAGCGAGCGGATGAGGACCAGCAGTTCCAGGGACCGCGCGGCGAGCGGGGCGCCCGAGAGCCCGCCCGCACCGGCGGCTGCGACGACCGACGCGTCGGTGGCCAGGTTCTCGCGGGAGAGCGTGGTGTTGCTGGCGATGATGCCGTCCAGGCCCAGCTCGAGGGCGAGACCGGTGATGCGCCGCACCTCGTCGTCGCTGAGGTCGGGCGCGATCTTGACGAGCACAGGGGTTTCCCCCGCGGCGCGCTGCACGGCGGAGAGCAGCGGGGCGAGCCTGTCGAGCTCCTGCAGCCCGCGCAGTCCGGGCGTGTTCGGCGAGCTCACGTTCACCACCAGGTAGTCGGCGGACGGCGCAAGCAGCGCGGCGCTCTCGAGGTAGTCGCCGACGGCGTCGTCGACGTCGACCACGCGGGACTTGCCGATGTTGACGCCGATCACGGGCCGGTCGCGGCGCGCGGCCTCGCGCCTCAGGCGGTCCCGGGCGGCGGCGGCGCCGTGGTTGTTGAAGCCCATCCGGTTGACCACCGCGCGGTCGGGAACCAGGCGGAACAGCCGCGGTCGCGGGTTGCCGGGCTGGGGGCGGGCGGTGATGGTGCCCACCTCGACGTGGCCGAAGCCCAGCTGGCCGAGGCCGCGGATGGCGTTGCCGTCCTTGTCGAAGCCGGCGGCCACCCCGAAGGGCGAGTCGAACTGGAGGCCGAGCGCGCTCACCCGCAGGCGGGGATCGGGGCGCGTGAAGCGGCGCACGAGCGATCCGATGCCGAGCAGCGGCATCCGCTGGATGACGACGAAGGCGAGGTGGTGCGCGCGCTCCGGGTCGATGCGGGTGAGGACGGTGGAGAAGAGGAAGGAATACATACTGGAGAACAGGCTATCGGCAGCCCGCCCCTATTCTGCCGCCGCGCCCTCCGCGTGGGCGTCGCGCAGCTGCGTGATCGCCGACTCGAAGTCGTCGAGGGAGTCGAAGCCCTGGTAGACGCTGGCGAAGCGCAGGTAGGCCACCTCGTCGAGCTCGCGCAGCGGCGGCAGGATGGCCAGGCCGATGTCGTTCGCCTCGATCTGGGCGGCGCCGGTGGCGCGGATGGACTCCTCGACCCGCTGTGCGAGAACGGCGAGGTCGGTGTCGGTGACCGGTCGGCCCTGGCACGCCTTGCGCACGCCGCTGACGATCTTCTCGCGGCTGAAGGGCTCGACCACCCCGTTGCGCTTGATCACACTGAGGCTCGCGGTCTCGGTCGTGCTGAAACGGCGGCCGCACTCCGGGCACTGGCGGCGGCGGCGGATGGACATCCCGTCGTCGCTGGTTCGGGAGTCGACGACGCGGCTGTCGGGATGGCGGCAGAAGGGGCAGAACATGGTGCCTCAAGAGTAGCTCCTGAGGCACCGCGGCACCGGGAGGCGGGCCTACTCGGCGAAGCGCGCCGTGACCGCGTCGCCGTGGCCCGGTAGGTCCTCGGCGCCGCTGAGCGCGACGATGCGAGCCTCGACCTCGCGCAGGGCCGCGCGGTCGTACTTGATGATCTGCTGCGGGCGCAGGAAGGTGTAGGCGCCGAGGCCCGAGGAGAACCGCGACTGCCCGCCGGTGGGGAGCACGTGGTTCGAGCCGGCCAAGTAGTCGCCGAGGCTGACGGGAGAGTCCTCGCCGAGGAAGATCGCGCCCGCGTTGTCGATGAGGTCGAGCACCAGCCCGGACTCGGCGGTCTGGATCTCGAGGTGCTCGGGACCGTAGGCGTTGCTGAACGCCGCCGCCGCGGTCATGTCGGCGACGAGCACGATCGCGGACTGCGCTCCCCCGAGCGCCTCGCGCACCCGGGCGGAGTGGTGGGTGGATGCGACGACGCTCTCGAGCTCCGCGCGCACGCGGTCGGCGAGCTCCTCCGAGTCGGTCACCAGCAGTGCCGCCGCCTCCTCGTCGTGCTCGGCCTGGCTGACCAGGTCGGCGGCGATGTACCGGGCGTTGGCCGAGGCATCCGCTATAACGACGATCTCCGTGGGCCCGGCCTCCGAGTCGATGCCGGTGACGCCGCGCACGAGGCGCTTGGCTGCCGCGACGTACATGTTGCCCGGTCCCGTGATGACGTGCACCGGGTCGAGGCCGAGCGCGGGGACGCCGTAGGCGAAGGCGCCGATGGCTCCCGCGCCGCCCATGGCGTAGACCTCGTCGATGCCGAGCAGTCCGGCTGCGGCGAGGATGGTGGGGTGCACGGATCCGCCGAACTCCTTCTGCGCCGGTGAGGCGAGAGCGATCGAGGAGACGCCCGCCACCTGGGCGGGCACGACGTTCATCACGACGCTGGACGGGTAGACGGCCTTGCCGCCCGGCACGTAGAGGCCGACCCGGTTCACCGGCTGCCAGCGCTGGATGACCTGCGCGCCCGCGCCGAGCTCGGTGACGGTGGCGCGCGGGACCTGCGCCTCGGAGGCCACCGTGACGCGGCGGATCGCCTCCTCCAGAGCGGAGCGCACATCGGGGTCGAGCTCGCGCACCGCGCGGCCGATCTCCTCGGCGTGGATGCGGATCTGCGCGGGACGCACGCCGTCGAGGCGCTCGGCCTGGTCGTAGAGGGCGTCCTCCCCGCGCTCGCGCACGTCGGCGATCAGGTCGGCGGCGATGCCCGCCGCGACGGAGAAGTCGCTCTGCGTGCGCGGGATCAGGGCGGCGAGGTCGGCGCGGTTAGGCTGGATATCACGAAGGTCAATGAGTTGGATCATGGCCTCCCCATGCTAGTTGGCAGGGTGCCGTGCTCCCGCATCGGGTGCGTGGGGAATAGTGCGGGGCGAGCGAACGGTTGACGACAGCGTATGAATGAGACACCGACTCCCCCGAGCGACCTCGAGGCGTTCAAGCAGACCTTCCGGCGGCACGCCGCGGGCGTCGCCGCCATCACCTCGATCGCCCCCGACGGCAGCCCGGTGGGGTTCACCGCCACCTCGCTGGCGAGCCTCGCGGCCGTGCCGCCCCTCGTGACCTTCAACATGGCGCGGGTGGCGAGCGCCTGGCCGGCGATGACCGTGGGCAACCACGTCGCGATCCACACCCTCGGCCCGCGCTCGCGCCATCAGGCGGAGAAGCTCGCCGCCGACAACGCCGTGCGCTTCGTCGGCGACCACTGGACTCCCGGTCCGCACGGGGTTCCCGTGCTCAAGGACGTCACGGCCTGGATGGTGGGTCGCGTGATCGAGGTGCACCCGGTGCACAACAACGCCGTGGTGGTCGTGCAGATCGAGGAGGGCGCGCTCGGCGACGCGGACGACGCCCTGCTCTACCACGAGCGCAGCTACATGAGGCCGGACGCCCTCTAGCCGGCCACCGCCGTCGCGGCCGCCTCGGCCGCGACGCCGACGGCGGCGGCCTCCTTCTTCGCGGTACACCGCTTGGGCGAGCGCGCCGTCCCGGTACTGCACGAAGGCGCCGGTGTGGGCGCCCGTCATCCGCATCCGCAACCAGACGACGTCGCCGTTCACCGCCGAGTCGCTGATGGTGAACCGGAGGTTCGAGAACGCGTTCCGCGTCCACGCGCTCGAGGCGAGGAGGCCGGCGGGTCCGGGACGGGAGGCGGCGAGTGGTGCGACGCCGGCCTCGCGGTTGCGGAACTCCGGATGCGCGATGCGCCCGGCCAGCTCGGCGTCACCCGTTTCGAGGACCGTGACGATGCGACATCGCGGGATTGCCTCCCGGACGTACGACTCGCCCCGACGCTCCACGGCGGCCGCGGAGACGCCGGAGGCGATCCTGGGCGCGGCACTGCGGCTCTTCGAGACGCAGGGCTACGCGGCGACCGGCATGAGCGAGGTCGCCACCGAGGCCGGGATCTCCCTCAACACGATCCACGTGAGCGTCGGCAAGAAGCCGCAGCTGCTGCTCGCGCTGTTCCGCGACGCCTCCGAGGACGCCGACATCGAGGCGACGCTCGCGACGATCGGCGCGGTCGGATCGCCGCGGGAGCTGATCAACGCGCTCGCAGGCGGTACCCGCGTGGTCTTCGAGCGCTACGACTGGGCCTCGGCGCCCTCTTCGACAACGCCTCGGCGAGCGACGAGATCTCCGAGGCCCTCGACGCGACGGAGGCGCGCTACCGCGACCGTGTCCGGGGCCACGCCGCCTCCTAGCGGGAGCCGCCCGCCGCGATCGCCGCCCCGAGCATCGGGCCGAGCGAGCGGGAGAACGAGGCGGTGAGGTGGTGCTCGTCCAGGTAGACGACCGCGCCGCCGATCACCGAGTGGCACTTCTCGTCGTCGCAGAAGTACGGGTCGAGGTCGATGAAGCCCACCCCGTCGATCGACCGGGCGGCAGCGGCCACCACGTTGTCGCGTTCCGGCTCGCGCGCCGTGGCGCAGGGGTCGTAGGTCGAGCGGTTGAGGTAGACGCAGTCCGGGGCGGCGTCGGCGGCGCCCGGCACGTCGCCCACGGCGACCACCTGCCTGCCCGCGGCCAGCAGCGCCCCGAGGTTGCCCGCGACGTTCGCCTCCACCTCGGCGATGTCCGCCTCGGCCATGCCGTCGCCTCCGACGTAGTGCAGTGCGTCGTCGTTGGTGGCGTAGACGACGGTGTCGATGTCGTCGCGGGCGAGGATCCCGTCGAGCACCGCCCGGGTCCACTCGGCGCATCCGCTCTCGGTCTGCGGCGCGGTCGACGCGCCCGTGCAGCCGGTCTTGCGCATCAGCACGACCTTCCAGCCGTGCTCGAGCCCGTAGGCGTCGAGGCCGGCGACGAGGTGTCCGGCGTGCGAGTTGCCCACCAGCGCGAGGGTGCGCACCGGATGCTCGAGCTCGCCGAACTCGCAGGCGGTGACGGTGACGCCGGTGGAGCTGCACGGCATGGCGAGGGAGCCCTTGTCGCCCGCGGCGTAGGCGGTGTCGAGATCGGCCGGCACCGCGTAGGGCCGGGCGCAGTCGGCGCCGGGCAGCATCGCCGCCGCGCCGTAGCAGGGGTCGCTCGCGAAGCTCTGCACCGCGGCCCGCTCGGCCGCGGCGGCGCTGGACTGCAGCGCGCCGCTCGTGGCGACCCCGGCCACGACCATCACCGCCGCCAGCCCGGCCGCGAGCGAGTAGGCCCCGCGGCGGCCGCCCCGGTGCGGGGAGCGGACCGCACGGCGGTCCTCCACGACACGCTTGGTGAGCCAGGCGAGCAGCAGGCCCAGCGCGAGGATCGCGAGCGACGCCGGGCCGCTGGAGCTCACCCCGAACAGGTAGGGGGTGAGCACGATCAGCGGCCAGTGCCAGAGGTAGAGCGGGTAGGACACCGCGCCCAGCCAGAGCACCGGCGGCGCGCTCACGATGCGTCCGGAGGGGGCGGCCAGCACCACCAGCGCGGTTCCGAGCACCGGGACGAGCGCTGCGGAACCGGGGAACGGCGTCGACGCGTCGAAGCCCAGCACGGAGGCGAGGACCAGCCCCGCGCCGACCGCGGCCAGGCCCGTGAGCGCGGGGGCGGGCATCCGCTCTCTGAGGCGTGACGGGACGAAGGCCAGCAGGCCGCCCGCCGCGAACTCCCAGGCCCGGGCGAAGGTGTGGAAGTAGGCGGAGGGCTGGCTGCGCTGCGTCTCGAGGATCGAGAAGACGAGCGAGGCGACCGCGACGAGCACGAGCACGGCGCAGATCGCGGCGACCGACCGGCGGCGACCGGCCAGCAGTGCGACCAGCACGATCAGCACCGGCCAGACGAGGTAGAACTGCTCCTCCACCGAGAGCGACCAGAAGTGCTGCACCAGGGTGGGAGCGCCGTCGGCGCCGAGGTAGTCGACGGAGCCGGCGCCCAGAACCCAGTTCTGCAGGTAGAGGGCGCTCGCCGCCACCTCGGTGACGGTGCGCTGCCAGAGCGACGGAGGCACGACGGCGAACATGGCGGCCAGGCAGAAGGCGAGGACGACGGATGCCGCGGGCAGCAGCCGGCGGATCCGCCTGGCCCAGAACGCGCTGAGCGAGACCGTGCCGCGGCGGCGGACCTCGGCAAGGAGGTGCGTGGTGATGAGGAAGCCCGAGACCACGAAGAAGACGTCGACGCCGACGTAGCCGCCGCGCACGGACTCCGGCCACAGGTGGTAGGCGAGCACCACGGCGATCGCCAGCGCCCGGAGGGCCTGGATGTCGGGGCGCAGCGCCCTCGGCTCCCGGGGCGGGCTGCCCGGCTTCACGGTGTCGGCGATCACAGGCCGCGAGGATACGGTGCCCGCACGGCCGAGAGGTTACCGGCAGGTGTACACACGGTCAGCAGTCGAACCGGAAGTCGAGCGGGGCGCGGATCTCCCTGATCGTCCCGGTGGCCTCGAGGTCAGTGGCCTGGGCGCCGTAGTAGGGCTCCGCACCGTCCTGCTCGGTGCCGGTCACGACATCGAAGTTGACGAGCGCTCCCCCGGTCTCGAACTGCACGGCGGGCGCCTCGGGCACGCTCGCGGTCAGCTCGGCGATGGGGTCGCCCACCGAGAACCCTTGCGGCGTCTGGACGGCGATCGCACCCGCCTCAGCCCCGGTGGCGTCGATCTCGAAGGCCGCGTCGGCCGGGAGCGGGAGCGCCTCGCCGTGCTTGAGCGCCAGGGATTCGCCCCAGCGTGCGGTGTCGTACTCGCCGAAGCACGTCTGCTGGCCCTCGACGCCGCGCTGCGGGGAGCTGCCGACCGCCTCGGTCAGGGCGGCGATCGCCTGCTCCGGGTCGTCGGAGTACGCGATGCGGCTCAGCTCGCCGCCGGACTCGGAGAGCAGGACCAGGCCGCTGCCGTCGACGACGAGGGTCGCGGCCGCCGGGGCGGCGGTCGCGGTCGGCGTGCCGTGCGGGGAGGAGCTCGGCTCGAGCTGCGGCTGCGGCTGCGGCTGCGCGCAGCCGGACAGCGCGAGCAGCAGGATGATGCCCGACAGTGTGTGGCGGAACGGGGCGCTGCGGCGCGGTTCACGCGGGGTCCGGACGCGGATCGTCATACTCCCACCCTACGAAGCGGGCCCGGCCTCGTCGAGGTCGGGCCCGCTCCGGGAGGTGCGGGCTACACGGCGTGCAGCAGCGAGCCGTCCTTTTTCAGCACGTTCTTCTCGCCGGCCTCGATCGGCA
>Ga0247808_10000408_pt1 | contig 21270 bp, 17 predicted proteins | sample UWRJL089202R1_FD_179914 | JGI IMG/M metagenome (GOLD analysis project Ga0247808, IMG submission 179914) | Plant litter microbial communities from Arlington Agricultural Research Station in Wisconsin, United States - UWRJ-L089-202R-1 | ecosystem: Environmental > Terrestrial > Plant litter >... | reverse complement strand
ATAAGTAATGACATCCGAAAAAGCATAGTGAGGTTTAGTACTCTTGACGACAGAAGGACCACTCAATATTTCCAGTGTGACATACGATTTAAAATTTAAAAAACCCATTCCCAATACTGCTGTTGAATCCATACACCCTACGCCAGGATACACCTCCACACGTGGTGCAGCAGGTACAGGCCATAAAATCCGTTGCTGATACACTTCTCCGCATCCGTCTACCAACTTCAAATCATAATACCTTCCGCTTATTTGTTCTTTGATGGTAAGGGGGCAATACGTATAAGTACAGGTAGAAGAATCAACAAGCTGATTCGTGGCTACATCTATCAAGGTCATTTTAAGCGGAGCCTTGAATCCTGTATGCAAATAACCTGAATGATCCGGTACATCCCATAAACGCAAACTGGCAGCCATTTTATTTCCGCAACTGACCGAAGTATTATAATAAATATCAAATTTGAAAGGTGCGACAGTCGCTGATCTTGCATAGAGCTGAACGCCGCAAGTATCCTGCAGGTAAGTGTACAAGTAGCTGTTGTAGTCTATACCGACAATCGTATCCACGGTTTGATAAAATCCAGGATTATAATTAGTCGTATCTAACGGTTGAGCATAAAGATACTTTGTGATCGTACCGCTGCTGGTATACACCACCTGTTTAAGCGGCAAATGTGATTTTTCATTGTACAAAAGAATCTGTTGAGAAAGCAACACGGTATCACAACCTATTTTCACTACACTCGGAATCCCATCGTACCAGGAAGCTAAACCCGTGCTGCCTGCTTGTAGAATGACTGTTCTTGTCTGGTAATTGCTGCAATCGTCGGTTACTTTAATGGTATAACTACCCGATGATAAACCCTTCAAGGTATCTGAGAATTGAGGACTGGTTGTATAAGGAGCAATCAACTCCCAGGTATACGGCGCTTTGCCTGTACCGGCAACAGCACGTCCAATGATCATGCCATCAGAAGCACCGGGGCATAAAGGATTGATGGACTTAGGAGACAAGTCCGGTAATTGATAATTACCGGCAATTGTAAACTGTGCATCTTTACTTTGAAAATCTATATCGTACACTCGCACGGTATAGGTACCGGGAAACAAGGATGAAAAGGTGGGATTGTTTTGCAGCTGAGCCGTAACAGGACCGGCTACGATTTCATAAATTAAATAAGGATTGGCTTTGTTGCTAAATGCTGATACCGTTGCAGTACCATTGTTGCCGCAGGTGCTGACCGTAGTTGAAATAGAAGAAATAGTAATGACAGCAAATGAAACGCTGTGAAACAGACACACAACCGTTACAACACCTATCATCCATAAGGCCCTGCGCCACTTCCTGCCCGCTACAAAAGATGAATGATACTGTTCTGCCAATTTCATGTTAAGGTTTCTCCATCTAACGGTTACTAAATTGAAAAGTTCGCGCAACTCCTGATCATGGGGTACAATTGGATACTGGTAATGCCGATATAGTAACCTGTAAAAAAAATATTTAACAGGAGATAAAAAAAACAACCGTTTTCATACCTCTTTTAAGGTATCAATCACACCATACGATCTCACTTGCGTGAGGGATAGCAGTGGAAAGCCCGGAGCGAGGCACGAGCTTGGGTAGAGAAAGAAGTCATTTCCGAGCGAGGACTTGGAACGGATAGCCCGGCCCGCCTTTTCCGGCGGGACACGCCCGGATACAAATCCAACCCTTGATGAATTAATTTTATTCTGTAGCAAAAACTTAAAACAAGCCTGTATCAAAAAAACGAAATCAACGCTCCTTAAATAAAATCGATATACACCGGACTGTCAAAACCCATTCCCAACAATTGCGCGGCATTGCCGTGACGAATAGCGATCTCCAGATGGCCGCTGCTGTTGAAAATCGGAAGGATCTCGCCGTCTTCCAGGTGATTGTAAGAGTCGAATACAGAAGGTGAACTGTAACGCGATATACGAATCAGAAACTGCCTGCCGTCGCGTAATTTTGTAAAATCTTCTTCCCTGATATTGGAAATCAAATTGCCATAATTATCGACATGAATGATATGGCCGGCAATCTGGTCTTTGCCTAAACGTACCTGACGGTTGAGCATGCGATGCAATTCGGCGACCTGTCTTCCGACATTATAAATGGGCGTTCCGCTCGCCAGTGCTACAGCGGTTTTAGCCATGACACCTTTCTCGGGAAACACTTTCGAATAATTCGCATCCTTCTGTATCTCCACTATGGCCGTAGGATTCTTCTCGCTGAGCAGAGAAAAGAAACCATTGTCTACACCGACAAAAAAGTGTTCTTCCAGTTTTACCGCTACCAGTCGCTCGTCACCACTGATCGGAACGTTTACACATACCAGATGCACAGTGCCTTGAGCGAATTCACGGAAAACCGATTTGAGTACGTAAGCAGCATGGGGGATATTGAAATGCTCGATTTCATGGCTGATGTCTACCACCGGAATAGTATGGTTGATGGACAGGATGCGGGCCTTTACAGCAGCCACATACGGGTCCTTGTAACCAAAATCCGACATGAAGGTGATCAAACCCATAAAAAATAAGTTTTATTTGCTCTTTGGTATGTTATATTGAAGTAAAATTAAGAAATTTATTAGTCTAACAATCAAATCTACAGAACTTGATAGAAAAAGTATTTACTCTGGAAGCCATTTCACCGCTTGATTTTTTAGGTGCAGAAAACGCAAACCTGAAAGTCATCGAGGAGATTTTCCCCAATGCTAAAATAGTTGCACGAGGAAATCAGGTCAAAGTCATTGCCACTACAATTGAAATCGAGCGTTTTACCGATCTTTTCAACACGCTGCTCGATCACTATGCCCGCTATGGCGCGCTGACTGCCGATTATATCAAGTATTATACGAAGGAACAAAAGTTAGGTCCTGACGACCCTTCCGGAACAGATGTCATTCTTTTTGGACACAAAGGTAATGTCATCAAAGCCAAATCGGCCAATCAGGCCAAGCTGGTACAAACCATACAGGAACATGACCTGGCCTTTGTCATCGGTCCGGCGGGAACGGGTAAAACCTATATCTCAGTAGCTTTAGCGGTACGTGCCCTTAAGCATAAAGAGGTCAAGAAAATCATCATCACCAGACCAGCCGTAGAAGCAGGAGAAAATCTTGGTTTTTTGCCGGGAGATCTGAAAGAAAAAATAGATCCTTACCTGCGTCCTATCTATGACGCATTGGATGACATGCTGCCGCCTGAAAAACAGAAATATTATTACGAAAACCGCATCATCGAAATCGCTCCGCTGGCGTATATGAGAGGGAGAACGCTGCACAATGCATTCATTCTGTTGGATGAGGCGCAGAATACAACACCTATGCAAATGAAGATGTTCCTCACGCGCATGGGAGCCAACAGCAAGATGATTGTGACGGGCGATCGTTCTCAGATCGATTTGCCGAAAAGTCAACGCTCCGGCCTGATTGATGCCATCGAAACCTTGAAAAAAATAAAGGAGATCGGAGTGATAGAATTGACGAAAACCGACGTTATGAGACATAAGCTGGTCGGTAAAATTATTGGTGCTTATGAAAAAAAGGCAACTGAAAACAATGAGAAATAGCCTCCTGTATTTTTTAATTATTTTTTCTGTGTTGTTTGCTCAGCACAGTATAGCTCAGAAATGCGTGACTACTCAGGTAGAGGAACTTCATAACCTTCACCATCCGGAATGGAAAGCCAGTCGCAGCAACTTCGAGAAAAAATTACAGGAACATATTCAGGCACAAAAATTCAGACAACAACGCACGGTCGGAGGCACAGCCTTGTATACGATTCCTGTCGTGGTGCATGTCGTACACAATGTTTCCAACGGTTCCATTGGCGGCAAAAATATTCCGACACAACAAATCCTGGATCAGATCGCCGTACTCAATGAAGACTACCGCAGACTTAATGCAGACAAGGTCAATACACCAGGCATGTTCCTTTCTGTTGCCGCCGATGTACAAATAGACTTTTGCCTGGCAGTAAGAGACCCAAACGGAGATCCTACAAACGGCATCAGAAGGATATATGATCCGGCAGTGAACTTCGATGCTTATAACTATGCGGATGAAATTCGTCTCAAAGGCCTATCCTATTGGCCGAGCGATCAATACCTCAACATCTGGGTATGCGACCTGGCAGCCGGTGTATTGGGTTATGCGCAATTTCCAAGCGACCTCTCAGACAACCAGGGACCTGCCACAACAGACGGCGTAGTGATTGACTATTCTACCTTTGGCAGAAATGTCACGACCAGTACAAAATATAACCTTGGACGCACCACCACGCATGAAGTCGGACATTGGCTCGACCTGATTCATACCTGGGGCGATGCCTCTGATTGCAGTGGTGATGATTTCTGTGCGGATGTTCCTCCTTGCAGCGACGATTATTACTCCAGTAAAACCGACAACTGCTCCGCACCTGCTCAATGCAGCACCACACGCATGATCCAAAACTATATGGATTACTCCGACGATGCCTGTATGAACCTCTTTACCGACGATCAGAAAGCCCGCATGCAAAGTGCCATGGCCGTTAGTCCGCGTAGAATTGCGATACAGAATTCATTAGGCTGTTGCACTACTTGCTACGTTCCTCATGTGAATTTCAGTGCGTCTAAAACAACCGTTAAAATTTCAGAAGCAACTGTTTTTACCGATGAATCTACAGGGAACATCAATACTTACCATTGGGATTTTGGAAGCGGCGCTTCTCCGGCTACTGCAACCGGCATAGGCCCTCATGCAGTAACTTATACAACCGACGGCTATAAAAACATTACATTAACAGTAAGCGGAACGTATGGCAATGATGCTTTACCGAAAAACAGTTATGTTTTAGTGAAAGCCTCTCCGCCGGAAACAGATTTCCTTGCATCAAAAACATCCGGGGTATTGGAAAACGAAATCGTTACGTTTACAGATTATTCCACTGGAGCCATCGACGACTATGCATGGGATTTCGGTACGGATGCCATTCCTTCTACAGCAACGGGCAAAGGCCCTCATACCGTTTCTTATAGTACAACAGGTTTTAAAACCGTAAGTCTCACCACTTCTTCTACGTCTCCAGCATTATCTGACGGTAAAACAAAAAACAATTACATTTCTGTGGTATCGAATCAACCGTCTGAATTACACGTTTATCCTAATCCGGCAAAAGACGCTGTCGCTTTAGCAATGACTTTTCAGGATCCAACAAAAGTACAGGTATTGATTTTTGACCGATTAGGCAAAAAAGTATTTGATCACGAAAATACAGAAACCACAGTATACAATGAAATCATCGACGTCAAAGCCTGGGCCGACGGATTGTACATCATCAAAGTCATTACAGGTGATAGTCATGTTTCGACCTGGCGGATGTTGGTATTGAAATAAGCGGTCAGTAGTCAGTGATCAGTTTCAGTTTTTTCTGCACCGATCACTGACTACCGACTACTGATCACTTTTTACTTTTTATTTTATGAATTATTTTTTCTGGACAAAGTATCCTTTCGTTCAGGTTGGTTTTGCTTTTATCGGAGGGAATGCACTGGCATATACCTTTACGGAACTACCTGATTTTACCATGACAACGGCTTGTTGTCAATGGCTTTTATTCGCTGCATCAGCTCTGACTTGTCTGGCTTTGTTGACCTTATTGTACCATTATAAAAAACGTGTAAACACAAAAGGCTTTTTCATACTGACATTGTTTCTATGCCTAGGTATTATTCGCTTCATCACTTACGATGAACGTAACTACAACCCGTCCTTTCGATTACAGGACAATCACAATACTGCACTACATGGTGAAGTGATCAGTGAACCAGAAGTAAAAAACAGGAACCTTACTTTTGTATTGGAGGTCAAACAATTAAAGCAAGACAGCCAATGGGTCCACTGCAGAACACTGGTAAAAGTAACCAGCCCGGATACCAGTTCGTCCATCGCCTTTAAAGACATCGTATGGATGAAAGGGAATCTCAATAAACCTTCGATGGCAGAAACACCTTACGACTTTAACTATGCACGTTTTCTCGCTTATCAAAATATACACTATACCTTCTATGCAAAGACAAAACCCATTATACGGACAGACTCTTCTGACTTTATTTTCTCTCCGAAGTATTATGCCATCAAATCGCGACAAAAATTGGAAGCATTGCTGGTACAAAAAATAGCACATAAAAAAGCTTATGCTTTAGTAACAGGCTTATTAGTAGGAAAACGTTCAGACTTGGATAAAGAGGACAAGCAACTATTCACCATCAGCGGAACGATTCATGTACTCGCTGTATCGGGAATGCATGTGGTATTGATTTATCAAAGTATTTGCTTTATAGCCATGCTGCTCCGCATCCGGCAGAATGGTATTATTTTCAATCTGATGATACTGCTGTTGATCTGGTTCTATATTTTTATCACCGGCTTACAAGCTTCCGCATCCAGAGCAGCCATTATGATTACATTGGTGCTCTTTGCTAAATTAGTGCAGCGGGACAATCAAAACACCAATAGCCTCATGGCTACCGCTTGCCTGATGTTGCTCTATAACCCCTATTACCTGGCAGACGCAGGATTTATCCTTTCCTTTCTGGCAGTGATCGGCATCGTCATTTCCTCTTCACTCTCCCTGCAAGAAAACAAAAACAGAATCAGCGCTTACCTCTTTAATGCCTCCTTAATCAGTACGGCTGCGCAGACGGCTACTTTTCCCTATTCGATTCATCTTTTCCATCAGTTCCCTGTTTATTTTTTATTGGCCAATCTTATCGTTGTTCCTTTAACCACGGTACTTTTATTCCTATCCATTGCGCTCTTAATTTTTTATTACATGCCTTACCTCAGCGATATCCTAGTTTGGTGTATAGAAGTTTTAACAGATGGCTTATTCTCCATCTTAAAACTCATCAGTTGTTTGCCCTGGCCCGTCATCAGTCACATTTCCTTGTCTACACTCGAAATGTTTTTACTCTATGCAGGACTACTGATGGCGATCTTATTGTTTAGGCAACGGAATATAAAATGGTTATGGGGAATTACTATAAGTTTAACATTCCTGTGTACATCTCTTCAGTACCGAATGATCTGGCAATTCCACCGTCCTGCTTTTTTCATCAGTGGCAAAAAAGAACAGCGACAATACCTCTTCTCTTCCGGACACCAGTCTTATCTGATCACACAAAGTGAAGACACGACTTTGAATCGTGCTGCGGAATTATTCCTTACCAATCATTTTATAAGCAACTACCGCATCGTCAGACTACATTCTCCATCTGCCTTTATCCTTCAACAGGGAGAGCAGCAAATTGGAGTAGCACTGAAAAAACCAGTCCAAACACCGGCAAAGAACGATTTCTTTAAAAATTGTGCCGCATTGCTTCTGGATTATACAAGCAAATATTCGTACCTTGATCCAAACAAAGAACCAATCCCTCACCAAAAGATTTTTTTGCTAAATGGTAAAAAATCTTTTTACAGTACTACCCTTGACCTATGAAATGGATACAGACTGAAGTAAAAGATCGCTTAGCATATATCTCCATCAACAGACCGGAGAAAAGAAATGCACTCAATGACAAAGTAGTCCTGGAATTATTGCAAGCCTTTCAGGAAGCTGAAGCCAATCCGGAAGTGAAAATCATTATTTTAACAGGGCAAGGCAGTACATTTTGTGCAGGAGCTGATTTAGAATATTTAAAACAACTTCAACAAAATTCATACGAAGACAATTTAAAAGATTCGCAGCAACTGATGTTGTTGTATAAAACCATTTACCAGCTTTCGAAGATCGTCATCGCGCAGGTCAACGGACATGCGATTGCAGGAGGTTGCGGGTTGGTAACGGTTTGCGATTTCGCATTCAGTGTACCGGATGCCAATTATGGTTATACAGAAACAAGAATCGGATTTATCCCGGCTATCGTTATGAGTTTCCTGGTGAGAAAGATAGGTGAACCCAGAGCAAAGGAATTGTTATTGACAGGCAATGTCATCCACTCGCAGCAAGCATTGAGCTATGGACTCATCAACCAGATTGTAGACGATGAGAATGCGCTGGAAAAGACGGTATATGAATTTGCACAGGAAATATGTATTCATAATTCTGCACAATCTTTAGCCATGACTAAAAAAATGATGGCGGAAATTCAAAACATGTCGTTATCAGAAAGCTTGAAATACGCTGCGGAAATGAATGCACAGGCACGCAGTTCGGAAGATTGCAAAAAAGGAATTGATTCATTTTTAAACAAAACCACTATAAAGTGGTAGATCTATAAGCCAGGAAAGAGAATATAATTACTCTTTCCTGGCTCTTCTACTCTTAGTCCGTAACATTATAATTGTAACGTACCAAATTACTTTTTTTACCAAACACTCCTTTGCGCGCAGCCATTACTACCGCATCATCAAACCAGATGGTGTAATCTTTTAAAACACTTAAGCCATCTTCATTTGCTAACTTGATGTTTTTCAATTTAGAACCGGAAGCTTCTTCAAACAATAAATAATTGATCTCGTTATACAATCCAGTGGCATTAGAAGCGGAAGCATAGATCATCAGCAACTTCCCGTCATCTGTTACAGTCATGGCATGGGAAGAAGAAAGCATACCGGCAGTAAGGTCATTACTTTGTTCTTTGAGGTGGTAGTTCTCCCACAATAACATATCCTCATTATTGAAAGAATATAAAATCATAGGGCCTGTATTTACTCTGCCTGTTTTTTCATACCAGTTAGACGCATTATTTACCGTATTGGGTTGAAAGTTAAACATCGCACTTTCAATTTTTTGTTTTTCTAATACAACAATTATTTTTTCGTATTCATTCAGGTATAAATCTGTAATGTTATAATTCTCCCAATCGTCTTCCGCAGAATAACTCTTGTTACTGCCACGCAATATCTTAGAGGTTTGCTGCAATCCTTCAGACAGATCGTGGTGATTGATTTTATCAACGGATTTTTCCTTGAAATTAAATTTGCTGTACATAAAACCAGTCAGCTTATTGGAACGTGAGGATAAGTTCATGATGTAGACTTCATCATCGTTCAAAAATTTCAATTTAAAATTATACCGTTTCGCAGCGGAAGAAGCAATGTCTAAAAATACATTATCCTTTGTTTCCATATTGTAACGAATCAAAGCTATCCGTCCTATTTTATCGGCATTCAAAATAAATACTTCTGCTCTGTTATTGATGAACAAACCATAGTTGATGAAATTATTATCAACAGGAACAAAACCTTTGACGATGACATTCAGCTCGTCATCGTAGATGACAGTTTGTGCCAGCAGGTTTTTTTGAGAATAGTCGTAGATGTATAGAATAAACTTACTGTTGTCAGGAGAAAATTGAATTTGATACTGATATTCCAGAGGTGTAACGAAATCGCGCGGTTGGCAAGCATTGATAGCCGATGTAAAAGATTCTTCCACCATAGCTTTACCAATATCTTGCGACCAGTTCTTTACGGTGAACTCATGCAATACTTTTTGTCCCAGCAAACTTCCATCTGCCAAACTGTATTCGTATACTTTACACTGAGTGGTAAATGCTCTTGTATTATGCACCACGGCAAACAAGCGCAGACGATCACCAAACAATACCATTTTAAAAAAATCTTCTTCTAACGTTACTTTCAACGGAACGCTGAACAATACCTCTAATTCTCTCGTGTATTTTTCTAATTGATAAATAGATTCGCCAAAAATGCTGCCCTTTGCTTTGGCCAGACTAACAAATTCCTTCTCGTTAATTTTCACCGATAAGTCTCGTCCATCGGGCTCCAGGTAAGGCGTAGCGATTTTAAAATCAACGGTTTTATAGAGCACCTGTGCCATGGTCTGCGCGGCAAACCCTATAACAAATACCACTATCCAAATGAGCTGTTGCATGATGAAAGAAAACCGAAACATAAACACTATGAGTACGGTATTTTAATCGATAGGTTTTAACGAAAAGCCCTTAGTTTCCAACAATTTAAAAATCAATTCGTGAATACGTTCAAGATCCTTGATTTCAATGCAATAGGGCGGCAAAATATACAAGACATTTCCTAGCGGCCTGAGTAATACATCGTGAGACAGAAAAAAGGCATACAATTCATTTCGGATCGTGCTCAGGTAGCCCGGCTCAACAGACAATTCCAATGAAACCATGGTCCCTATCTGATCCACCCGTTCCAACTGAAAACGAGCCTTTAATTGCTGAGCAAAGGCTTTTTGGAGCAAAGACAAGGCAGAGATACGTTCTATACAGGAAGCGTCTTTCAACAAGGCTAAACTGGCCAGTGAAACCGCACAAGCCAGAGGATTGGCGGTATAGGAATGTCCATGGTACAAGATCTTGTCCAAATCCGGCACATCGAATGCTGCCACTATTTTTTGATTGGCCAATGTCACCCCAAAAGGCATGGTACCCCCGGTAAGCCCCTTAGATAAACACATGATATCGGGTTTTTCCTGCAGGTAATGAGAGGCAAACGGTTTACCCGTTCTCCCAAATCCGGTCAGTACTTCATCGGCTATACATATTACACCTTCTTTCTTTGCCAAGGCAAACAAGCGATCCAGAAATTCCGGTCGGTATACCCGCATGCCTGCAGTACCTTGCAGCAAAGGTTCTACGATCAATGCCGCCGGTTTTTGAGCCAGCAGTATTTCAAATTGTATAAGGCAATCTTCTTCCTGTTCTTCGCTTGGGAAAGGAATAAAATCCACTTCCCACATCAGCGAATCAAACATCTTATTAAATACGCTGCGGCCGCTGACAGACATGGCTCCGAAAGTATCTCCGTGAAAGGCCCCTTGCAGTGCTACGATTTTATGTCGCGGCTGATCATTATTCATCCAATACTGCAAAGCCATCTTCAAGGCAACTTCTATGGCAGTACTTCCATTGTCAGAATAAAACAGTTTAGTAAAATTACAAGCGGTGTAATCCATCAGTTGCGCAGCCAGGTTCGTTGCCGGTTGGTGTGTAAAGCCTGCAAAGATAACGTGCTCCAGCTCCAATGCCTGTTTATAAAGTGCCTGAGCCAATACGGGATGACTGTGTCCATGCAAATTGACCCACCAGGAAGATACGCCATCGATGAGTGTTCGCCCGTCCTTCAGGTGTATATGCGCTCCCTGCGCACTGGCCACTGCAAGATTAGGAAAAACAGGCATCAAGGAGGAATAAGGATGCCAGATGAGGTGGTCGTTATGTTCCCAGTTTGTCATTTATTAACTGATCCAGTTGTCAAATAATTTTACGGCATACTGCTGCACCAAAAAAGGATCCCAATGTTTCTCCTGTTTGATGTCCAATAAACAAGTTAATCCTGTTTTGGCAAGAATGATGGATTTGCTGGATGCATTTTCAGGTCCGTTAAAAATGATTCCTTTGATGCGTACGTTTTTCTTCTTAAGGTATTCGTAAGAAAGTAACGTATGATTAATAGATCCTAAATAATAGTTGGAAACCAGTATCACTTCTGCGCCCAGTACCAAGGCTAGATCCGTAATGGTATCGTGTTCATTCAAGGGAACCATCACTCCTCCTGCGCCTTCAATGATCAAATCATTTCCCGCCGTTTCAGGAATTCTGAAATCAGATAATTGTATGTGAATGTTTTCTTCCGCCGATGCTTCATGAGGAGATGCCGCTTTCTTAAAACAAAAACGTTCCGGATGCATCACGCTGTAATCATTGAGCAATAAAGAATTGACCACATCGGAATCGCGCTCTTCTATGCCAGCCTGTACAGGTTTCCAATAGTCGGCCTGCAAAGCCTGCGTCAGAATGGCGCTGACAATCGTCTTGCCTGAATTGGTACCTATTGCTGTTATAAAATACTTATTCATGATAAGTCGTGATCAATTGAATCAATGAGGTTATTTCTTGTGGGGTATTGTAAGCATGCAAACAAATCCGCAAACGCTCTGTACCTTCTTTTACCGTGGGTGACAAGATCGGTCTTACGTCGTAATTCTTGGATTGGATAGATTCAGCCAAAGCCCGTATGTTTTGATTCCCGGGGTAAGTATAGGTTTGAATGGGACTTTGATTGGTGCTGAAGCCAGCTTGTCCCTTCACCAGTTTGTTCCAATGCTGAATGTTATTCATCAGATGATCCTTCTGTTCATGGTGATGCTGTATGTGCGCAAAGGCCGCATGTACCGAAGCAAAAGCATGAGGAGGCATGGCAGTGGTATAAATGAATGGTCTTGCAAAATTAATCAGGTAGTCTTTCAATTCCTGACTTCCGGCAATGCAAGCTCCGTGTATACCCATCGCTTTGCCAAAGGTATAGATTTTAAACGGAACAAGATCAGCTATTTTCTTTTCGTGTAGAAAACCTCTGCCCTGCTTGCCGTATATGCCTGTAGTATGTGCTTCGTCTATGATCAGATAAGCCTTGTACTGCTCTGCCAGCTTTTGTAAGGCTTCTACCGGTGCAAAGTCTCCATCCATGGAGTACAAACTCTCTGCAACGATAAACACATTGCCTTCAGCCTTTTTCAACTTACTTTCCAGATCGGATACGTCATTGTGCCGAAAAGAAAATTTGGAAGCAAAACTCAAGCGCGCTCCATCTTTCAGACTGGCATGAATGTATTCATCCATGATGACCGTGTCTCCTTTTTGAGGCAAGGTAGAGAGTATGGCAAGATTAGCAGAATAACCCGAGTTGAAAATCAGTACCGCTTCTGTTTCAAAAAAAACAGCCAGTTCTTTTTCCACCTGATCATAGAAGTCTAAATGACCTGCTAATAATCTGGAACCACCTGAACCATTGATCGGATGAGAGAACGCTTTTTTATACGTGTGACCGATAGCCTCTGCTAAAACGGGACTAGCGGCAAGGCCCAGGTAATCGTTAGAAGAAAAATCGATCTTACCATCGTTTGCCCGCAGGGAACGAACAATACCTTCTTCTTTTCTTGCTGTTAATTTTTTAAAGATAGCACTCATCAGCGTTTATTCACAACAGATCAGAAGCTAGTCTGCACTGAAAACTAATACAGGAAGGGATGCCGTATAGGCCATGGATTGCGTAGCACTTTTGACAAACCATTTTTCCCAAAATGTTTTTTTGTATTTGGTCATCACCAGCAAATCTATACCGTCAGACTTCACCAGTTCATCCACCGCTTCTTCCAATGTGATCGCTTCTTTTACCACCAACGTAGCCAAAGGAAGTTCTCTGCTTAAAAAATACTTGAAGCGTTCAATGGCTTCTCTGATTTCAATGCGATCGCTGGTATGACTGTAAACAAATTCAATTTTGGCATTGAATAATTTACTGAATTCATAAAACTGAAGAATAACTTCTTTAGAATATTTCATCACATCTACACATACCAACGCTTTACTGATTTTATCCACTTTAGAATCTATAGGAAAAAACAAAACAGGTTTTTGCAATTTCTCTAATACGGCGGAAGTATTGCTCTTTAAATACAATCCTTGAAAACTGTCTCTATTCGCACCACTGGTAGCCATCACGAGCATCTTGCTTTTGGATTTCTCCATCGTTTCGACCAGTTGATCTACAGGTAAACCTTGCTGACTGATATAATCGTAACGAATAGTCTTCGCTCCTCTCACTTCCGATTGCTCCAGCTCTGTGGTCAATGTTTTCAATTCCTGAATCGATTTCTCATGTTCCTCTCTGTCCATCGAAGCATGGAACAAAAGCAATTCTGATCCGGTATTGATGGATAAGTATTGCGCATAATCCAATGCTTTTTTAGGTTTTTCCGTTAAATCGGTAGGGAATAAGATTTTCTTCATGTGTTTTAAGGCTCTGGAAATAAAGTTATTCATTTGTTTCCAAATGCCCAACCATTGCAAAGTAAACTTAATCATTGACAGTGGACTTGTTTTTCGATAGATTACCTCAAAAAAAGTCATGTTCATCTTCGAAGTATTGCTACAACTCAGAAACAACACCTTAAACCGTGTCGAAACACTCAGCACAGAACAACTCAATAAAATTCCTGCAGGACATAACAATAACATCATATGGCACATTGGACACATGGTGGCTTCTCAGCAAAGCCTCTGTTACGGAAGAAGCGGAGCAACGCCCATTCTGCCGATGGAATTCATAGATAAATACCGAAAAGGAACGAGTCCGAAAGGATGGGATAAACCGGTTCTTCTGGAAGATATCAAACCGTTATTTTTATCTACCGCTGAAGTCTTTGAAAAAGATTACAAGGCAGGAAAATTTAAGGCTTATGAAAGCTATACCACACAGGCCGGCGCTACGCTCACGAACATAGATGAAGCCATTACCTACAGCTATGGTCATGAGAACCTTCATTATGGAAATATTCTCACGCTATTGAAAATAGTGGGATAATGTTCAATAGTGGAGAAGAGAAGTAAAGAACTGCTTTTGCGTTAGGGATTGAGTGTAAAGCCCGAAGTGCGGTGGGCAGAGGGAAGGCGGACTTGGAGCGAAAGCCCGGCCCGAAGGGAACGCTTTACATTTTATCTTCTTAGTAATTCAAATAGGTTTATCCTCATCGCTTATAAAAATCTCCCATAACTTATGGATAAGAATATGGGCGTTCCCTTCGGGCGGGCTTTCGCCACTCGCTTCCCGTCAAGCAGGCTGATGAGTTAAAATAAGAATGAAATGACGGGAGAGCTCAAACAATGGCTCAATCCCTAACGCAAATCCCCTCCTCTAACCTTATACCTACTCTTTGATATCTCCTGTAATGGTGAGGAAAGTCGTAGCCGGTGAAGTATTGGCTATAATGATAATTGATTTGTCAAAAGGGCCGCTTTTGCCTTCGATCTTGAACCCTCCACGGATAACGGCTTTTTTTCCAGGCTGAATGGCTGTTTTCGGCCATTGAGCGAGGGTGCAATCGCAGGATGTTTTAACGGAGCTGATTTCTAAAGGATCAGTGCCTTTGTTTACAAATACAAAGTCATACCACAAAGTATCTGTTCCAGGCTTGACGGTACCAAAATCATGGGCTGTCTGTTCGAACGAAAAAGATGCCTGGGCATGACTAATGCCTGTAAAAGCAAGGTAAAGCAAAAAGGTCAGGGAAAGTACTTTTTTCATAGAGGGTGTATTTTATCAAGGATTGACAAATAATGTGCCATTTAGTTTATTGGTAACAGCATCTTCTAAACGAAGGTTCACAATCGTGATCAGAACAGACGTACCTTCTCCATAAACAGAATTTAAATCTATCCTGCCTTCTACTTTCTGTATGGCTTCTCTTACAATATACAAGCCCAAGCCCGAACCGTTGTTTCGATCTGTAGCGCGATAAAACATATCAAACACTTTTAACAAATGTTCTCTCTTAATTCCAATCCCATTGTCCGTGATTAAAATCTGTGCGCGGTCTGCATCAGGCGAAATCAACTCAATCCGCAAAAATGGATGCGGCTTAGTTTGGTCATAATACCGCAAGGCATTTGAAAATAAATTATGAAATACAACGGTGAGCCTGTTAGCATCAGAATGACAAACCAAAGATTCTGGTATAATAATTTGTATGTCTACTTTTTTAAACTCGTCCATATAGGACAAAGATTCTATACAAGACTCTACAAACTGTTTCAGATAAATAGGCTGTACGATAATATCCATGCGGGAATTCCTTGATATGCTGAGAATGTCTTGAATCAAGGTATCCAGCTTCTTCACAGAGCGTTCCTGAAAAATCATATATTCTTGAATCTTATCGACATCCATTTCAGATTTGATGATATTGATAATTCCCATGATCGAAGTCAAAGGCGATCTCAAATCATGCGATGAGCGATAAACAAAACTGTCCAATTCGCTGTTGATCTTTTTCAACTTATCATTTTTCCTTTTCAACTTGAGATTAAGCCGTTTCAATCTTCGTTGATTGTAACGATGCATAAAAATCAATTCTCTCATCAAAATAGCGCCTAATGAAATGCTGATGGTAAGATTAATAATCGTTCTGATTCTTAACTCCGAAGGGGTGAGTACGATGTCATTTTTAAATAAAGAATAATCTGTATATTCTAACAATAACAGATTGGCAAAAGCGAGGATCAACAGACTGATGGTATATTTTACCTGCGTGCTTTTAAAGAAAAACAAGGTTCCCAATACAATAGGAATGGTATACAAATACGATGGTACGCCTCTTCCATAAGTAGAAGAAGAGAGAAAAAAAGTAACATTCATAAATACCAGTACCAGATTTTTTGACCACAAATCCTTACCGCGGTAAAGTAAAACAGCTGACAGGATAAAAACTGTTAGTTGAGAACTTGCAATCAAAAAGTTTTTATGAATACCGATATAATACTGGAAACTGTTAGAGACAATCAAAACCAGTGTGACATAAATATAGATTCTAAAAATAATACTGTCGCGCCTGCAATCTACGAAATTGAGTGTACGCGACCAGATCTTACGATCAACCGAAGCGAAGAGTCTGCTTTGTATATGTTTAGATTGAAACCCCATCGACCGCTAACTGATTAAATCTCTTTCTTTATGTTTCTCACGCTTTGGAATTGAAAATTGAATCGTTGTCCCTTCTCCATAGACAGCATCTACTTTTATTGCACCCCCCAATTTGTCAATGGCATCTTTCACAATGTATAACCCTAATCCTGATCCGCTATTCTGATTTGTGGCCCGGTAAAACATAGTAAAGACTTTATCCAGATGTTCTTTTTGAATTCCAATTCCATTGTCTTCAAATACCATGACAATGTTGCTCTGCTTGTATTCTCCTGTTATTCTTAAATAGGATTGCTCTTTCTTAGCATCACAATAACGCAAAGCATTGGAAAGCAAATTATTTAAAATCACTTTCAATCTTCGGGTATCTGTATTTACAATAAATCCATCCGCGACATCGATAACTATTTTTACTTTCTTAAACTCCTCCATGTACGAAAAGCTTTCGACACAACTTTTAATAAAAATCTTTAAGTCTACCGGCTCAATAAAAATATCCAGTTTCGCATTTCTCGACAGGTCCAATATATCCTGAATCAAGTCGTCAAGCTTTTTGACAGACCGCTCCTGATAAGTCATGTATTCCTTGATCTTCATGACATCCTTTTCCGTTTTAACGATATTGATGACACCCATTATAGAAGCCAGAGGTGAACGCAAGTCATGAGAAGCTCTGTAAACAAAGCTATCCAGATCATCGTTGCTCGTTCTCAATTTCGTATTACGTATTTGTAAGCTGCCGTTTAATCGTTTCAATTTTTCCTCCATGTTGATGTTCATCTTCATCAATTCATACAACATGTAAAAGGAACAACCCAAAGTCATCAGTACCACAAGCAATCCATCAAAACGAAAAACCATTTCAGAAAGCAAAAGCCCCTTCAACAATTGATAATCGGTCAATTCCAGTATAATCAGGTTCGCCACACTCAATACCAGAGCAGCCAGCATGTATTTAAACTCTCTGTCCGAATAAAAGAAAACAGAAGCGATAATCAATGGGATCAAAATAAGATGCTGATAGGCTGCTCTTCCAAAAAGAGAAGCTATACAGAAAACCATAATATTTGTCAGTAAAAAAGTAATGTTCTTAGCCAGTAACATTTTGCCTTTATAAAACAGATAGATCAAAAAAACATACAACAGCGCCTGGCCGCATATCATCAATACATTTTCAAAAGCTAAAAAATAAAGATAGTAAGCCGCTTCAACGAATAACAGAGAGGATGTAATAATGTAAAGTCTTACGCAAAGATAATTTCTCCTGTACTCACCCCAGTTACTAGCGTACTTTAACAGTTCTCTGTCAATATTTTTTAATACACCAGGAAACAACCAAGCCATTCTGTTATTCTTCTTTCTTAATTTAGGTATTATCAGGAATATACTCCAAATAAAAGGTTGGACTGCTACATAGGGGTCAAAATAGTTCTCCCATTTTATCAACTCAAAAGAACTGATGCAGCCTATTCAATGCTTGATGAATTAGATTATTTACATCTAAACCAATATAATTTCTTATAGAAAATTTCTTAATCAATTATAAATACCTGATTGCAAATACAATCCAAAATACCTTGAGGAGTAATACGGGCTTACAAAGTTTTTAATAACTGTTGTAATAATCAAAAGCTTTTTATTAGCGACCTGTCATTCTGCTTGTACCCACCTATTCTGGATCGGCAACAATACAGCACAGCGACGCCCTTAATTCGTTTTAATTAAAAAAGGTAACCGAAAAAATCCAGCCCTGTGTCAGTTATTGATTACGTTCCCAGTATTTATAAACGGGCATTTCCCATCTGTTCTTTTTCAATTTACGAAAGGCCTTTGGCAACCAATGCATTTTGTCGTAAATACGTTTGGGCTCACCCATTTTTATTGGAGAAATAAAGTCGATTTCCTCAATGATCTTAGACAGTGTAGATCTTTCGGTATGATGGTATTGAAAAAAGTCGCGTAGTATTCCCCGAAATTCTTTGAAGCTCCAATAGTGAAAGAGAAATTTCGAACTGTCAAACACTGTTCCTTCCTTAGAAAGATATAAAGAAAAGCCAAACTGCTCGGCAATGTGTTTGGGATAAAGGGCATAAAAGCCGTCTGTAAAACACAATACTTTATTTAGTATGTACTGTTTAGAACTATTGAATCCAATGACGCCTGCATTCCAAACACCTGTATCTACAGGCACATCAAAACCTTTTGCCTGAAGTTGCTGCTGGTGTGTTTTGATAAATTTACCCATCTTTAAGATGAGAGGAAATTTACTGGCATTGAGTTTCCCTTCCAACTCGTGCATTATAAATAGACCTTGACTGATTTTTTCAAATAACTCTTGCACCGGGCTTACAAAAACGATATCGGAATCCAGGTAAAGTACCTGATCGTCTTGCAGAGTAGAAGTGAAATCGAGCAACGTTTCTATTTTAACCCGGTGAACAAAATCTATGTTTCCTCTCCATTGCTTAACCAGAGAGGCATCCAGCGATTTGCACAATACCCTTTCTTTTCCTAAAACCGATTCGAAATGCAAAGGTTTATCCGTATAGACCACAATGGTAATTTCACGATCATCTAAGCCATGTATCTTATAAAAAGACAACATAGAGTATAATGCTTCATTTAGAATATCTTCACTGCCATACGCCTGATAAACAATATACTTTCTGTTCATTTCTGTAAAATTTTACTTATTAAACTACGAAAACCATAATCTGCTTTAAATTAAAAAGATTAAATTAACATCTCAATCAATTGGACCTTTTTCAAGAAGATGGAATATAGAAAACTAGGCAAAACAGGATTAAAAGTAAGTGCACTCAGCTTAGGCTCATGGCTTACATTTGGCAATCAAATTTCTGATGAAACAGCCAAAGAACTCATGCATGCGGCTTATGACCATGGCATTAACTTTTTTGATAACGCAGAAGGTTATGCAGAAGGAAAGTCTGAAATCGTCATGGGAAATATTTTAAAAGCTTCCGGATGGGAAAGAGACAGCTTCATTGTATCCAGTAAAGTTTTCTTTGGAGCAGGAGGAACGAAGCCGAACCAAATCGGATTGAGCAGAAAAAGAATTACAGAGGCTTGTCATGCAGCATTGAAACGGTTGCAGGTAGATCATCTTGATTTATATTTCTGTCACAGACATGACCCGGAAGCTCCGGTAGAAGAAACAGTATGGAGTATGCATAACCTTGTACAGCAAGGCAAGATTCTCTATTGGGGAACCTCTGAATGGTCGGCACAACAAATCACAGAAGCTCATTTGATTGCGAAGCAACATCATTTGATCGGGCCTGTAGTAGAACAACCTCAATATAATATGTTCCATCGATTTCGCGTAGAACATGATTACCTGGACTTATACAGTGGTCTTGGATTAGGGACAACAGTATGGTCACCCTTGGCATCAGGATTATTGACAGGTAAATATTCTAATGGAATTCCTGAAGACGCACGTTTCAAAATGGACAACCTCAATTGGTTGAAAGAACTTGCGCTTACAGAAGAGAAATTAAATAAAGTAAAAAAATTGCAGGCTGTTGCCGATAAACTTCATCTCAGCCTGGCACAATTAAGTATCATATGGTGTTTGAGTAATCCTCATGTAAGTACCGTCATTCTTGGAGCTTCGAAGGTACAGCAGTTTACAGAAAACCTGCAAACGATTGAGTTGCAATCTTTATTGACAACAGAAGTGAAAGAAGAGATTGAAAAAATATTAGACAACAAGCCCTCTGTACTTGTTTTCTAAAAATCAATCATGGTGTGTGGAAGGGCTTTCTTAAATCTTTCCACATCGCCACGACTCACTTTGGTTCCTTTCAGGTTAAGTAATCGAAGGCTTTTCATGGACTCCATGTGCACAGGCAAAATGGATAATTGAGGATTAGATTCTAAATCCACAAGAGACAAATCGACTAGAGTCGCAATACAATGATGTACCTGGGTGATATTATTATGACCCAGGTATAAATAGTGTAGCGTTGTTAAATGACAAAATTGCTCGGGAAGTACACTGATCATATTATGACTTATATTCAGAGTATTCAGCTCTTTCAATTCAAATAATGTTACCGGTAGTTTGGTGATTTTATTATAAGAAACATTTAACCGGTATAAGGATTTCAGCTCATTAATGTGTTCAGGAATTTCTGTTAACTGATTGCCATAGATATTGAGTATTCTTAAAGCAGGCATTTTAAATAGTTCCTCCGGAATAATTGAAAAAATATTTTCCGCTAAGCTCAAATCATGTAAATGAATCAAAGAGGTGAAGTAAGAAGGTAAGGCAGAAAGTGAATTCCCTTTCAAACTCAACACTTCAATGTTTACAAACTGCGAAATAGTTTCAGGAACTTTGTCAAAATTCTGGTGCTCCAAAATCAATACTTTTACACTCAGAGGTTCCTTCTTAGCTTCTTCTATCGTGTAAAATACGCCTTCACCTGTATCGTTGGAGGGGGTTTGAGCAAACGCTGCACTACAAAAAAGAAATAAGCAAGAACTGTAAATTATTCTATTCATTGAACCTTCCATGTTTTTACTACTTAACGGAAATCGTTAATGGGGGTTGTTAAAGTAATCATTTTTTGACAAGCCCTTTGTACTTTTTATATAAGGCGCAACATCTATTTTATCCTCTCCTGCCCTAGAAACAAAAAGGGCTTCTGATTTACAACCAGAAGCCCTTTTGGAACAATAGGATATATTAATACTTAATCAACTTGATGGTTTTTACATCATCGCCAGATTTAGCTCTTACGAAATAAACTCCGTATGC
>Ga0247808_10000404_pt1 | contig 21412 bp, 18 predicted proteins | sample UWRJL089202R1_FD_179914 | JGI IMG/M metagenome (GOLD analysis project Ga0247808, IMG submission 179914) | Plant litter microbial communities from Arlington Agricultural Research Station in Wisconsin, United States - UWRJ-L089-202R-1 | ecosystem: Environmental > Terrestrial > Plant litter >... | reverse complement strand
TATCTGATTGAATACTGATTTTTACATCTGTTGTTCCTATAATTGAAATAGTTCCGTCTGTATTAAAAACTGTCTGTACCCCTGGGTTTGTTATACTACCATCGTCTTTTAAAGGATAAGGTATCCCATTTACATCTGTTATATATGTGGAAATAGCTGAATCTCCATCTGCTTTTATATATAATATAGCATTCGGTATAGGCTTATTAGGTAAGGCTTTTAATTTGTAATTTTTAACTTCTTTTGCCATTTTTTTATTTTTACCACTCCGTACTTTTCCAGTCGTAGTTATTATATATATTTGTTACGTTTTTTGGACAACATTCTCTAAATGGTTTTATTTTTTCTATGTTACACCTCTTAGGATTCCCTAAAGTGCCATTTATTTTTTTCCAAACCCATTCTGATAATTCACAATTTTTCATTGAAAAGGTTTTTATATATAATCTATAAAATGCTAGCTTATCTTTATTCGCACCTTCCCCTAACATAAAATGATCAAATAAATATTGCTTATCCATTTCCTCTGAAAATCCTTGCTTCCACTGAATCAAATATTTTTCAATACTTAGCTTCTCTAAGCTTTCTTGTCCCATATCTTAACATTTTTGTTTATCAAATAATGAACTCGCTTCTTGAAAATATCTATCTGCTTTTACAAAATCCCCTTTTTTTGTTTCACCTTTAGATGCTTGTAACCAATCTTTAATTTTTTCAAAAGGTTTTATTTGCTTGGCTGTTTGATCTGTAAAGTCCATGCCTATTAAACTCAGTGCTTTTGCTATTTCTAAGTCAATTACATCTGTTTTAAGATAGTATCTCTCTTTTTCTATATCTTCATACCCGCTAAGTAATTTAATGGTGTAAATGCCATCAGGTAAGTTTACATAAGTTTCTTTTGTGCAGTCGCCTTTTAAACATGATATTCCTAAATTATGAGAATTAAAATTATTTACTGCCCACTTTTTAAAAGAAACTGTTTTGTATTTTGAAGATCCTGGAATTTTTATTGATATGTAACTTGGTTTATTTTCCGCATATAGCCAATCACTATTATCAGCTACGGAGAGTATTTTTGGATTGCCTGTTTCAAAAACTTCAAAATCTATTTTTATTTGGCCAACTATTTCCATATTATACACGAATTAAATCTATTTCTTTTTTTATTGACAAGTAATCGGCTAAAGTGCCTGACTTCATATTTATATATTTATTAAAATGGATAGGATTTACCTATACCTAAGTTATATAATTCTTGTATTTCTGAATTAATTATTTGTCTATTCCAAACACCAAGTTCATCAATTTTACCTGAAAAAAAGTATAAGGGCGTAATTCCAGCTTCTGCACCCAATCTAAATCTATTCCCTGTATTACTTCCTATTAAAGTATTAGACATGGTTTGAGTTTTAACTAAAATTCCATTAATATAGGCTAATAAAATTCCTGAATTAAAAGTAACAGTAAACATATACCAAACATTCATATTTAATACTTGATCTATAGTTATATCTGTATGTGTACTACCATTACCTATAGAAAGTATTAATTTATTACCTACTACGCTTCCATTGGTATATAAAGAAATTCCATATTTATTATCAACCCTTTCTTCATTAGATAATATCATTTGTATTCCTGAAAAAGAATTTATATTTACCCAAGTATTTATACTTATTTTTTCTCCTGTAACTGGAACTATTCCTGTTAAATAATTAGACCCCGTAAATTCTGCACTATTATTTATTTTACCAGTACTATATAAAACAGATCCAGTATTAGTTAGTGTGTAGTTATTACCTGTAGAATCAATAGAATTACCAGAGTTTTCATCTTCTTTCCAATATCCAAATAAGTCTAATAATAAATTACTAGGTGGAACATTTGGTAAATCATCTAAGAATCCATCTCCTCTCGTTTTTGTAAAAGTACCTTCTATTCTATTGAATCCGTAATAGTTAGATAAAACTATATCATCTATTGTTGTTGTTGTTTTAAAAGTAGGTGTTACATCATTTGAAGCTACATGATGTACTCCTATTGCTCTAATATACTTTAATGATGCACTGTTATTTAATAAGTTATCCGATCCTAAAATAGTAACTCCATTAATTAATAACTTATCAACTTTAGCTAAATTTAAAATCTCAACTAATGGAGAATCATTAGGTATTGTATTTCTTTCAACATATGCTGAAATATTTAATATACCCACTGTTGCGCCATCTATAACAAAATGACTTATTGTACTTGTCGTGTAAGGATCATTTGAGTAATAATTTTCAATATTTAATGTTTTTAAAACAGTATTAACTCCTTTCACCATAAATGATGGATTATTATTAACCGAGAAATCATTTCTCATATAATTTCTTAAAGTTATTCTTTCAGCATTACAATTTAATGAGGCTTTTGCGAAATTACCTCCATAAGCCGTTCCGCTTAAATTAGTAACGTTTATATTTTCAATTAACACTTTCCCTACATTACCAGGTCCTGCATCTTCTAATCCTGCTGGATTTTGTAAATAATTATCAATTACTAACCAATAAGCTTGACAAATTCCTTCTACATTTCTAATTGAAACATTATCTATTAATTTATTTCCACTTAATAATCTAATTCCCATTTGTGAATTATCAAAATATAGGTTTTGAAAATCTACGTTTGTTGCTGAACCAGATTTACCAAAATAGACTGTGTAATCTCCAGGGTCAACTCCATTTTTAAGCAATGAAGTATTCAGTGTAATTGCGTCATCACCACATTTTGCTCTAAGTCCATTTACTTTAATATTATTTTGATACCCGTCAAAATCTAAGCCATCTTGGTTAACATATACTGTTTCTCCTTGATATATATTCATATTTTCGACTACTACATTTTCATTTGTATGAAATAAACATGCATAAGTTCTAGTATTAATTAAGTTAATATCTTTTAACTGTATATTTTTAACACCATACATTCTAATTCCTGTAACAAATCCATAAGTTGAACTGGAGTGCATTTGTTTAGATAGCCCCTCTCTATATCCATTACCATTCCATATACCACCTGTTATAGATATATTAGTATCTGGAAAAACACCTGGTAATGATACAGGTAAGGCATTATAATTAGATAGTATAGCTTTGTCTGAATTATCTCTAAGAATTGCCCCACACCCTTCTAACGCAATAATTGTAGTATAACTTTTTATATTTAATCCTGTAACAGAATATTTACCATCCCAATATACTAGTAAGGGATTGTCAAATGATGCTTCATCTAAAATAGATTGAATTATTGAAGTATTATCAGTTCCAAAAGTTGAACTATTTAGTGATATATCAGCATCTGATATACACCCTTTATCTGATAAAAAAATAATTCTATTTTCACTTCCTGCCCCTTTGTTAGCTAAAAACCATTGTTTATTTACAGCATCCAAATCTTCAATAGGGTCTTGAACAGGTAATGTCCCTCCTCCTGTTCCTATTGTACCTGCTTGATATATTGGTATATTATTTGGTCTTGCTACACTATCTGGACTATCTATTCCTAATTCTAAAAATGCAAATGTTGCACTTCCATCAGGTTGAAAAGCAGTTCCTGTATAAATTCCATTAGAAAATGTTGGTGGAGATGGCAAATCAGATAATTGTTTCCATCCTATTGTTACAGCTTCTGCATTTTCACTTCCATCAAATCCTACAACTTGTCTCTCTGTACCTGTTGGTAATATTCCGCCTCCTGTAATAACTGGATTTTGTGGATCTGAATTATCTACTCCAACACCTGTAACTGACTGAACTCCTGGGGCTGACCCGCCCCCATTAAAATTTCCAGTGTTCTGTCTATAGAATTCTTCAAAATCAATTTGAGTGTAAGGACTGCCATCTTCTTCTAAAAGTTGGGTAATTAACAAAGGCGTGTCACTATTCCAATCTTTAATATTAAAGAATCTATAATGAGCTTTATTTAAGTTAGACTTGTCTACCAGAACTTCTTTTACAAATCCATAGAAAGTTTCTTTAGTAGAGTCATTTGAAAGAACTATGTAATTGTCTTTTCTATAAAATTTATAATTGTCCATGTTTATTCTGAAATTGTGCCAGAAGCTTTTAATTTTGTATTGTACTCATCTATTTTTGCTTCAATTGCATCAAGTCTTGCTTCAACAGCCGTTCTTTGAGCATCCACTGATGTCCTTGCCGCCGCTAAATCTGCATATGTTGCCGCTACTGCTGGAAGATTAGTTGTTGGTGTGATTTTAGCTATTGTAGCCGAAGGTTTTGAAATGCTATTATATAAATCAGTAAAAAGTTTTTTTAGTTTGCTTGCGGAATTATAATTGTATAATTTCTTTATTTGTTCTGGTATTGTCATTTTGTTTATTTTTAAATTTTATTATTGCTATTATAATTAATATACTTATTGCTATATAGTCATTTGTACTGATTTCTTTTACGTTGAAGAACAGCCTATCTATTATATCCTGAGCTAAGAAAAAGAACAATAATTCTCCTATTAGCCATGAAACCTTCTTTACAGTTTTAAATACAGATAATAATAAAAGTAACATTGCTGATCTTTCAACTACTACGAAATGTATAAACCAAATATCATCATTGGAATTACTTGTATAGGCACTTATACTTCTGCAAAAGAGTAGAACTGTTATTGATAGTAAAAGTGTTATTCTAGATACTACCAGTTGGTGGTTTTGGAGGCGTTGGAAGTGGCGTATCAGCCGATTTAGGTTTATCATTATCTTTAACTTTTTTCTTTTTAAATTTGATTATTCCTGCGATAATAACTGCTAATATAATTCCTGCTACTATGTACTCTTTCATTGTTTTATTTGTTTGTAATATTTTTTTGTGTTTTCTATTCTTTCTTTTAAGTGATTTGGCGTTTTGTCGCTATTTTTATTTCCAAGATTAATTGCTTTACTTAACTGTGTAATACTTAAATCGTCTACTTTTGAAGCTAAGTTCCATAATTTATTCTGCTCAAAATAATATAGCCCTGTTTCCCAAAAATACTTTGTTGCTATTTCTTCGGTTGTTAATACCGTTTTAGACCCAATCCATTTAGAAAATTCTTTATAATTATTAGCTCCCGTTAATTGAATTCCACCTGAGCCACGGTATTTATAACCGTCTCCACTTGATTCGTTTCCATTACCCATCCTATTTGCATAAGCTTTATTTGCTATCTTTTGTGGTTGTCTGGCATAGTTTATTCTATCCTGTTCCGTTGGGAAGTATTTTAAAAAATAGTCTTTTAAACCTTCTTTTGAATAATTTAAATTCTCTTTATCTTTTGTGAAATTTACTGACTCTATCGAAAACTGACCTAAGAAATTAGCAAGTTGTTCATCAGATTTAATTTTCCAAACCTCTTTCATTTTGGCAAAAGTTTTTTTACCTAGAATGCCGTCTGCTATAATCCCATTTGATTTTTGAAATTCTGCTATTTTACTCATTCTTCTGGTGGTATTTGTTTATTCTCGAATTTCTTAGAAATTTCTGTTATTCCTGTCAAAGCTCCTAGAAATACTAACAGTGATTGAAAAACAGTAATGGCATTTACATTGATTGGTGTTTTTAAAAATCTATCTGATACTACAATGAAAGTGCCAAGTCCTAGAACGAAAAGAAATGTAATTAGTGTCATTATACTTTTTCTAGACCAAATTCCGTCCTTATTTTTTAAAGTGTCATCTATTAGTTTCATTGGGCGTTTTCTTTTTTATACTTATCAAAAGCTAGTTTAAGTTTTTCGTGGTCAACTTTCAGTTGTTCATATTCTTTTACAAGTAAGTTATATTTTGCTTCAAATTTTTTACTTTCGCCAACTACAACAGCATATGAGATTTGCATATCGTTGAAATTTTTCTGTAAATCTCTATTATGGCTTTCTACTTGGTTAAGTCTTAAGGTTAATTCTTGTGTTATTGCAGAATTATGTTCTATATATTTATCATAAATCCGCTGAAGCGCTGAAATGGCGTCCGCCCCCTCTGTCTTTAGTTTTATCTCTTTAGATTTTCTACCTGTAACCCAAGCACCTAATAACCCCGCAACAAAAACAAATTCTCTCCAATATTCTATCCAATTCATTGATTAATTTTTATTAAAAAAGGAGAGAAAATTTTAACCTTCTCTCCTTCTGTCATTAATTGGATTTTATTTATTTTGCAAATGCTTGTACAGCGTGTAATTGAGCTGCCGAAGCAAGTTGATTAATAAGGTTCTCTACTGCGGCTTGACGACCAACTTCAACAATAATATTAAGATTTGTTTTAATTGAAGAATGTGGTAACAATTTGTAATAGAATTGAGGTCTAATTGTAATTGTATATTGAATATACTGCGCTAAACCTCTAAGTCTTGACTCTTGTCCCCATAACCATTTACCATAGTTATTACCTACAAATCTTTCAACACCGTCTAAGTTATATCTGGCCTGATCTTCTCTGTTATATAAGTAACCCCCTAATGCTTCTGGATCTGCGGCGATTGACAATACTTTTACTTTGAAAGGAAATTTACTTGATTCCCAGTTCTCTGCAATATATGTTGCTTGACCACCTGCTACAGAAATACGAGTTGAAGTTGCATAAAATGGCATATCATCTCTATATTCTTCTGATCCTGACATTGTGAAAGGTTTACCTCTGAAACGGATACCCATTTTTGCTGCGGCATCATATTCATCAATAGCTGTTTCCCAAACATTTAAGCCATAGTTTTTAGGCGCTTCTGCTGTAAACAATCCTCTGAATTCGTCTGAACACTCTTCGCAAATAATGTCTGTTGGAACATTAGTTCTATAAGTAGTTTGACATAAAGAACTAATTTGTGCTCCTGATCCCACTGCTGCTGCAACTGTACCTGCCAATGTGCCTGTAGCTGTTGCGATAGAGAATCCTGGGTATGTTGCTGATGGCGCTACTAAAATAATTGTTGCTCCACTAGAAGTTATTGTTCCTCCTGTTGCTAATTCAATTGCGGCTTTATTAGCTGTAATAAAATTAGTAGCTGTAGTAGCTAAATCTGTAGCAAATGTAGATGTATAAGGGATACCACCAATTGTAATTGTAGCTGTTCCTGAAGTACCTGTTAGTGTTGCTGTTCTTGACAAGTTAACTGTATCAATTGCAATTGTTAAATCAGGATAAGCTTCTTGTAAATCTGCTAAAATATTTCCGCCACACTCGTCATCTGCAATTGTGATTGTATATGCTTTTGTAGTTGACTGACAAATATCTCCTAATACCCATGCAGTAGAAACTGTAGTTGCATTAGAACAAACTGCTTGAACTTCTCCTGCTAGATCAAATACCGCTGTTGAAGCTGGTGCAGAAATAGCTCTGAATGTTGTAATTTGTGCATCTGTTAACTCTGCTGTTACCACCACTGTGTATGTTCCTACACCTGCAACCGAACCACCAATTTTAACTGCTGAAGAAGCTACATATCCTGGTAAATCATCAATTGTAGTTACTAAACTTGCTCCGTCATCTTCTAAAGCGATAGAGTAAACAAACCCTGCTGCAATTTCTGTATATCCTGCTGGGCAACTATCACATCCTTTAATTGTAGAAGCTAAACTTGTTGTGTAAGCAGGAATAGTTGTTCCCACTGGAGCTTGTAAAGTATAAACTGTTTGATTGCCTGAAACTTCATCAGTTCTTACAACTTTATAAAGTGGGTATTGTGCTTGTACTCTGGCCAAGGCTGTTGAATCTCCATTATCAAATAAAGTTAAATTGTAATATTGATAATCAACTGTATCTTCTAATGCTCCGTTTAAACTATTAACAACTAATGCATCAACATAATCTGTAATAGGTACACCGCCCAATAATTTTGTAGCGTTAAATTCAGCCACGGCATTCTCAATTAATTCCTGCATTGTAACTTCACCATTGGCGCAATCAATACATACTCCGTCATCATCTAAGTAAGGGTATTGTAAATCAAGTCTCACTGTTGTTGAACCTTCTTTATATCCTAAATTGAAGATTGGGTCTCCACTTAAAGTGATGTCAATTCCTGTAGAAGTTCTTTCTCCTACAACAATTTCTGTTCCTGGTCGGCCATTGTATCCTATGATAAAATCATCTACTTCGATACCTGTTCTATTTGGAACCTCTACTCTAATATCCTCAATATCTGCAATTCTGAAAGTCTGGCTCTCATATGCTTTATTTGTAGTGTATTGAGACACTGGTTTGTCGAACGCTCCTACAAGCAAATCGAATGATTTATCTTTTGATTGTCCTGTGAAAGTTGAATAAACTTTTCTTCCGTTTTGTGTAAGCTCTTTATTATCGTTACTAACAATGGCTAGTACGCCATTAGTTACATTTAAAGAACCACCTGTTGTTAGAGTCTTACCATCTAGGATGAAAAAGTCTCTCTCTAATGCTCCCGCTGTTGCCATTCTATTGTTTTTTGTTTAAATTAATTTTTTGTTATTGCGTTTTGTTTTTCTGCTTGATATTTTGGATCGTCTGTGTTCAATAAGAATTCTGCTGCCAATAAATCTATTACTCTATTCATAAATTTATCGTCGAATTCTGGATTATTTGAATTAAACTCACTCTCTGGATTTTCTGGGTCTTTAAGACCAACTTGGATTGGGTAACGATAGTAGGAAAGATTTGCTCTATCGATGGTAAAGTCATCTGAAGTGTAGATAATAATTTTATCAGATGCAAAATGAAAAGGTGTTTCTCTATGCTTGAAAGATGGATTGTTGTTAGAATCTCTGAGTATTCCATTAGTGTCATCATCTTTGATTTCAAAGCAATCTACTTTTTTTCTTTCACAGGTATCTTTAGTGGCCGTGCAAAATAAGTTAGAGAAATCAAAATAGTCTTTAGGTAGACTAAATTCTGCGAAGTCTTTTAGTTTTTTTGAAGATGATATAGATAAATCGTGAACTAATATTTTCTGAATGTATCTTATATCATCTTCAAATTTCCTGTCTAGAAACACTTCTATAAGCCTGTTAGTTACATTATTAGCTAAAACGCAAAACCTTCCTTTATCTAAACTGATCTTATCGGTGGTGGCGTTCTCATTAAGCTTTATAATTGTACTCTGGTAGAACTGTTCTGTTGTCATGTTTTTATCCTAATGCGGCATATACTAATTCTAATAAACTGTTGTCTTTTAAAATATTTTTAACCGAGTCTTTTAAATCTTTTCCTAATAAATGGTCATTTAAGTAGAATCCGTTCATACCTTTAATTACTTTCTTGCTTCTTTGTAAGTGCTTTAAATCTTTAAACATTACAAGCTCTTTTTTACCAGAATCAGATTCATAGTAATTAGCATAAGTTTCTAAGAAAGCTTTTGGATTTTGATTGTCATCTTTAGAAAGCCATGTAGTAAAGATATCATTAAGAAGTGCATCTTCACTGTCAACAACTCCTGTAATTCCCATCCACTCCAGAATAGCTGTTAGGCCTTCTTTATCTGTGGATAGTAATGTAATAAATTTAGTAGTCGCCTGGCTAATTTCTAATTTTCTTTTTTGGCCAACATCAACTACAGATTCTTTATTCTCCACTGCGTATTGTGCCGATCCTTTGTAGTAAGCCTCACTCTCAAATTCAATTGGACATAAATCACCTTTAGAAATAAGGCAGTATAATTTGAATAATTGAAGTGGGTCAGAAGTATTATAACTGTTGTCTAATTCAATATTCTCTGTAAAATTATCCCAAAATTCAAAATTTTTAAAATCTAAAATTTGATCTTTAGTGTAAAAATCTAAAAGTGGGTTAATAATGAGTTTTGTAATATCTTGTAAAGCTATTTTTCTTAAACTTTCGTCTGGATATAATTTAGTAAGAATTCTGGAGTTATGAGTAATTCCTACATCATACATGTTTTTCTCACTATCGAATGTCGCAACTCTAACTCTATTATAAACATTAGGATCAATAATTTTTGTAGTTCTCATTTTCTGAAAACCATCTAATGCGTCCGCATCATACATTGGAATAACTTGATAAGTATAAGGTTTATCAGATGTTCCTATTTTAATTGAGTATTCTTTATTACCGTTTTTATAAACTAATAATTCTTTTGACATTGTATTGTTTTTTGGTTTTACTCTGCAAATATAGTAATATGTTTTTATTACAGCAAATTACTTAATTTTAGAGTACCACAATCGTATATCTTATTATAACCCTTAATTTCTTTTTTAGTTCTCACTTGACCCTTAGTAAAAAAGTAAGTAGGTGGTGTTTGTTCAATTACTTTAAATCCTAAAGCTTTTTCGCGTTCGCCATAACTCCATCTTAAATCAACTGTAGTTACATATTCTCCTTTAAAATTTTCTAAAAGTTTCTCAAATCCTTTGTCAACAATAGTATTGAGTTTGTTTATAAAAAGTAATTTTTTGTTCTTTTCTGATATTAAAGAAACTAATTCGTTTTCGTGATAAAGTCCAAATATGTTCTCAGCTTCTACAAAATCGTCAATATAATTAATTTCCAGAAAGTCTCTGTATTCTTTTTGATCAACTATTTTAATTTCACAATCATCAACTGATAATTTATTTTCTGTCTTACCGATAGCTTCTAACAAAAGTGATTTAACTTTATTTTTATTCTTAATCCATTCATCATCAAAAATATGAACTAATTTAATACCTTTTTCTATACACTGAGTTGTCTTATTTAGATGGTAATCGCTCTGTTGAAATTTATCAGAATGAAAATATATTCCATTAAATTCTATTGCTGTTTTTAACTTAGGTATAAAAATATCTAGTTCGGCTTTTTTATCTAGGATGTTTCTGTTAGAATGATTAAGTTCTACATGTCTTTGTAAAAATTCTCTCATTTCTATTTCTCCTTTAGATGGATTAACCCTTGCACAATCTTTACATCCATGTCCTTTCATATGATTACCCACAGGCTGTAAAAATACACCATGTTTTTCACAAACTATATCTATAACTTGTTTATCATTGATATATTTGAAATTAGGATACGAGTACCTTTTTCCATGAGATTTATGTATTCTTCTCATTACTTCCTCTTGTGATAACCTTCCTTTTATTCCTCCTCTTATATCTCCACATTTAGGGCAACCTTTACCTGACATGTGTTCACCTATTACTTGAGGAAAATCTCCATGAATTGGACAAGTTATATTATACTTCCTACTTCTAGTTGTATAATCTAAAACATTATTATATGTATAAAATCCTTTATGTACTTTTATACACTCTATTAGAGTATCATCTAAAGAAAAAGATCTCTTCTGAGAAGTTCTTTCTAAACCACACTCTGGACATCCACATTTTTGTCCTGTATGTACATAAGGTTGTTGTTTAAAATCTCCATGTATGGGACATGTAATTATTAACTCTTGTTTGGCTTTTACATAAATACTTTTATCATAGTTGTAAAAGTTATTATGTGCAATATTTCCTTTATCTTTAAATTCTTGTGTTGTCTGTTTCTTTGGCATAATTTACTATTTATTTATGCAAAGATAATACTTTTATTTTAATATAAAAATATTAGCCCCTAAATTTTTACAATAGGGGCTTTTTATTATTTATTAATTAAAACCTGCTTGAGCTTTTTCGTCTAGCTCGATAATAACAAAACGTCCTTTATCAAGAACCAATCCTGCAACTACACTCCAAATAAACCAAGATTGCATTTGGAATTTGTTTGAAGATACAATATCTGAAGGTTTCATACTATCATATCGCCCGTTTTCTGAGCCCCAATAGGTCATGGCACCACTTGGCTTAACAATATACACATTAGAACCATTATCTCCACCTTCAATAAGTGTTGCTCCTTGTGGCATTTTTCTGTTATTTGAATACTTCTGATCAGCTGCATCCCAGATAACAGCTGAATAAGTTGTATGAGCTAATCCACCTTGGTGCATTCCGCTGATAAAACGATCTTCTCCTGGTCTGTAATCTAAAGATGGGTCATGTTTTACAGAGATATTTCCAATTCCTGGTAAGTAAACTTTCGTAAATCTCACTGCATTGTATTCTAATTCTGTTAAGCTTGAACCTGAAACTGGTGATTTTGGAATAATTCTGTCTGCTCCATTCCAAACTCCAAGCCCTTCATTTTGTTGTTTTACCTCTTCTTTGAAAATTGCGAAGAAGTTTTGTTGCATGTATTTACCTACACTGAAAGTAACTTCTCTTTGTTCGTCTGGTAAAGGGTTGTTAACAAATAAGTATTCTACTGCATCGGCAACGTCAGCTCTTGTCATACCCATTGGACGAGCATAAGTGATGATTTTACCTCTACGCATTTGTTTGTAAACACCTTCATTCAATCTTGTGATTCCGCTTCCGTTAGCTCCTGGAATAATAGCAGCGTCTTGGAACATGAACTGTGTATTTAATGCTTTCTGATGGTATTTATGCAACAGTAATTCCATTGCCGCACCTAATCTTAGATTTGCTCCTTTTTTTATTACCCCGCCAGCTCCTACATTAACAGCTTCGGTCATAATAGCGAATTCACCATTTCTTTCAACGTCTCCTAAAAGTTCGTCTAAGTATTCTTTAGTTGTAGATGCTGCTCCTGAGAATTTTCTCATATCTGCGCGACCTGTAACTGAAAATTCGTGTCCTGACATGTTACCAAGTTGGAACATACATTTCATAGTTGTAGGCATATCTGGCATATCAAAATTACCATAATTTGTACCGTACTCTCCTAAAATGTTTTGCGACACTTTGAAATATTGTCTTCCGCTTTTTAAGTATTGTTGATCATAGCTTGCTTTCTTATCGTTTGTTACATAAATAACAGGAAGGCTCCATCCACCAACTACTTGTTGAATTTCTTCTCTGTCTGTCACCATAATTTGCACAGAAGATTTGTAGAAAGATGGTGCTAATACATCACCCACTTCATAACGTTTATTTAAAACAACTCTGAATACTGAGTTATCTAAACCTGCATATGGATATTCTAAAGAAGTATCTCTTACAGTTACACATTTTCCTGAGTCTTTAATTGCAACATCATAGTAAACTTTACCGTCTGCTCCATCTACTTCAAGCATTGCTTTTTTCTCTAGCAAGCCTGTATAAATTGGATAGTTTACCATTGCACCTTGTCCCCAAAGTTTAATTAATCCTAAATTGTTCTTGTCTGGATCTTGTTTGTACCAATCCGAGATTGAACTTGTGTCAAAGTGGCCTCCTATAGACTGAATAGTTTTTCTGTCCGTTCTCTGTACAATCATATCTCCGTTGTACAGCATATTTGGAGGAAGTTGTGTTACGCTCATTTTATTTTGTTTATTTGTTTTTTATGTTGGTATATTAAATCTAAATCCTGATTCTTGTTTTTCTTCTTTTGGCGCGACTTTTTGTGCAGCATCTTTTGGTGCTCTATTAATTGTTCGCATTGTACTTAAATTTGTTTTAACTTTTGTTTCCAGCATTTTTTGTTGCAAATACTGTTCTTTATTAGTTAAAAAGAAAATTAGTTCTGAAGCTTCAATCGGGTCTTTCATTTTTGTTTCGTAGATAGTGTCTACAGCAAATTCTCCGTTTTGATCTTCTTTTGTGGCGGCATCTACTAATTTCTTAATATCATGCTCTGGTACTTTATCTTCTTTATATTTTTTAGTAAGCTCAGATCTGTAAACTTTTAGATTTTCTTTTTCCGCGGCCTTATCCTCAATTAGTTTTTTATTGATTTCATTTAAGTTATCGCTATATGCTTTTTGATGAAAATCTACAATTTGTTTGGCCACACTATCTAAAACAAACTCTTTCTTGTCTTCTTCTACTAATAGTTTTGCTCTACTTGGTGTATTTCCTTGACTTAAATAATGTTGATAAGCAATTGATTCCTGGTGTTTTTCATTTTCTAAATCCCACCCTTTACTTTCATCAAACGGTTTCTCTAGTTGTTGCTCGTTTTGGAATAACTCCGCTAAGTTTCCTCCGTTTTTAACAATTTCCAGAATTAGTTTTTTTTCTTCCGCGATTCCATCAATTGAAATATATTTTTCTTTGATGTCTTCATTCTTAATAGCTAACTGATCCTCTTCAAGTTTAAGATACTCTTCTTCTGTTAGATCTTCAATTTCAGAAAGTTTTGTTTCTGTTTCTCCCTCTTTAATAATTACATCTTCCCAAAGTCCTTTTTCAAGTTTCTTTTTTAATAGATTTGTGTAAAAATTATCTTTAGGTGTTTCTAAATTTAAAGGTTTAAATTCAGGATCTGTTTCTTCAGGTTTTTCTCCCGAGGGCGGATCTACAATTTCTTCCTCCTTTTTTTCTCCGCTTAAATCTAAAGGTTCAAATGTTAATTCTGAAGTTTCAGGAGTTGTATCATCTGGTGGTGAGAATGAAAATCCTTTTTGTAAATCATCAAAGGATAAAGCTGTGTCTAAAGTACTTGTTTGGTTTTCTTGTGGCATTGTATTGTGCAAATTTATGTTATTATTATCTGATATTCAAATTTCTTAATTTTATCGAAAAAGGTGTATTTTCCTTAATTTTTTAGTAAGATACACCCTTATTTTAAAAGTAAGACTGAGATTCTTAGTTATTTACTTTTCCGTATATTTCTTCGTATTCTGATAAAAGCATGAAGGGTGTATTATTTTTAACTTTTCCATAAAGCCTATTCTTTAGAATTTGTATTGTTAATCCAGATGCTTTTTTAGCTTTGGTTAAACTTGGATATATTTCTTTAGTTTCTTTATTGATTACTTTAACCAGTGTATGTCCTCTCTTTTCTGGGGTATGTATTTCACCATTATAATTTTGCTTTAATACGTAATAAGTAGGATTTGAACATTTTCCAGATAGAATTGTGTATACTTGACTAACTCCGATTTCTAACTCTTGGGCTATATGTTCTTTACTAACTATCTCCCCATTTCTAGAATCAATAATCTCTACCCATTTACTGCTTGGAACAAATGGCTCTATCCTTTCCCCTGCAACATATTTTTCATACAACATTATAGTAGATCTATTTTGTGTACCTGATTTATTTGTATAACTGGATAATGTAGGTTCTGGTATCCCAATGTCATTTGAACATTCTCTTAACGTACCCCAAGTTTTTAAAGTTTCTATACATATATATTTAACTCTAGAATTAAATTTTTCTCTTAGGTTTTTACCATGCTCACTTCTGGCTTTTAGATATGCAGGTGTTAATTCTTTTGGTTTTCTGAGTTTTTGTTTGTGTTCTTCTGAAAGGGGTTTACCTTTACCTGAATGAACATTTCCGTTTACTCCATCGCCTCCATCGGTTAAATTGCAGAGTGTACCTTTTCCCAGATTTGATCTCCCGTAATGAGCAATTAAAATTATCTCTAGTTCACAGGCATCTTCCCAAGATAAGCCTGTTTTTAAAATCTGAACCTCGTAATCTGGATATTTTTTAAATATATGTTTCCAAAACCTATTTCTTCCTGATTTTGTATAAGCTCTTTTACTATTTTTTCCTATTCCTATATAAAATACTTCTCCGCAAGGCTTTAAATGTCTATATATTACTGCCATGAATTTTAATTTTTGTTGATTAGACTAGTTTGTAGTTGTACTTCTGTCTGCCTTTTCTTAGCTGATAATTGATCAAGTTTATACTGAAATTCTTTATCGTCTCTTTCTTTTCTAGCATTCATTTCCTCTTCTTTAATATCCAAGTTTCTTTCCTTTAATGAGAAATCATTTGCTTGGTGGATGTCATTTAATGCTAACTCTGTTGCTCTGTCTAATCTGTCATATAAACTAGAATCTGCATTTTGATTAATTGACATTTTACCATAAGTGTCTAATTTTTTGACTTCCAAGTCTGTTTCATTCTTGCTATTCTGTATTTTAGTCTCTTGATCGTATTTAAGCTGTAATGCTTTATCAGCTGCTTGGATTTGCATTTCGGCAACTTCTTTTTCGTGAGCTTGTTGTTGTTGAGTTTGAGCTTGTAAATCCAGACGATTCTTCCTTGCGTGATTTATAATTGTTGTCATTGAATTAGATGTTACAATTTCTGCCATATCCAATATATCTGCACCTACAGTGTTGTTTTGTAATAACAGATTTTTTAATGTCTCCAACTCTTTTTTTCCATTTGAGGTAACATCCATAGTTAACCCCCACTCACGTAAAGAAAAGTAGGGATCATTTAGTTCTATAAAAGCTTTCTCTCCATCAGACTTAGTATATAAGAATGAGTAGTCTTTATTATTTTTCTGACAATATTGTGCTACAGTTAAATGTAATAATGCTGCTCTTTTATCTGCTTCTGCTTGTACTGCGAAAAGCCCTTCTGTTTGTGCATATGAAGCTGTATTTCCTTGTTTTATTCCTTCCGCGGTAGAATACTGATCTGGTGTTCCAATTCTTTGCGGAGTAATACCTATTTGCTCTAATGCCTGTAATTTAAATTGAACTGCTAAATTCATTCTATTATTAATCATTCCTGTATAATCAATAGATTGTGTAGCAAAAGCATTCATTGCAGGTTGACCTCCTTCTAAGTTTTGGCGAGAAGTATCTACAGGAACAATTCCAATGTCCTGAATTAAATCGTACATTTGCTCTAAAGCCTGTCTTGTATTTCCTGAGCCTTTATATTCTGAAGGCAAGTATTTAATATCAAATAGAAAGAATGTTCCTAATTCTTTTTCAAGAAGTGAATATATTTGATTTAAAACGATGTTGTGTTTGATTATATATGGACGTAGCTTTTTAGCTATTGAGTCTCCTATATATCCTGCCACTGGTATTTTAGCATCATATATATTACTTCCACCATCCATTGTTCCTTTGATTTGGAATGGTAGTGCTTTTCCACCGATATATAAATCTTTGTCTAAATAACTGTTGTGTGATTTTGCTTTTACACCCCACCTAATTTCAGGTATCCAGGTGTATGCAATTGTATTGGGTTCCATTCTTAGTTCAGCCTCTTCTAAAGAGATTTTTCTAAGCGTGGTGATTTCATTTTCTTTTAAAAATTCTGGCAGTAAATCATCTGTTGTGAAAACCTGATCCATGTACCCGTCTTCATTGATATAATTTAAAATACCAACTCTTTTGTATGAACGCCAATATGATTCTGTTACTTGCAGTGTGTCTGATCTTAAATCAATGTCTGAACGTAATTCGCTCATTGTATTCTGACTTAAAAATCCTCCGCCTCTTGCTAATGGTGAATACCAAGATGGTACTACTTTTTGTTGTCCCTCTACTACAACTGTAGATTCTCCCATAGGAACTCCAAATGTATCTTGAAATTGAAGTCCTAATTCGTAATCATGAAATCCTGCAAATGGTAATTGTTGTACTTGGCCGAAGTTATTTTGTATTACTTGATTGACAGACGCTCCTCCACTATATCCTCCACTTTGATTTTGGTTGTAATAACCCATCAATCTTTTTTGAGTGTCTTCATCTATTCTGTCGCCGAATCTATTTAAGAATTTAGATGGTGACATTTGAGTTAAGAAAGATACGTATTCTGCATCTTGTGGATATTCTATATCTAAATCTTCTGAAAATGATACTTGACATGGGTGCCATCTTTCTGGTTTATAGTAGTCGTATCCTATATGATAATGTCTAAACCATCTTCCTGTTAGAAGTCTATCAACCATCTCTTGACGGCTCATTTTCTCCATTCCAAAACGGTCTTGGTCTAATTCATATGTTTTTTCCGCCCACTCAGTAGCTGTTGTTTTCCAGTTTTTAAACATTGCCTCCTGAATTGCTTCTGGCGGAACAAGTTGATCTTTTTGCTGTTGTAGTTCCTGAGCATAAGCTTGCATTTCCTGTTCGGATTGAAACTGTCTGTCTTCATTTACTACTATTCCTCTTGCAAGTAATTTACGTTCTAATTCTAGATTAAAATTCTTTTGAGTGAATTCCCATAATTTGCTGTCTTGATCTCTAGTAAAATCATTTTGTGAAACGGGATCTGTATTATCTATTCTAAAGGCGGCCTTACTTGTAATCCAATCTGATTCAATTTGGTTGCATATAATTCCTAAGAAGTCATAGTGTTTAGCATGAACTGGGTAATCTGTTTCTCCGCGCAGTCTTATAATTTCTTTTGAGAAATCTTCTAGGCCGTAGTCGGAGTATATAAGCTCACCATTTATCATAGAAAAATAATCTTGAAACTGAATATTACGCGAATATTGTTTTACTGCGATCTGTTCAAGTCTATCCATGCAAAGCTGAATCCACTTGTCGTTTTTCTGACTTTCTAATAATGTCTGTGTAGGTAAGGCAGAAGAAAAGTCTCCGCCTTGGCCAAAGTTACTCAGGAAGCTGGTCGTGAATTGATCACTCATGGATTTTTGATATAGTTAATCCGCAAATTTACACATAAATAATAGTTTTAACAAATTACTTACTTTTAGAGTCTTGTTCTACCACCTCTTCCTCCTCTAATTGGTGTCTTAATAAATGGTTTTCTATTCTCATCCTCTTTTAATTGTTTATTTATAGTTTTGGGATGTATCCAGTTAGTTTCTAAATAATGTAACCAACCTATTGCCCCTAAACATGCTGTTATTCTATCGTAGTTACCTATCTCTTTAAAGTTTATTATTTCTGTCAAAAGAACAACATCATTTATTCTAGTTATACCTTTAACTGTTATTTCTTCACCTTTTTCATTTATACTTGGAATGTCTTGATTACAATAATTAACAAACATATTCAGTAACTTTGATTTAGATTGTTTAGGAGACCATCCAAATTTTCTAGGTGAGTTATTAGTAATATTTAAAGATGATGTGAAATCTACCGCTTTTGCTAAATACTTGTCTTCTAAGTGTTTTGATTCTAAAAATTCTATAAATGCAGTATCTTCATTTTCCATAAAACATATTGCATTATATGCTTCTAATAACAGTAAACAATTATTATGGAAAGTTAAATGTTTATCAGGTCTTCCTGAGTAAGACGCTACTAATTTTTTTGCAAATTTATCCCCAAATAAATCATACTTAAATATATATAAAGTACCTACAGAGTCTGTATTGGATGATACTTGCTTGTAGTCGTCCATTCCAGCCACGTATGTGTACATCTGAGGTATTTCATCTGGGATATCTTCAAAAATTAAAAATGGTGCTTCTGCAACTCCTCCTGAAAACGGGTATTCAATTAAAGGCATGGTTGATATCTCAGCTTGTATCTTACCTTGACTGTCTTTGAATAATCTTCTTCTTCTATCCCACTGTCCTGAATTATCTAAAAATTCTTTATGTCTTCTTGCATCTTCATATTCAAATGGATTTTTATTAGCTGATAAAAAACAATCCTCTGGATCTAATGGATATTGTACTTTTCTTTGTTGTTTTAAAAGAGCCGCATTTGCACCTCTCACATTATCGCCTTCTGCTGCTTTATTAACCAGGTATTCTTTATTACCTTTCCAGTTTGTGACATCTATTTTTATATCTTTAAGATCTTCATGATTAGAGTCTATAAAATCTGAGAAATTAATTCTATTTTTAATAAAACCTTCTTCATAAGCCATTTGACCTGGAAAAAATGTAGCAAAAGGTCTTCTTTTCCATGTTATTTCATCTGGATCTATTTTGTTTTCCAATAAATCCCAATCCATAGGCAGTAAATCATAAGCTTCAGGATTAGATAATACATCCATTGCATCTTTAGATAAATCAGCTTCTCCTCCTGTACCTGCAAGTGCCGTAATACATTTAAACCCGTAAGGAGTTTTAAACGAAGGTAATGCTGCGAGGTACGGTTTTAGGAAAGAATATTTACCAATTTCATCATAGATTGAGACTGAAGGAGCCAGACCCGCTGTCTTTTGTGTTTTTTTTGCCGTCCCCTCTTCTAGGTTTTGTACCATTAAAGTTGAGTAAATAATAGCATTTGAAGCATCCTCTTTTATACCAAATGTAGTCTCCCCATTCTCCCAATTCTGTTTTATGATATCCATTCTAAATGGTTTATCAATATACGTCATTGAAGTTTTAATCTTACTAGTTAAGGCATTAATATCTGATGATGTACCCCCTATTATACTTCCAAAAGAGTTGAACTTAGTTATGGTTCTCCAGTGAGCTAGGGAAGCTAGAATTACAGACTTACCAAAACGCCTAGTTCCATATATTAATAAAGCTTTGGAGTAATAATCAGGGTAGTCTTTACTAATACACTTTTTTAAATTTTCCGCGAAAAACCACTCATTATCTCTAAATGGTGGAGGTACATTTGGCTCTTTTCCATCAGGTTGTGGAATAGGTGTTCTAAAAAAATTAAGATGGAAGTAAGCCCAAGGATGCATAAAATATCCACCAATTGTTATACCGTTCTGTATCTTATTGTATTCCTCTGACCAAAATTGTAAAACTACAGGGTCTTGATCAAAATAATGCTTGTTTCTGTTCCATTTTGGTATATTCTCTGGCTTCATATTTATATACATATCGGTAGATGTTACTATATCCCAATTTGTATTTAAATTTAAGGTTTTTCTCTCTATATCTTCATTAAGTAGACATAAAGGCTCTCTCATAATTAAAGGAGCTTTATCTTCTTTATAGAATCTTATTTTTAAATTTTCTGCATTATCGTTTATATTTAAATCTTCTAATGTAGATTGTATTTTTATTTTCTCGTTAAAAACTGTATCTTGAAATACTATCTCACTAGACTTATAATCAGCTTCTTCCTCTGTTTTTGTATCTTGAGTTATTACTTCTAAATTATAATCTAAATACTCTCTGCACTTTGTCAAGTGAATTTGAATTATTCCTGCGGTCTCTAATATGAATTTTTGTGCTTTAGGGTCATCTCTATCCCCTTTACTGTCTTTTATAAAAGCGGATAATCTCCCCAGTATTGAAGAAGTCAACTGGTTTTCTTGTTTAAATAAAGCGTCTTTTGTTTTTTTAGAAGTGTCGGTGAATACTCTTATTTGAGCTCTAAGCTCCTTTAACTGTTTTTCTTTATCTTCTAAATTACTATTTGAAATGGATAATACTTGTTGAGCAAAATTATCTAAGGTGTTGTTATAGGTTTTTGTATCATTCCAGTTATTGCTTTCTATTACTTTTTTATTTCTTGCAAAATACTCTGTATGATCCCTTATGAATCTATCAGCAAAATCACTCATATCTTAATACCTCCTCTATTGGTAAATTTAAATTATAACACTCCGAATACCCATCAAAAAGTATTTTTACTTTATATTTGTACTTCTTATATTTTTTATGTAATTTTTCTTCTAAATCCCATATTTTATCTGCACTTCCATTATAAATAGATATTACTTCATAGTTATATGGCATATTAGTTTTAGTAAATCTTTCCTTCATGCTTCTAAAAGTTTTACCAATTTTATAAAATTCCTCATCATCTATAGAACATTTTATTAAGTATAAAT
>Ga0247808_10000401_pt1 | contig 21580 bp, 22 predicted proteins | sample UWRJL089202R1_FD_179914 | JGI IMG/M metagenome (GOLD analysis project Ga0247808, IMG submission 179914) | Plant litter microbial communities from Arlington Agricultural Research Station in Wisconsin, United States - UWRJ-L089-202R-1 | ecosystem: Environmental > Terrestrial > Plant litter >... | reverse complement strand
TCCATCTAAATTAATGGCAACTTGAATAGGCAAATTCAACAATCCTGTAAAGGAGCCATATCCAAAAATTATATCCTCCAAAAGCCATTTTTTTCCCGTTTGTTGCTTATTTTTTTTAATTTTTCTTGAAAGCATCAATATTCCTATCAAAAAAATTGCAACCGAAAGAATAAAAGCGATTTGCATTATCAAAAGTCCTTCCTGAAAGGATTTCAACAAGTAAAACACTATTCCAGTTGCTGAAAGCGTTCCAATGATTTTTGGAACCGAGAAAAAGTTTTTCAATTCATTTACAACCAATTTATTGTACTTCTTATTCAAAACAGCTTGTCTTTTCTCTACCACATCCATAAATCCGAAAACACCAAACTTCTTGAACTCAAGATGCAGAGCTTCCTCAAAAGTGAGTTTTGGATTTTGTTGCCATTCCGCCTCAATTGCATTGGCCAAATGATCCACCAATTCCGATTGCAAATCGTACCATTCTACAAAATGCTGGCGGGTGAAAGTGTAAAGCTCTTCGATTTGTTGCTCGTTCAATTTCATCTCAATAACTCAATTTAGGATTCACGATATTCTGCATATTCTTGATAAACTCTTCCAATTCCACCAATCTATTCACGGTTTCTGTCGTTCCTTTTTCCGTCAGCTTATAGTATTTTCGCATTCGGTTATCTACTTTTTCAACTTCAACATCGAGCAAGCCTTCTGCCTCCAATTTGTGTAAAGCCGGATATAATGCTCCTTCGGTAATATTCAATTCGCCCAAAGTAATTTCCTTAACTTTCTGCGTAATTTCATAACCATACATTCTGCCTTTTTCTTCCAAAAGCTTCATAATGATGGTGTTGAGGCTTCCTTTATACAATTGTGAGTTCTTCATAATTAAAAATTTGAACTGCAAACATACATAAGTTTCTTATACATAACAAGTTTAGGTATGCGAATCTGATAATTATCATTTTTAGAAACCTTTCGCATTTAGTATCTTTGCAAAAAATCAAACAATGTCTTCATTTTATAAATTAAATATAAAAGAGGTGAAACGCGAAACCAAAGATGCGGTTTCCGTCCTTTTTAATGTGCCTGCCGAATTAAAACCCAACTATATTTTTAAGGCTGGACAATATGTAACACTAAAACTTACGCTTGATGGGCAAGAGCTTCGTCGGGCCTATTCGATATGTTCTTCGCCAGAAAGCGACGAATTAAGAATTGCCATAAAATCTGTTAATCAAGGTGCTTTTTCTCAATTTGCCAATAAGATTCTAAAAGCTGGAGACTTGTTGGAAGTTGGTCATCCCGAAGGAAATTTCACCTTCGAGCCTGTTCCCGACCGACAAAAAAACTACGCCGCATTTGCTGCAGGAAGTGGAATCACCCCAATAATGTCCATCATTAAAACAGTTTTAAAAAGTGAGCCAAAAAGTACTTTTGTATTGGTTTATGGAAATAAAACTCCGGAAAGCACACTTTTTCATCAAGAACTTCACGATTTGCAATTGCAATTTGTAGGCAGATTGTTCGTGCATTTTGTTTACAGCCAGGCAAAAATTGAAAACGAATTGTTCGGAAGAATAGAAAGATCAACGGTAAATTTTGTTTTGAATAATAAATATAAAAATTTAGAATTCGACAAGTTTTACCTGTGTGGTCCTGAAGAAATGATCAATACCGTAAATGATGTTTTGAAAGAACACAACATTCCTGAAAAAAACATCAAGTTTGAATTGTTTACCTCTTCTGCAACCGAGAAAAAAATTTCAGAATCATTGGAAGGTCACACGAAAATTACGGTTTTGGTTGACGATGAAGAAACCACTTTCGAAATGTCGCAAAAACAAACCTTGCTTGATGCGGCTTTAAAACAAGGATTGGATGCTCCTTATTCTTGCCAAGGTGGCATTTGCAGTAGCTGTTTGGCCAGAATCACAACTGGTTCTGCCGAAATGAAGAAGAATTCCATTCTTACCGATAAAGAAATTGCACAAGGCTTAATCCTAACGTGCCAAGCTCATCCAACTTCTGCAGAAATTTATGTGGATTTTGATGATGTTTAAAATAGTTTAAAGTTTTCGGTCGCGGTTTTCAGTGCCAACTGCGACTGAAAACTGTGACTGTGACTGAAAACTTAATAAATGAAAAAGCCACGCTATTTCTTCAAGACAAATCCTGCTCTTCTGGATGAACCAGAAGTTCAGGCTCTTTTAGACTATTGCGAAAGCCTGGAAAGTGATCTGGTTGATTTGAAATTCGAGAAAAACGACAATAAGGAATTGATTTTGCTCGATATGATCAAGGAAGTTTTAAGGGGCTGCAATGCTCTTGAAAAAGAACAATTGGAGCACGAACGTTTTGGTTTTGAAGCTCCAGACTATCAGGAAACGATTTCGAATTTAAAAAGTTATATCCACGAAATTTGCAGGATTAATAAGATTTGGCTTTGATTATTCTGCCAACTGAGACTGAACGCTGAATACTATTTTCTCTGGTAAGATACTCCGCATCGCATCCTCATAACCTTTCACTTTTTTGTTTCCATAAACCGATGTCGGTAATTTCGGAAATTGATTTCTGTCCGAAACCAAAGCGCTTTCTAAAGGTTGATTGAAAGGCAAAAATCCAGCATAAGGATGAGTCGCCCCCCAAAGCGTGATTACTTTCACACCCAACATTGAAGCAATATGGGCATTCCCAGAATCCATTGAAAGCATTACATCCAGATTTGAAATGAGCTGTAATTCCTGCTTGAATGTGATTTTTCCCGCAATTACAATTACATTTTCTTTTCCTTCTGCAAATTCGTTTAGAATTTTAGTTTCCTTGTTTCCGCCACCAAAAAGGAAAATTTTATTACTTGTGTTTTCTGCCAATAAATCGATCAATTGTTGCATCAAGTCTTGTGGATAAGCCTTGGATTCATATTGAGCAAAAGGTGCGATTCCGATCCAGTTTTTGGTTTTTTCTCCAGTTAGATTGATGATTTCCTCGTCCATTTTTTGTTTGGATGGGAAAACCGGATTTGATAAATCAACTTGAAAACCAAGCTCTTGAAACACTTTCACGTGGCGTTCAAACATCGAAGTCAGAGGTTTGAAAATCTTGTTTTCAGGTCTTGTCAAAGCTTTCTTTTCATCTCTGCCTTTGTCAACAGAAGCTGTTTTTTTTCCGCTCAAGGCAAAAAGCGTCCGGACGACTTTAGAACGTAAAACGTTGTGCAAGTCGGCAAAAGCATCAATATCAAGCTTTCGCAAATCATTGAACAATCGGATTAATCCCAAAAAACCTTTCGCATCAAATGCAAAAAATTCAAGGTTTGGAATTCCGTCGAAAAAAGGTTTGAAAAAGGGTCGTGAAATAAACGTGATTTTCACATCAGGATATTGCTTTGCAAAAGCCCTGATAACAGGAACCGTCATCGCGACATCTCCCATTGCGGAAAGTCGGATGACGGCTATATGTTTGATTTTTTTTGACAATTTTCTTGTCGGAGGATTATTTTTTATTCTGATACAAAACCGGATTCAATTCATCATCGTTGTACATTTTCATCTGCTTGTACACTTTCATAAATTTATCTCCATTTTCAATATCCTGCAACAAATCATCGATTGCTGTTGACAAATCTGTTCTCTGCTCCAACAGGATATTCAATTTTACCTCACATTTATCCCTGTGGTCTTGTGAAGCTTCTGGACGAGTTGCTTCTTCGTGCATATGGTAAATTTTTAACGCAAGTATAGACAATCTATCAAAGGCCCAAGCCGGACTTTCTGAGTTGATTTTTGCATTGTCTTTCACCTTAACATTGCTGAATTTCTGAAGAAAATAACTGTCGATGTATTCTACCATATCGGTCCTTTCTTGGTTGGAAGCGTCGATTCTTCTTTTCAGCGTAAGGGCTGCAACTGGATCGATATTTGGATCACGGATGATGTCTTCAAAATGCCATTGAACCGTATCAATCCAATTTTTGAAATACAGCAAATGCTCGAATTTATCCTTTGGAAAAGGATTTTCTATAGGCTGGTCTACATTATCGAACTTGTGATAATCCTGAATACTTTGCTCAAAAACGGAGTATGCTAATTTTGAAAACATATCTTTATATTTAAAAGACAAAGATACTTTTTATACTTTTATAACCTAAAACAAAATTCAATCAGTTTATGCAAATTCATTATTTATCAGAAGCCAACAGCGTCCTGAATCATTTTTTAGGTCAGATTCGAAATGTAAATGTACAGAAGGACAGTATGCGTTTTCGAAGAAATATCGAACGTATTGGCGAAATTATGGCCTATGAATTGAGCAAGGATTTGCATTATAAAGACATTGAAATCCAGACGCCACTTGGCATCAAGAAAACAACGGAAATTGAAGACGATTTGGTTCTGTGTTCGATTCTAAGAGCTGGACTTCCGCTTCATTTGGGTTTCCTAAATTATTTTGATAGTGCAGAAAACGGATTTGTTTCGGCTTATCGTTATCATCACAATAATGATGATGCTTTTGAAATCAAGGTTGAATATCAAGCCGTTCCAAGCATCGAAAACAAAAACCTGCTTTTGATTGACCCAATGCTTGCCACAGGACAATCGATGGTGGCGGTTTTCAATAAATTGTTGGAAAAAGGAACGCCAAAGGAAATCCATATTGCTGTTGTTATTGCCGTTCCAGAAGGAATTGCTTATTTAGAAAAACATCTTCCCGACAATTGCCATCTTTGGGTGGCGACTTTGGATGAAAAACTGAACGAGAAAAACTACATTGTCCCTGGTCTGGGTGATGCTGGGGATTTGGCTTACGGGAACAAGCTTTGATTGAAGATTAACGATTGAAGATTTTTTATTAAAACTACTATTATTTTATACTACTGTTTCCAACGGCGAAGCTAGCCCCGACATGAGTGGAAACCCCGGAATTCAAAAAGCTATTTTTTACTGGACTAAAAGAGCGACCAACGGAAGCTCCTTTTTGGCCTTGTAAAAAAGCTTTTTGAATGAGGAGTTGGAGCGGTTGGCGGGAAATAGCTCATTATCTATAATTGCATAAAAAATGACAAAAAACTAAGTCCGACCACTAAAATGGCAGTAGCTTCTTTGGTCCAATTGGTTTGAATTCCTTCAAAATAGCCTGTGGCCATAACGGCCAAAGGCATAAAAGTGTAGAGCAAAATGCTGTTGTTTTTATCGGGTGAAAATACGTAAACGGCAAATCCGATGAAGAAGGCAATGATGATTTTCTTATAGGAATTGTGATGTATCAGCGGTTTGCTCGGTAGCGAAATGATTTGCGTGAAGAGAAATAGCGCGGTTATGGCCACATAAATCGATAAGGCGATGTTTTGGAATTTATTGGTAAAATAATTGAAATCAAAGCTGAAATAGGCTTTTTCCAATAGATTATCGACAAGTGTTTTATCGAAGACAAATGCAAATAACAGAAATATTATGGCGACTGTAAAAAATGCGATATACGGCAAAACCCAGTTTCTATAATCTCTCGCAACGTGCAAGATGATGGAGACAAAAACCAGAATGATAAATAATATGCTCCAAAAATGAAATAAGGATGCGATAAAAATCCATAAAGAAGCATCGAATATTTTTTCTTTTGGCGTGACCAAGGATTGAAGCGAAATTAATCTTCGTAATGCCAAAAGCACAAAAAAGTTGGAAATGATAAGGCTTGATGTTCCTAAAGTGGTTGGAAACAAAATCAGGAAACTAAAGAAAAACAGAAACGGAAAGGTATTGTCTTTACTGAGTCCGTTTTTTTTTGTGATGAAATTCGAGATGAAAAGCGAAGCGACCAACAACAATAATAGTACTCCTTTACTGGCAATTTCAATACCAGAATCTATACTTGCAACATCTTTTAATTGGTAGAGAAAGAAGCATACAATTAGCAATGCTGTGACCAAGATGTAATTAAATGGTCTTGATTTGCTAAAAATAGTTGTTATCATAAGGATATTTTATACTTTTGTAATTGTAAATATAATACTTGTACTAAAAATGAAAGCATTTTTTGAAGGAATACAGTCTTTATTCGTTGATTTTTTATTCTTGCCTTTAGATTTTCTAAGAGAATTGGAATTAACTAGTTGGTTCACTGCCAATATTTTGAATTGGATTTTTATGATTATCTGTGCTTATTTTATTGTTTATTGGATCAAACAATTGAAACTGCACAAAACAAACAACGACGAGTTTCAAGATACAACGGCTCACTCTTTCTTGAAGTAAGAATTCAGAAATCAGAACAAGAAAACTCATTCTAACTTCTGAATTCAAAATTCTAATTTCAATATTAAAGGTCGAAACCGATATCTTTTCTAAAATACATCTTATCAAAATTTAGTTTATCTATATTTTGGTAAGATTTTTTTATGGCCTCTTTGAAACTGTCTCCGAACGAAGTTACCGTTAAAACTCTTCCTCCGTTACTTACAATCTGGCCGTTTTCGGTTTTTGTTCCTGCATGAAAAACAATTGAATCCTGAACCAATTCAATTCCTGAAATTGCTTTTCCTTTTTCGTAATCTTCCGGATATCCGCCCGAAACTACCATAATTGTGGTGGCGCTTCTTTCATCGATTTCTAAAGTTGCCTCGTCTAGTTTTTCATTGGCTACAGCCACAAATAACTCGACCAAATCCGATTTTAATCTAGGAATGACTACTTCCGTTTCCGGGTCGCCCATTCTTACATTGTATTCAATTACATAAGGATCGTTGTCAACGATAATCAATCCGATAAACACAAATCCTTTGTAATTGATCTTATCGTGGTGAAAACCGTCGATTGTAGGTTTTACCACTCGGTTTTCTATTTTTTCCAGCAGGTCAGCATTTGCGAACGGAACTGGAGAAACAGCACCCATTCCACCTGTGTTCAAGCCTGTATCGCCTTCGCCAATTCTCTTGTAATCTTTTGCTGTTGGAAGGATTTTATAGTTTTTCCCGTCCGTCAAGACGAAACAGCTTAGTTCGATTCCGTCCAAGAATTCCTCAATAACTACTTTCGAACTCGCAATCCCAAATTTTTCATTCAACAACATATTGCTCAGCTCGAACTTGGCTTCATCCAAATCTTGGATAATCAATACACCTTTTCCGGCCGCCAATCCATCTGCTTTTAAAACATAAGGCGGTTTTAGGCTTTCCAAGAAATGAAATCCTTTTTCGATAGTGTCTTTTGTAAAACTCTGATAAGCAGCGGTTGGAATTCTGTGGTTCAATAAAAATTCCTTTGCGAATTCCTTACTTCCTTCCAATCTAGCACCCGTTTTTGATGGACCGATAACGGGAATATTTTTCAAAAATTCGTCATCAAGGAAAAAATCCTGAATTCCCAAAACCAAAGGGTCTTCTGGACCAACCACAACCATGTCTATTTTTTCGGCAATCACTAGTTTTTTAATTTCTCCGAAATCGGTAGGTGAAATGTTTACGTTTGTCGCAATACTTTCGGTTCCTGCGTTTCCAGGAGCTACAAAAAGCTTGTCGCAAAGCGGGCTTTGAATCATTTTCCAAGCCAAAGCATGTTCTCTTCCTCCTGAACCTAGTAGTAAAATAGTCATTTTAGTGTTGTTTTAGTTGTTGAGCAAAAATAGTTCGTTTTAGCTTCAAATAATAATTTTTTAAGCATTTACTAACTTATTTATTATGTATATGGATTCATTTTCTATCAGAAATAAATATATTTGTTGGGAATTATTTAACAACCCCCGATGAGCGAGATTTGTAAAAACTGTACTGAAGAAATTACCTTGAATTTTTGTGGCAATTGTGGACAGAAAAAGGCAAAACGTATTGATAGAACTTATATTAAAGATGAACTTCAATATACTGTTTTGCATATGAACAAGGGGTTTTTGTATAGCATTAAAAAGATTTTAAAAGGTCCTGGAAAAACAGCTAGGGAATTTGTAGAAGGCAATCGCGTGAACCATTACAAACCTATTCTTTTAGTTTTTGTTGTGGCTGGAATTAGTGCTTTTTTGACCAATACCTTTATTCACCCGGAGGAAATTATGGTTAAATACTATGAATCAAAAGGACTAACTGGTATAGAAGCTGCGAGTGGAATAGCTGCATCTTCCTTCATGTATAAATATAGCGCCATAGTTATGTTAGCAACCGTTCCTTTCATGGCTTTTTTTACATGGTTGGCCTTTAGAAAGTGGGGCTATAATTATTATGAACATGTAATTATTACAGCTTACTCCTTAGTTTTTTTACAAGTATTAACTATTTTAATTGTTATTCCGCTTCAGCTTATACTTAAAAATAATCTTAACTTATTTATTACGATAACATCAATTGTTTATATGTTGCTTATGTTTGGTACTTTTATTTGGTTTTATATTGATTTATATAATAATAAAAGTGCTGGAGAAGTTGTGATGCGATTGTTTATATTTGGCATTGTCATTACCATTTCAGTTGTCATTCTAAGTATTATCATTGGTGTCGGTTTAGGTATTTATGTAGCTTCACAAGGTATTGACCCTAATGCGTTTTTTGGCGTTAAACCCACACACTAATGCTAAACCTTTTTGACCTTTCTCTAAAATTATCCGGTTTCCCGATTGAGGAAGGTAAAAAACAGTTTGAAGAAATTCTAGCGGTTCCTGAATCTGAATATGAAGTCTTTATAGAGCAAAAAAAGAAAGAAATTGTGAATTTTCATCTTCAAAACAATTCTTTTTATCGTGATTTAAATGGGTCTGAAATTTTCAATAATTGGAATGATTTGCCTGTTCTAAATAAAAAAAATCTGCAAAAACCTTTGGCAGAAAGGCTTTCCAAAAATTATCCCGAAAGCAAAGTTTTTGTAAATAAAACTTCAGGTTCAAGTGGCGAGCCCTTTATTTTTGCGAAAGACAAATATGCCCATGCTGTAACTTGGGCTTCCTATTTTTGGCGTTTTGGCTGGTTTAATATCAATTTTAATTCATCCTATCAAGCACGATTTTATGGTATTCCGAAGGATTTTATCGGATACAGAAAAGAGCGTTTGAAGGATTTCTTGAGCAAGAGATACCGCTTTTCTATTTTTGATTTATCCGATGAAATTCTGGAAGGATTTCTGAAAGATTTTCGAACAAAAAAATTCGATTATATCAACGGTTATACAAGTTCGATCGTCTTATTTGCAAAATTTCTGAAGAAGAAAAATATCCTTCTTAAAGATATTTGCCCAACTTTGAAAGTGTGCATGGTCACTTCCGAAATGCTTTTTGAAGAAGATAAAATTCTTTTGGAAGGTCAATTCGGAATTCCGATTGTGAACGAATACGGCGCTTCTGAACTCGATTTGATTGCTTTTCAGAACCCCAATTGCGAATGGCAAGTAAATGCCGAAACTTTATTTGTTGAGATTCTAGACGACAACAATCAGCCTGTTCCAAACGGAAAAGAAGGCCGGATTGTGATTACTTCCTTATTCAACAAAGCCCATCCTTTTATAAGATATGATATTGGCGATATTGGAATTTTGGATGAAAAAAGCACTTTCAAGAAGCCAATCCTGAAACAATTGATTGGTCGGACGAATGATATTGCCGTTTTGCCAAGCGGAAAAAAATCGCCTGGGCTAACGTTTTATTATGTTACCAAAAGCATCATCGAAGACGATGGAAACGTGAAAGAATTCATCATCAAACAAACAAAAATTGACACTTTTGAAGTGGAATATGTGAGCGAAATTGAACTTTCTGAACCCCAAATCAAAAAAATTGAAGTGGCAATTACTTTATATTTGGAGCCTGGTTTAAAGTTTGACTTCTTTAGAAAAACTTCCCTTGAAAGAACAAACAGAGGAAAATTGAAGCAGTTTAAATCCATGCTTTGATTTTCTTTATATAGTTGGGTTTTATGATGAGTTGGGTAAATAAAAAACCAATCATGTGAAAGGAAGCTGCTACAAAATTGTTTTTGTGATAGGATTTGTAAACCTTAAAATTATGTTGAATCAGGTTTACTTTTGAAGCGGAAATAGAGTTTTCCCGAATACGGTAAATCGCCAGGCTTTCAGGAACAGGATAGGCAATTCTTATCTTTTTTAAAACCGTAAGCCACATCATCCAATCCTGCCTTTTTCTGATAGACGAAATTTGAATCTTACCGAAATAATCAGTGTCATAAATCCCTGTAAGATTGCCTACATAATTGCAATAGAACAGCTGACGGTAAGTTAGTTTTTTTGGTGCTTCAACCAATCTGTTCAATAACGTTCCTTCTTCATCCATACATTCATAAAAGGAAAAAGTAAAGTATAATTGATTTGAAATCAGAAAATTAATCTGCTTTTCTAGTTTTTCAGGCTTCCACAAATCATCCGCATCTAGAAAAGCAATATACTTTCCGGAAGCTTTTTCCACGGCTGTATTTCTTGCTATTCCCGCACCCGAATTTTTTTCGAGTTTAAAGGGTTTTATTCTTTTATCATTATTTGATGCAAGCTCAACTATTTCGGTAGTTTTATCTGATGAACAATCATCAACAATAATCATTTCCCAATTTTCATAGGTTTGGTCTTGAACCGATTTGATGGTTTCAGAAATGAATTTTTCTGAATTGAACGTTGGCGTTATGATGGATACTAAAGGGTTCATTAGTAGGCTTTTTTATCTCCTTTAACGGCATTATAAACCGTCATGAAGATGATTTTTAAATCCAATAGAATCGACCAGTTTTCCATATAGAAAATATCATACTTTACCCTGTAAATAATGTCTTTGTCGTTTTCTACTTCGCCACGGAAACCATTGGTTTGGGCCAATCCTGTAATTCCAGGTTTAATGAAATGTCGAACCATAAACTTATCTACTTTTCGAGCATACATTTCAGTATGGCTTACCATGTGTGGCCTTGGTCCAACGACAGACATATCTCCCAACAATACGTTAAAAAACTGTGGCAACTCGTCGATGCTCGTTTTTCTCATGAATCTTCCAATATTGGTAATACGTGGATCATTTTTAGAAACCTGTTCGATATCGGCAATTGCATTTAACCTCATCGAGCGGAATTTGTAACAGTTGAACTCGTGGTAATTAAGACCATTCCTCATTTGCATGAAAAAAACCGGGCCCTTTGACTCCATTTTGATAAAGATTGACAAAATCGGAATCAGCCAGGAAAGAACAAAGACAATTATAATTAATGAAAATAAGATATCAAAAATTCTCTTGATCCATTGATTGATAACATCGTCTAGCGGAATATCTCTTAGCGAAGCGATCGGAATAAAACCATAATAATCAAGCTTCATGTTTCTTCCAAAGATTTCCTTTTCATCTGGAAGAAATTTTAAGATTTTTAGATTGTTATCCGAGAAATCTATAAAGTTATTAATTTGATTTATGGACAAATCACTCATAGAGCAATAAATTTCATCTACCTTGTGTTCAATAACAAATGAGAAACACTCTGCTATCTGGATTTTCTTATCTTCTTGAAGGTTAAATATCTTGATGAGCTGGTAGCCATAATCTGGATTTTCATTAAAAAACTCAGCAAGTTGCTTGACTTTTTTTTCTGTACCAACAATGACAACTTTCCTGAAATTTCCGCCAAAAAGCGAACGGTATTTTTTTAAGAAGTAATATACCGAAAGCTTTAAAACTGCAATTATGAATATGGAAACCGCAGTATATTCTAATGTGTCTTGAGAATTAGAATTTTTTACATAAAAACCTGAAAACGCATAACATAAAATGGTAAACAAAGCAAATTGCTTGACGATTTTATTTCCTATCTCTACCGCCTTGGTAAATCTGTAAACTTCATAAAAACCAACATTTATGGCAATAATAACCCAAGAGAGCGAAATAAAAACCATGAAATAAGGAGAACAGAAAGCGTCAGACAGCATCAAAAAGGAGAATAAATTGATGACGGCCAAATCCAATAAATATGAAAAGGGCCTAATATAGCCTGAATATCTTCCTGTTTTATTTTTCATCCATTAAAAGATATATTTCGAAAAGTCTTTGTGTTCTTCCTTCAATAACTCTTCGGAAGACAATGATTTGAAATATTCATACGTGAGCTTCATTCCTACCTCGCGGTTTATTTTGGCTTCCCAGCCTAAAATTTCTTTTGCCTTTGTAGTATCTGGCTGTCGTTGCAAAGGATCGTTTATCGGTAAAGGATGATAGACCACTTTTTGGTTGGTTCCAGTAAGTTTAATGATTTCTTCGGCAAAATCCTTAATTGTAATTTCATCTGGATTTCCAATATTCACCGGCAAATGATAATCAGAATGTAAGAGTCTGAAAATCCCTTCAACCTGATCATCAACATAACAAAAAGAGCGTGTTTGCATTCCATCTCCAAAAATAGTCAAATCTTCACCCCTAATTGCCTGACCAATAAAAGCAGGAATTACACGACCATCATTGAGTCTCATTCTTGGTCCATAGGTGTTAAAAATCCTTACGATTCTGGTTTCTACCCCATGGAATGTATGATAGGCCATTGTAATTGATTCTTGAAAACGCTTGGCTTCGTCATAAACACCTCTTGGCCCTATTGTGTTTACGTTTCCGTAGTATTCTTCTGTTTGTGGATGAACCAACGGATCGCCATAAACTTCAGATGTTGAAGCTATTAAGATTCTTGCCTTTTTTACTCTTGCCAATCCCAAAAGATTATGGGTTCCAAGAGAACCTACTTTCAAAGTCTGAATTGGAATTTTCAAATAATCTATGGGACTTGCTGGAGAAGCAAAATGCAAGATATAATCTAAATTTCCAGGAATGTGAACAAACTTGGTTATATCATGATGATAGAATTCAAAATTTTCGAGTTTGAAAAGGTGCTGGATGTTTTTTAAATCGCCTGTAATAAGGTTGTCCATTCCAATAACGTAATAACCTTTAGCGATAAACCTGTCACAAAGGTGTGATCCTAAAAAACCTGCCGCTCCTGTAATAAGAATTCTTTTCATATAGTATTAATTTACTTCGTGTTGTGGCTTTTTAACCACATTGAAAATGCTGTAAAGTATTATAAAAAACACAATCCCCCTTTGTCTGCAAAAAAAGGATTCCGTCAAAAATAAGATTATCATAGTTAGGGAAAAAACAATGTGGAGAAAATTTTTATCCTTCAAGGCTTTTTTAATGTTCAAAAATAACATAGCCAATAAAATAAAGAATCCAACCACCCCTAGTTCGGCAAAAGTTTGAACATATTGGTTGTGGAAATTAAAATCACCATAACCAGGATATAAATTATATTCGTAGGCTTTTTTTCTGATATTTTCTTGAGATGCCTCTAACCCAAACCCCGTGAAAAGGATATCTTCTTCCTGAAGCATTTCCTTGAAAATCCTAATCTGATAGATCCTCATGGCTGTTCCTGGAAAAAAATGATTTTGCTCAAATTTTTCGTTGTTCCAAGCTTGTTTCAGACTTACATTGTATACATTACCATTTCCTATATCTTCGTTTAGAGTATTATCTACAAAGGCGGTTTCATATTCTATCAAAAAACGCTCTCGTATTTCTTCTACAAATACTAACGAAAACAATAAAAATGCTGTTACTGAAGCAATTGTAACGAATTTCACTCCATTTTGAGTATCAGAGAAATAAATATAGAAGTAGATAATCAATAAGAAATCGATAAAAATGATGCTCTTAGATGAAAGAAGAAATATAAAAACCGCTAGCAGAAAAATCGAAGCACGTTCGAATGGTTTTTTTTCCTTTTTGGAAATAAAATAAAACATTGAAAACGAAGCAAATACAGCAACATAAATGGCATTGAGATCTAGAGTTACCAACTCGTGATAAAAGAAAACTGCCTTGTTTTGAGTTGCAATATACCTTCCTAGAGCGTTTCCTATATAGTACAACGCATAGATAACCATTCCGAAACTGTAGAAACGAAATATGTTCTGGGTATCAATCTTGCCTAAATTTGGCACAAATAAAAAGGCTAATGGTATCAGTAAAAAGAGTACTTCCTTTTGAAGTCCGGAAACACTTGCTTCAAAATCTCTTGTCCAAATTAAAGATAAAACCATCAATAAATAAAGCATGGTGGGAAGGAGTAATGCTTTGTTAAAAGTAAATTTAATCTTATGAAAAGAAGAAAAAGAAACAAGTAAAAACAAGATACAGGCTATACTTCCAAAAATATATTTTAAAGGAATTGATAGTAAAATTATTGCTAAAAGATAAACGAAAATCTGTGGCTGTTTGCTTAAATTACTGATTTTCAGAGATGCACTTTTCAAATAATTGTAAATATTCGCCATTTATTTTCTCCCAATTGAATTCGCTTGCAATAGCGTCAAAGTTGTTTTGAATGACCTGCAAGTTATCATTTTTTTTGATTCCTACTATTAAATTTTTTACTTCATCGGGATTACTAAAATAAAATGCATTTTCCTTTAAAATAGCCTTGTTAAAATCATTATCATGAGCAATAATCAAAGCTCTTGAGGCCATGGCTTCCAACAACGAGGGATTGGTTCCTCCAACGGAGTGACCATGAAAATAAAGATTCGAAAAATACCTCAAATTATCGAGGTGCTTCAGGTTATAAACCGCACCTATGAAACGGATATTTTTACTTGCTATGTATTTTTGTTTTAAATAATGTCCGAATTTAGTAGTATGATTACCAATAACGAGAATGGTTGCTTGATTATTGCTTAAAACTACACCATCGAGTATTGTTTCTATGTTATTTTCAGGTTCTAGCCTGGCAAGAATCATATTGAAATTGTACTTCTCTACATCATACTCTTTCAGGATTTCTTCTTCTGGGTGCTCAAAAACGTGAGCTCCATAGGCAATATACGTTGACGGTTTGTTGTATTTTTCGGTAATATATTTTTGAATTCCTAACGAATCCGAAATCAAATAATCACTGCTCTTGACGGCAAGCTTTTCAGCAAATTTTAATACGTTTTGAACGGATTTTGAATACTTGGTTCTTTTCCATTCCAAACCGTCCATATTAGTAATGATAAGTGATTTTTTGGGAAGTAAAAAACACCAAACCGAGCTACTCGTGTAGCCCAACTGCAGGATGATGTCGAAATTTCTTTTTCGAGAATCCAGAATACAATTTAGATCATAAATAAACTGTCCGGCAGTTCCAATCTTGAATTCAGGGTCGTAGCAATGAATCAGGTTTACATTTTTAAAGGTTTTTTCCTGATAAGGATGATTATGTGAATTATACACGTATACTTGATGTCCTTTTTGAGCCAAATACACTGAAAAAAACTCCGCAAACTGCTCGAAACCGCCGTAATGATTGGGAACGCCTCGGGTTCCTAGTATTGCTATTTTCATGAATTAAATTATTTCTTCGAAAATATTTTCTATTTTTTCTGTATGGTTTTTCATCGAAAATACTTCGTTTACCCTTTTAAAGCCATTTTCTCCAAATTGACTCCTCTTGTCTGGATCTTGTATTAATTCTTTTAAATAATCTGATAAATCATTTTTATTTCCAGGTTCAAATAAATACCCCGTAAGGTTTGGTATAACTATTTCTGTCAAGCCTCCGTGATTAGCAGCTATTACTGGCTTTTTAGCAGCCATTGCTTCAATTGCAACCATACCAAATGGCTCTGGCTCTGTAGAAGGGACAACAGCGATGTCTATAGAGTCCCAAAACAGCCAGATGTTTTGTTGAAAAGGTACTATCTCTACTCTATCCATCAATTTGAATTCTTGGATTTTGTTTTCTAAATCTTGAAGAAAGAAATCTTGTCCGGGAGGTGCCGAACCTACAAAAACCAATTTCGCTTCGGGAAAATCATTTGCTATCAAATTAAAGGCTTCCAACAAGAGCTGTTGTCCTTTCCAGCTGTTTATTCTTCCTATGAGACCAATTACAAGCTGATTGTTTTCAACTTTAAAAAATTCTTTCCTGATTTGTCTTATTTCTTCTGAGCTTGAATTGTATTTTTCTTCTATATCTAAACCGTTCCAAACAAAATCTGACTTTTTCGCTAATGCTTCTTCTCCATTAATCCAGAACTTCATGGTTTGTATAGAATCGTAAATGGCTTTGTGATTTGACTTTAAGGTCAGTAATTTCTTGAATGTCTTATTTACAAAAGTAGGTTTGGCAATGATCTCCTGAACATGCCATAGATGTTTAATATTGTTCTTTCTTGCAAAAAAGATTCCTACCAAAACCGCCAGGGTATGGGAGTATATGAGTTCGAAATTATGTTGCTTGTGGAGATCTACTAGGATTTTTTGAGATTGAAAATATTCTTTTGCAAAAACAATCAGGTTTTTTGGGGTAAAAATGTTTCGGTATAATTTCAATACGGGTGCTATAACAACTTTTATGTTGTTTTTCTCAAATTCTTCTTTTAAAGGTCCTGTTGTGGGCAAAATAACTATTGGAAAATATTTTGTCTTGTCAAGTTCTTTAACAAAAAACAGAATTGTTTTATCAGATCCGTATAATTCAGCTGATTGATGTATGATGAGAATGCTTTTCATATATATTTTTAATGATCGTTTGTCGATAGGCAATTAATAGTCCTAACAAAATTGATTTCGTTTCTGTAAGATTAAAAAATCCTAAAAATACCCAATTTGATATAAAAAGGAATACACCTGTTCCTAGAAATAACAGGTTAATATAGTTTACTTGCTGGTTTTCTGTCTTTTTGTTTCTAAAAAAGAAGACAATTGTAAAAAGATATATTAAAATTCCTAAAAGTCCCGCTTTTAAAAAAACAATCATAAATCCGTTATGGAGAATTGAAATATGCCGTAAATCAGTACCTCCTAGATTCACCTCTTGCTGTAAATCTACAGTCGATCCGAGTCCTTTCCCAAAAATGACGGTACTTGTTCCGCCAGCTGATAATTCTCGTATTGTTCGAATATTTTCATAAGAACGATAGTTATCGTTAAAATCCTTCCAGTCTGTACGGTCAATTTTTGTTTTGAAAGGTTCTAGAGGAGCAACTTTTATTTTGTATAGCATTGCCTCAATTCCTTCCCCTTCCCTTTTAGGATTATAGTATAGAATTGATGTGTAACCGATAATCCCAAAAAGGATTAATGTGCCAAATATTGTTATAGAACGTTTATTTAAGGCAAAATATCCTTTAATGGCCAGCCAAAGTATTACAAACTGTATAAAATTAGTCCTTGCTAAATACATAAAAGCTGAAATTCCTACAACTATCAGGTAAATTCTAGTTTTCTTCTTTGAAAATTCAAGTCCAAATTCTTTACTGAATAATAATATTACAAATGCATAAACTTCAAAATCGCTGAAATATCCCCCATAAAACCTTAAATCTTGAACAGTTGTAGTGCCTTTAATCAAAATAGCAAAGCTCAATAAAATCATATGGTATATTGCTACAATAAGTGCTGCATTTGCTACTAGTTCAAATGGTTTTTTAATACCGCTTTTCAAAATTTGGTAGCCCACCAATAATCCCAATACTGGTTTAATCAGATAAGTAATATCTCTAATTATAAAATAGGGGCTATGTCCTCTACCCATACAAGAAAATATAGCGATGAAGATGATGAGAATAAAAGGTGTTATTAACCGAAAAATTTCAAATGAATATTTGTTTTTCAGGGTGTAAACGAATGAAATGGCCCAGGTAAAAAATGTGAGCTCATAATTATTAAAATAAGTTGCGGCAACACAAAGCACGAAAAGTAGTTGATAGACAAAAGTATTTGGTAATGTGATTTTCATTTATCTATTCGATTGTTTTAATAATTTTTGCCGGTATGCCACCAATTACAGCGTTTGGCGGGAACTCCCCCTTCACTACCGCTCCTGCAGCAACAACCGAATTGTCTCCAATTTTGCAACCATCAAGAAATGTCACTTTTGCACCAACCCAGATATTGTTTCCCAGGACTATTCCTAAATGTGAAACGCCTTGTTCTCTAATCAACTTGCTGGTGTCTGAAAAATTATGATTTTCAGAATGAAAACTGATGTAGGATCCCATTATGACATCATTTCCAATTACGATTCCCCCGGGTGCTCCAAAATGCGTATAATCGCCAATGGCTGAGTTGTTACCCATTTTTAATCCTTTCCCGTAAGTTGATAAATGACTTGTGGAGAGTAATTTTGAAAACATTCCGATCTTAGCATTATCTCCCAAAATAATTTTCTCTGATGCATAGCCATCCAAAATAGTGTAGGATTCGATGGTTACATTTTGGCCAAATTGAAAATTAGATTTGTTGAGAATGGTAACTGATTTTCCTAAAAAAATCTTTTTTCGGACAAATAAAATCCCTCTAAGCAACATACAAAATCTCAAATAAAAGGTACGAAAAATTAAACCATCAGGTATTCTATGATCTATCTGATAGGTTTTTCCGGCTTTAATTAATGTCTTTTGCAGAATGTTTTTTATCATTCAATGATATATTTATATGGGGATTTAAGTTTTATTTTTTGGTTTATATAAGATATACAAATATGCAAAAGAAATTATAGTTTCAGAAATTATAATGCTATAAATAACGGCAAACAAATTAAAGTTTTGTATTGAGATAATTATTAGGGCTACAACTAAAACAGTTTGCATAATAGAGGCTAGAACATAATGATGAGTATGCCCTAATGCTAGAACCAATTGCTTTAACGGAATCTGCAATGCTTGAACAATGGGTATTAATAATGCAATCTGTAATAGTTGGCTTAGCATTTCCACATTTTCCTCAGAAAAATGTCCGACAATATCAATTCTAAATACAAAAACTAATATCATTAAAAACACTATAAAAGCAAGATTAGCACCGTTTGCGATACTCCAATAACGAATCGTTTTCTTAAATCCTTCTTGGAGTTGGAAACAAATATTTGGATAGATGAAGTTAAAAAACAACAACAAATAGGTTCTGAATATCACGATTATCTGTTCTACAACTTTGAACTGTCCTGCAAGTAGGCTTGATCCAAACCATCCAATTAACATCAAGGGAAGATACAACTGTAAGGAGGTTGAAACCTGTGAGATAAATATTTTGAAATTCTCTTCTAAATATTTTAAGCCTTCAATGAGTATGGTTCTTGAAAACTTAAATTTATAACTGTTTTGCAAATAAAGTAATATTGAAAGATTGGATACTATCATACCAAGCCCCCAATAAAGATTTACATAAATAAAATCGGTTCCTGTTTTTACAAGAAGCAGTACCAAAAACACATAAATTATTTTGGATGTAATGTTTATGATGGTAATGAGCGAATATTTTTCTAATCCTTGCAACAGCCATACCGGACTCAAAACCTGTCCGATAAGGATTGTAAGCGATAAGATATAAAGTAAATAATTCTGCCTGAAATAAGGAACTAAACTAAAGAGTAACAGACAAAAACCAATTATTATAAGCAACATAATAAATTTAGCGGCTTGTGTTGTTGAAAATATCTTCGAAACTTTTGCTGGATCTGCCCGATTTATTGAAACTTCTCTAACCGAAACAATCTCTGATCCGTAATCTATAAAAACCAGCATAAAAAAAGCAAATGCCAAAGAGACACTTATATTCCCATAGTTTTCTATCCCGCAAACTGCTATAATATAAGGCATCACCAATAATGGTGTTACCAAATTAAAAAGCTGACCAAAACCATAAATACCAAGTTTTTGGAATTGCTTATGCAATAATATCTTCTTAAATAATTGTTGCATTATTTTTGAGATTTATAATAAGCAGATTGTACGGGAATTTCTATCTTCATCGTTGTTGCAATTCAAATAATACAATCAAACGTATTTTATAAAAATAAAAAAATCCGACTAAACTTTAATCGGATTCCTTAAATATTATACCATCAAATTACTTGACTGTTATCTCGTTTGGATATTCAACAGCTGCCTGTTGGTTTACGGCGCTTTCGAGTAATTTAATCTGGATGAAATCTCCAGCTTTTTCACTTGCAAAATATTTGATTATCTGGCCGTCTGGAAGATGAAGTTCATGTCCAGCTTGAATAAGGTCAAATTTTTCTTTAGAATAATTAACCAAAAGCATGTTTAAGGTAGTACCTACACCGTTTTTCCAATTCTCATCTGTTAAGTTAGCCAATTGAATTGCATCTTTGGCCAAAACAATTTCTTCAACCTTTTCTGCTGCAGTTTCTTCAGCAGGTTTTTGTTCGGCTTCACCTTTTTGTTGACAAGAAAAAGCGAACGACAAAGCTAGTAACCCGATTAATACTCTTATTTTCATTGTTTTCTTTTTTTTATTTATTTTGATTTTACTGTGCAAAAGTAATTTTTTTTCTTTAACAAATTATATTTTTTCAATATTTTCTTGAATATATGATTTCTTCTTAAAAACCAACTCTAAAATAACGGATAAGTACTTGATAATTATGGTGGTTAAAAGAAATAATCCCGAGAAACATCCGGACAATAAAAGCATGATTGTAGTCCATCCTTCAATAGGTTTGTCTTTTCCAAAATAAATGAACATCGTATAGACAAGTATGCCAATTGTGCAAAACATGAGCAACAAGGAAATGGTTACCGAAACCGTAAAAGCCAGATTGGTATAAATAATAAGTGTGTCGATTGCGGTCTTTTTTCTAAGATAGCTTTTCTCGGTAATATTTTTAAGCTGATTGTTTTTTCTGAATTCAATTGTTGCTATTTTTAAGCCGCTGTTGCTGTACATCGCTTTTCGGTAAGGCAACTTTACGCTTATTGAAAAAGCGCGGTTGATCGCTCTCCGGGATAAAATCCTGAATCGATCTGTACGTAATTTATAATCGGATTTTGAAAAATAATTATATGTCCTGTAAAAAAATCTCGAAGTAGTCTTTTCGCTCAATGTTGGCGAAACCGAAACAATGTCATACCCTTCAAGTATTTTGCGATAGGATTGCTCTATGAGATTTTTATCGAAATCCATAATCACGCTGTCAAATTCATAAACGAAATCTCCGGTCGATAAGTCAAGCGCGGCATTCATAGAAAGTTCAACCCCTTGATGGAAGCTCATCTGTATTATAGAAACCTGAAAAGGCTTTAAAAAATCGGCCGTTTTTATTTTTTGAATCGAATTATCTGTAGAGAAATCGTTCACGATAATGATCTCGAATTGTTCAAACAACGCATCGGTTTGTTGGATGATCATCTGTAGGAATTCCAGGATCGCATTCTCATTGTTGTATAAATAGACAAGTAATGATATTAGTTTTTTCTCTTTCATTCTATAAATTTTCATTAGATAAAATAATGTCTAAATCATAAACCGTATTGATTTTTCCCGATAAAACGGAAACCAGTTTAGGTCGGGACGAAAATTCCTTTATGACTGTAGGTCTTGAATCGTCAACTTCTGACGCCTGTAAAATTGGCTTCACCGAATATAAAGATTCTACATATTCGAGTGTTATATCGTCGTTCAAATATTTTTTTGCCAGTGCCGACATAAATGGCCATGCTGTTTTTGGTTTGGCAATACAAGTATTGCAATTTGCCAATTTATTCTCACTGCATGTGCTGTTACTTCTTTCCTGACAATCAAATTTTGGCAGAAATGACCGAGAGGTTTTGTGTGGCGTATAGTTTAC
>Ga0247808_10000398_pt1 | contig 21664 bp, 24 predicted proteins | sample UWRJL089202R1_FD_179914 | JGI IMG/M metagenome (GOLD analysis project Ga0247808, IMG submission 179914) | Plant litter microbial communities from Arlington Agricultural Research Station in Wisconsin, United States - UWRJ-L089-202R-1 | ecosystem: Environmental > Terrestrial > Plant litter >... | reverse complement strand
GGTGGCGTTACACTCGCTGCTGCGTCGGCAGCCTGCGCGCGTACCTCAGAGACTTGCTCAAACCGCTCCTGACCGCGCTCGATACCAGCATCGAGTGGCGGAAGATTTGGCGCCGCTTCTGGGCCAGCCGATGGCGGCATTGGAAGCTGCTCAAAACTCGGCGGAACGTTCGGAGAATTCTCTGGTTGCATATCTGAAATTATACCATAACGAGACGAGTGAAATGCATAATACTTATGCATTTCCGAGACGAGGCAGTGGTACATCGCGGCGAAGCCGTGATATTGCACAAAAGCTGTCTATGCTTTTTCGAGCGAACGTAGTGCTATGTTACGGCAGAGCCGGAAGATAACACCGCACACAACACATCAATACCGCGTGGCAAACCCCTATCGCATCCGTCGACTAATATACAAACAAGCCACTACTTCAAAAAGAATAACAAGAATAACCTCATACAAGCTGATCGCCTGGACCGACTGAAGCCCAATCAGCATCACCGGAGCCGCAGCAAGCACGGTACTAAAGTAATACATACGCTTAAAGGTAACGTGCGTGAGGGGTTTTCGCAGAGTCATACCTGCGGTCACCATAACAATAAGGCGATTTATTCCAAACAAAAAAAAGCTTATCAAACCCACAAAGGTTAGATAAGCTGTTATAAATATCACAAGAAGACCAAAGGGTCCTGCATCCGCTGGCGATGTGAACGTCAGCATGAAACTTAGCACGCAGAGGCTTGCCAGAGAAATTGTTGCGATTAATCGTGGTAACATCTCTGTTATGATAGCATACTGCTAGCGAAATCGCTTAAGATTAACGCCCTTTTCTAAGGGGCTTTCGTGGAGCCTAGGCAGTACCCCTATATGGTTCTGATCCAGCAAACGCCGCTGTAAATTAATATTGAGCGTGTGGACCGGTGAACCAGGGAAACTGCCATAGACCTTCTGACCGCTCCGGGAAAACCCGGGGCAACCGTTTGCTCATAGCCTTCGTTCCGCGTTCTCACGCCAAGAGTCGTACCGGTTTTAAGGTGGTAGGCAGTTCGAAAGAGGAACTTCCCTAGGTAAAACAAGGATTTTCTTGGCGTGAAATCGGTACTTGAAGGACAAACGCTTTTGGGCGGAGCATCGGTGATGCCATCAACTAATGTGCAAACTGTTTTTGATGTGTTTGTTTTAAAGAAAGATTGTTAGGTGCGTTACCCTATTACAAGGCAATATAAATCTTTTCTTATTATTAGGAGACGTCACCGACTTTTCCGTCAAAAAGTGGTCTTAGTAACCATGGCCGAATTGTTAAGGTAGTGTGCTGTGGTGGCTTTTACTGAAACTTTTTTGGTTGTTTTTGTGTTGCTAAAAGCTTGTACTCATCCTACCACGCATAAGCGTTTTGGTCAATACGTTTATGTCTATTTATAGTTGTGAGATTTACAATTACATTCTACAACAGTAGTACCTGACGGTGTTATATAAAGTAAGTTGTTGAAGTTACATCGTTGTAACACTTACGTACTATCCATGAACTACCCCTATATTTTCATGGATAGGATCACTACGACACGCCAATTGGAAACGCTAAGGCACCCACTCGCCCACGACCTGACACGGCAACCCGAATTACTACGAGCCAGACCCGACAGCTTCATCTAGCAGATGCGCACTGCCGCCAACTATACGCAGACGGTCGCTCTTTTCCGAGAAACCAAACGCCGCACATGAGCATTAACGATCATCGCCACATAATTAAATGAGCCGTCAAAGACAACGGAGCGCGTCATGCTGCAAATTATCGCAACATTCAATAAAACGCACCTGCACAATGTGACCCCCTTCGTGGCGATTTACTTGCAATCGTAGCAAAGCTTCACGGTCAGCCGTAGCTAGACTTAGCGGCTATCCCGCTTAACCACCACGCATTATCTAGACGCACCGTCCTATATAGCAGTCGACTATCCCATCGCCCGCAATACACCGCAGGCATAGCGCATCGACTCAGGCTGCGAGCTATATGCAATCAAAAAATACCATTTCTACGAGAAGTGAAACAATCACAACAGCCGACCCTGGGGATAACGAGACTTTTCGGGGACATACTGTGGTTATTTAGCCCTCTCTAGTGTGAGCACATATCGTGGACACCACCGTTACGTGAGCACAATATGTAGCGCACCCTTTCACAATGTGAAACTGGTTAAATTCCGTAGTATTTTTTACCAAAAGAATCTTTCATAAAATCATTGACACAAGCAGTATACCGTCATATTATAGGGGTAGTTCCTGAGTACAAAAGTTATCCAGGGGCCAAAAATAAAAAACACCGCAAAACTCCACAAAAATGACCGTTCCTCGCAGGCGGTCATTTTATTTTGTCTTTGAACACACACCCACTTGGGTGTTTTTAATAAAAAATATCACCCCAAATGGAGTGATATGAATATATGTCGTGGTGGAGCTGCCGGGTACTGCCCCCGGGTCCAAAAGGTAACCTGATATTCGTCTTCAAGCATAGCCCTATCTAAATGGTTAAGGACTCCCCTCGCCTATAGATCAGGCAAGAAGGGCGATGGTCGTCCCGCTATAAAATGTCCAAACCCCTAGTAGCTGCCCCGGAGGTTTGTAAGAAACGTGCGTATAACACCAACTTCCCTACGCTTCATCGGGAAGAATGATGGCTAAAGTGATTAAACTAAAGCTGGCGCAAAGGTGTTTACCTTGAACGCGTTAGCGAACTCGGCAAATTTAGCCTTTGCTGTAGCAAATGTGTTTGCAATTAAATAAACATCTTACGGATGTAAGTCGGCTTGCAGAATATCATGTTAAGGTCCTCTCGTCGAAGCTAATTCAGCCCCACGCTATCTGTTATTTTACCATATTTTGACTAAAAAGTTAATGACTATGTGCAGGTTTGAGGCGTACGATGAGTACATGGGCGGTGTCAAACGAAACAAAGTTGCACGAGTAATCTCAGGTGCGTTAAGCGGCTATCATGGCGCGCTTTTAGAAATCGAAGCAGACATGAAGTCGGGACTCCCTGGGTTACAAATCGTAGGCATGGGTAATAAAGCCATCGACGAAGCACGCCAAAGGGTTCGTAGCGCAATTACCAATTCACTGTTAGACTTTCCTGCAAGAAAACTCACCATCAACCTCGCCCCAGCGGAATTACCCAAGGACGGCACCCATCTCGACCTACCTATAGCTCTCACTATCCTTATCGCCAGTGGTCAAATCAAACAACGGTCGGTGCAAGACACACTCTTTGCCGGGGAGCTCGCACTAAACGGTAGCCTTCGCCCCATTCGAGGGGCGGTACTATTAGCCGAACTTGCACGCAAGCACGGGCTGAAACGTATCATCCTACCCGCGCACAACACAGCACAAGCACAATTAGTCCAGGGTATTGAGGTCGTTGGCATTAATCACCTTACTGAACTCTACAAGGGCTTAAAGGGTGTCGCCCCTTTCCCTAGCAGCGCGTCTAGTACCCCAGCACCACCCACACCCGCAACGTCACCGGCACCTACTAGTACCCCACCCCTAACTATCGACGACGTTGTTGGCCATAGCCAAGCCAAGCGACTCCTCGCCATTGCCGCCGCGGGCAGGCATAACGTATTACTCTCTGGGTCACCAGGGGCCGGCAAGACACTACTGGCCCAGTGCCTTGTTAGCCTCCTCCCGAAACTCACCCCCGAAGAAACCGTCGAAGTTACCAAGCTGTACAGCCTCACTGCAGGCAACGAGGGTAGTATTCATACTACCCCACCCTTTCGAGCGCCCCATCATGGTGTTACGCTCAGCGCTTTCATCGGCGGTGGGCTTCGGCCTCGTCCTGGCGAAATAAGCCTTGCTCATAAAGGAGTTCTTTTACTTGATGAATTACCCGAGTACCCGCGAACAATCCTCGAGACCCTCCGTCAGCCACTCGAAGAGCGCACAGTCCACCTATCTCGTGTGTACGAACGCATTTCATATCCAGCCGATATCTTACTGGTTGCAACAATGAACCCTTGCCCCTGTGGGTACTATGGCGATACGCACACACGGTGTAGCTGTTCCATCCAGCAAATTACCAACTATCAAAAGAAAATATCGGGTCCGCTGCTCGACAGAATCGATTTACGACTCGTTATCACTAAGCTTAACCACGAACACTTTTTTGACTCAAAGTCGTTGCAAGAAAAGCAACACATCAAAGTGTTACATTCAATTATCGAGGCGCGAGTCATTCAGAAAAAAAGATATAATCGTAGCAACTTTTACAATGCTTATGCTTCTATGGAACAGGTAAAAGCACACTTTTTCGTTAGTGCTCAAGCCAAAACACTACTTAGTGATGCAAGCACAAAACTGAGCCTTACGTCGCGCGGATACATACGAGTCTTACGCGTCGCCAGGACCATCGCAGACCTTGCCCACTCGGCCACGGTCGAAACGGCACACATTGCCGAGGCCCTTCAGTACAGGTAAAAATTGCCACCCCTTGTATTCCCCCGTTAAATTTGTTAAAATAGACCCTGAGTAAAAGCTCGAAACGGCCGACTTCAAAGAAATCGGCTGATTTTAGGTAAAAGGCCCTCATAAAACGAGTACAGCGTGCACGTTACTGGGTCAACAAAGGAGAGGTTATTAACCAAAAAATTCGCATCAACGAGCAGATTCGTGCAAATGAACTACGCGTTATCGGAGAATCGGGCGAACAGCTCGGTATCTTGAGCCGTCAAGACGCGCTCAATGCCGCAGAAGAAGCCGGACTCGACCTGGTTGAAATCTCACCGAATGCCGACCCGCCGGTTGCAAAAATCGTCGACTGGGGTAAATTCCAGTACCAAAAGATGAAAGAGGCTCAAAAAAGCCGTCGCAACAGCAAGCAGAGCGAACTCAAGCAAATGCGTTTCGGAATGAAAATTGGACAGGGCGACCTGGACATCAAACTCCGAAAAATTCGCGAGTTCCTCGCCGAGGGTCACAAGGTCCGTGTACAAGTATTCTTCCGTGGTCGTGAAAACGCCCACCGAGAACTTGGATACGATATGATCAATAGAATCGGAACACTACTCGAAGAAGAAGCCGTGTTCGAGCATCAGCCACAAATGGCAGGACGCAACCTCAGTGTTGTGATCCGCAAAAAATAAGGAGAACGTAATGCCAAAGCTCAAGACCCACAAAGGGACTGCCAAGCGAGTAAAGATTACCAAGACTGGTAAAGTAACTCGTCAGCGCGCCTTCGGTGCTCACCTTCTTGCAAAGAAAAGCAAGAGCCGTAAGCGTCGTATCAATACTACTGCTGTCGTAACAGGTAGAACTGCAAAAAACATTAAGCGAGCCCTCGGCGTTTAACCGCCCAGCTCATTCCAGGAGATAATCATGCGAGTTAAAAAAAGCGTCACCGCTCGAAATCGCCACAAAAAAGTCTTAGCCCAAGCTAAGGGTATGCAACACAACCGTACACGTAGCTACCGTCTTGCTAAGCAAGCCGTTACTCGTGCACTTCAGTACAGCTACCGCGACCGCCGCAACAAAAAGCGCGACCTTCGTGGCCTATGGATCACCCGCATCAACGCGGCTGCTCGTCTTGAAGGCACAACATACGGTAAGTTCATTGCTGGCCTTAAGGCTGCAAACATCGAACTCGACCGTAAGGTTTTGGCTGAACTCGTCGTTTCTGAACCAAAAGCATTTACTGCTATCGTTAACGCCGCTAAGTAGTTCCCGGGCACCTCGCCCACGTACCAGCTCCTTATTTTTCTAAAAATGCCCACCGTAAGGTGGGTTTTTTAGTGTTGCAGCCCTGGGAAAAGTTCCCGCACCCTATTATAGGCATCGTACGTAGCGGTCATGAGCGAGAAATCACCAGATAAACTCACCACAACATCAAGATCCTTATCGAGAATCGCAAACTCATAGCCTTCCTGTTGCGTTGCAATTTCACTCTTGGTTAAATATAGCCGACCACCACACGATTCAACACAGTCAATCAGCGATAGCATAATCGTCTGCATATCAGGACGAGGGCCAACGCGGAGCGCGACCTCCACGTTACCTATTGCTAGTTCTGGATCTCTGCCGACATGATGCAAAAATGACTGAGCGACATCCATTTGAACGATACTAAGTGCAGTGTCACCTCTTGGATCTATCTGAAAGCTATCCACTTCCGCGCCAATGGTGTGGTTTTTCCTAATAAATGCTCTTGTTTCCGGAAGCGCATCGTCACACTCGATGATACTGCGGCCATCAAACACCACGACATCTTCCGGCGTATACCCAATTTCCTCTATAAGGGAACCGGCGACAACAGACAAGTCCACCGATAGCATCTCATCGCCGCCACCTTTTGTACGCGCCTGCCGTGCATATATAGGCAACACTTCATCCGTAATAAGCTTCGCAACATCAACAACCGTACTTGCAGCCTCGCCGGTAAGGTTATTTATAACAGACAACACCGGGTACGCCGGGCCATATTGTAAAAAGTGAGCCTCGCGCGACAAGGGCGCTGCCGTTTTGTAAAATTCGTACATGACCGGTTTGCCGTTAAGCGGACCACGAGTGGGAGTTGGCTCATTAAGCCCTTCGTAATGGATATTCAGCGCACGGAGCTGATTATCGGCGTCGATAACCTGCAGCGTGTTGCGCCCAAGTAGTACCCCTTCTCCCTCAGAGAGATACCGAACAACCTCAACCATATCTTTAGCAGGCGTTGGTTCATGTTCATTCGTATTCATATAGAAATTGTACGCCATCGGCGAAAATGAGCAAGCATAGACGACGCTCATACAAAAAACACCCCGGAGGGTGTTCTTTGTTGACAGTTAGCCTGTAAGCCGGGTTTTGTCGTGGACGACCATCTATCTAGCCGTATCATTGCTAATACAGTCAAGCGGGTATCGGTCGGCGAACGGATCGTTCATTTAGCGCCAACCTCCTTGCAGCCAACAGGGTTTACCGTCTTCATATGTCACCATATGACGCTGTGGGCTCTTACCCCACTCATTTCACCCTTACCCTTGCGGGCGGTTTTGTTTCTGTGGCACTTTCCCTAGGGTCACCCCCGGTTGCCGTTAGCAACTGTCGTATCCTATGCTGCCCGGACTTTCCTCTTAGTTTTAACACCAAGCGGTCGTCCAGCTAACTGCCTCTTAAAAGTATACCAAGGTTAGAGTGCTTTTTCTACTTCGGTTGCGTCGTGGCGCTGGGCATCTCTATGGCGATCGAGTGTTTTATTAACCATTCCATCCGCCAATTGATTGAATTGTCTGTTCACATGTGTAAATGTAACCCGGTCAAACTGCGCCATGAGCGTTCGGATACGCTCATTTATAGGCCACAGTTCCCTATTCTTGATTTTGTACAACCCTTTCATTTGGTTGACGACAAGCATGCTATCAATTTTGAAATCGACTTTCTTGTAGCCAAGCTCGATCGCTCGTTCGAGCCCAAGGCGAACACCCTGATATTCCGCCTGGTTATTGGTCGTAATTCCCAGATACTCCCCACCCTCAGCAATAACCTCTTGCGCGCTATTTAGCACGACATACCCGGCCGCCGAAGGCCCTGGATTTCCCCGAGATCCGCCATCAGAATAGATTGTTACTGCGTCATCTGATGTTTTATTAGCATCATTTAGTTGTGTTTTCCCAACAGACCTATCTGTTAGCTCTTCCTGTTGAATGATTCCAAGGAGTAGTTGCGTTAAATCTGTGAGTTCAGATTGTTGTATACTCAACATCGATTGCCACTTGTAGCGAGCGTAGTTTCCACTGAGTTTCATTGGGTGTCGTTGCCGCGTAAGCGTCACAAGGTAGACAATTACGCCATATTGGACTGACGCATCATCATGATCAATATAAGTCACCGCATCAAAGAGTTTCGATGACTGAACATGCAAGCCGGCATCATCGTGCAGGTATCGTCGAAGCGCATCTTCGGGCTGCTCACCAAGCTCCAACTTGCCACCAGGCAACTCGTACTTCCCTAGAATTGAAGGACGACCATTATTGCGCTTCAGTAACAGCGCCTTACCGTCTTCATTGATAATTGCTCGCACCGACAAGCGTTGTCTCATGATGTTTGTTTTATCCTTTTTATGCTTTTAGTATAGCATGCGACTTTAGTGGTTTTTTGAAATAAAAATACCCTCGGCTGAGGGTATCAAGGCAACATAAAGCCCAGGCGCTTAAAACTAGATGCTGATGATATTCCCCGCGTATATGCAAGGTGGATGACCTCAACACAACTCCACAGAGTTGCACCATTTGGCCTTCCTCATCTATGATATCGGAAAATCATGTACACCTAGGTTTAGCATTCCTGGGTACTTATTATTATAGCATTGGGGTTCTGAGTGAATCCTTAACTACGTGAATATTACAATATTAGAAGCGGTAGATAGCGTTGAAGCCGTCGAGGAAGAAGTTAATCGTGCCACTCATGTAGGCACCGAGTACCGAGCCCGCTACGAGAACGATAAGGAATACGAAAATAATGCCGAATTGCTCAATTGCGCGCATACCAGTTCGAACGAACTCAGGTGCGAGGGCGTAGAGTACGCGTGAACCATCGAGCGGCGGGATTGGGAGCATATTAAATACGAAGAACCCGAGGTTGACGGTAATCATTAACGAGAAGATAGTCCCCGCAACACCGGTCGTAGGACCGCCAACAAGCCCCCATACCCCATAAGAGACGAATGCGAGAATCAAGTTTGTCAGTGGACCACCGAGTGCAACCAATGCAGCGCCCCAGTCGCCACCCTTTACTTGGTCAGGGCGAAACGGCACAGGCTTAGCTCCACCAAAGATAGGGCCACCGACGACCGCAAGTGCAAGCGGCAAGAGGATCGTTAAGAAGGGGTCGATGTGCTTAATTGGGTTAAGCGTAAGGCGGCCCTCGCGCTTTGCAGTGTCGTCACCAAGCCAATACGCAACAAATCCGTGCATTGCCTCGTGAATAGTCATCGAAACAAGCACGACGCCAAGAACTGTCAAAACTGTAATAAGTATATCAACCATAGTATCCCTATAAGTATACAGGATACTCCCCCATTTCGCCCAGTGCAGGCTACTTGGTAAAGGGTCTTGACGCTAAGAGGTAAAAAGGGTAAAATAGAGCCTAGTGTCCCGGAGGTATATCCCCGGAGTTAATGAAAGAAAGAATATATTATGGTAGCACGATGCGAACTCACCGGTAAAGGCAAGCAATTTGGCAACAACGTTAGCTTCTCTTTGCGTCGCACAAATCGCGTATTTAAGCCAAACCTTCAGAAGAAGACCTTCGTGGTCGACGGACAAAAGGTTACTATGGTTCTAAGTACTGACGCGATTCGTACACTCAAAAAGAAGGGTATTCTTCCGAAAAAGGGCGAATACGTAGCAGCGTAAGCTAGTAGCTTACCTTATATAAAAACCTCCGCAATTTGCGGAGGTTTTTTTTGTTGATCGAAGATAGCTTCACTAGAGAGTTATGGGCCGTATTATTTTTGTAGACGGCTTCGCACCGGGTTTCGTAAGGGTCTCAACGCCTTACGCAACTCGGGCTGCAGATGTCGTACAAAAACAACACAAACCCACAACTCCCTCGCTAACAATTAGCTTCGAGCAAGCTTATAAACAGTAAGCGTCTCAGGAAGTGCACTACTTCCCTTTAGCTTAAGCTTCGAAACCTCTTCAACTGGCATACCTAGTTCTGCGGTAAATACTTCAGCGTCTGATTGCGGCACTTCGTATGTAATAGCAGGGTCTGCGTAGTGAACAGGAACAACGATCTTTGGATCGATGCGACGAGTTAAGGTTGCTGCGCCAGTTGCGTCGAGCGTGTAACCGCTTCCGCCAACAGGAACAACGAGTACGTCAATGATGCCAATTTCTTCGAGCTGTGCTTCGCTAAGCTTTTCGTAGACGTTTCCAACAACCGCAAGGCGGATGTCACCACATTCAATACGATAGATAGTTGAAGACTTTGGATCGTTTTCTGTATCGAGGTGACGTTGCGCCGCAACACCGCGAATATCGAAGTCTGCGATACCGTATTCGCCTGGACCTTCAACGACGAGGCGTGCATTTTCAGAATTAAGCGCAAAGCGCGCTTCTGTTGCAAGCTCGATTGAGTCTTTAACATTAAGATCTTTTAGCCCAACCATTGAGAGCTTTGGATCGATGAAGATGCTCGCCTTTTTTGACGATACAATAATACCATTTGCGCCTTTATATTCAATTTCAAACATTTTTATTCTCCTTGCTGCCCGCCCAGTACATTATCTTTATCAACTGCCACACTGTGCTTACCGGCCAATACTTCGGTAATAAACCTGTCTCTGACGCTCAGGCGGTAGTAGAACTCGTCGTATGGTATCACGGTGTAGTTGATTTCGCGACCTTCGAGTTTTTCGATCATTGCCATAGCGGCCTTAACCTTTGCGGCCGGTAATGTACCAACAAGCAGAATGTCGACTGGTGACATAGAGCCCTTAATAAGTACGCCAGAAAAGAGTGCGAGTCGTACTGATGGGATTTCGTTAATAATTGCGACGTGCTGCTCGTTAACGCCATCGGCATTTTTTGGCGTCGCTTCTTCAGCACGGATTGGTGCTGCTGCAAAGATCGCTCGTAGTGCTGTGTAGAATTCGTATCGTTGGTTAACTTGGTAGTATAGCTTGTTGTCTGCATTGTCGCTGGTAATGACGCCAACTTCCAACATATTAGACAGCTCGCGACGCACCGAGTTAATTTGCTCGTCGATAAGGCGTGTAATTTCACGCACGTAAAAAGATTGTCCAGGATGATTCATAAACAAGTGAAGTAGCTTCACACGCGTCTTCGATCCGAATAACTTGTCTATCATTCCCCTATTTCCTTGTTCACTTTTGATGTACTTATAGTACCACAAAGGGGTTATCCTGTGCCAGAAGCTGAGCAACTAAATTTGTCACAGGCGGCTTCACGCCGGGTTCAGTAAGGGCCTCAGCGCCTTACCTCACTCGGCTTGCAGATGCCGTGTGAAAATTAGTTGCTCAGCCTTCCGCTATTACCCAATACATCTTTGAGATACATGTAGGCATCATCAAGCGACACCCAATAAATAAACGGATTACGTTTTAGCCAAGTCAACTGACGCTTCGCAAGCTGCCAGTCGGATGTTATAAATCGCTGCACGAACTCACTCTCGTCGAACTCTTTATCTAAAAACTGCTTCGCCAATCGATAGACGTTTCCGGTCATTGCTTCAGAATTCCAGCCATACTTTTCGCCCAACATTGTTGCCTCTTCGACCATTCCGGTGTCAAACAGTTGTTCGGCTCTTTTCGTGATTCGTGCACGTAATGCATCACGCTCTGTAGTGATTCCTACAATAACAGTATTAGGCAATGGCTCATCTAACCTTGTACTTGTTGTGTTTTTACGCTCAATCGCACGAATAACATATCGGCGGTTTTTTTCGTTCTCAGGCAGTACAACGTTGTTGTTAGCACAATAGTCTAATAAGTTCTCGAGCGACAGTTCTTCGAGCATTACCCGGAGTTTTGGCTGAGGAGCAGCAAATTCGTAGTCAAAAATAACGCCGTCTACATACAGCCCGGTTCCGCCAACAAGCAACGGAAGATGGCCTCGTGCACGTATCTCCTGGACCTTCTCTTGAGCATATTTTTTAAAGTCTGCGGCCGTAAATGACTCACCAGGTTCTACTAAATCCAGGCCCCAGTGTGGCACCTCGGCCCTATCGGCATCACTTGGTTTTGCAGTACCAATTGTTAAGTCTTTATAGATCGTTCGCGAGTCTGCGCAAATAATTTCACCGTCGTATTCCTTGGCAATTCGCATCGCAAGTGACGATTTTCCGCTTGCTGTAGGCCCGACAACGACGACCAGAGGTAGCTCAGAGAGAGACATAGCCTGAGTACTTTTTTTATTCATGTCGTTATCTACAGGGGTCGCCATCGTTTATCCTCAAAATTATCGATTATGTCGTTGGTGCAGGTAATCCCCTCTACTAACAGGTGGTCCCGCTGTGCAGTCCGTCCTCCATGATACCCGGCGGCGAGTCCACCGAAGCGATTGACGAGGCGGTGCCACGGCAATTCTGGGTCGCCGTAGTGTGCCATACCGCCGACAATTCGAGCAGCATATGGATGCCCGGCAAGTGCGGCAAGATCACCGTATGTCGTCACCTGGCCAGCAGGCACTTGCGCCATCAGCGCTTCGACCTTACTGCGAAATTCGCTGGCGTTCTGCATTAAAGTACTCCAAAATTTCTTTCCAATTTTTTACGCGAACAACGGTGTCGTCCACAGGCTCAGTTCTCTGCCAACGATAGTCGCCGAACAAAAGGCCCGTTAGACCCTGCGCAACCGCACCATTACAGTGCTTCGGCTGATCATCGATATGATAGCTCGCGCCAAGGCTTTTCAACAAGGCGCCCTTATCTTTCTTAAATGAATCGTTTGTCATGTCGTCGTAAAAGCCAGCGAAGAATATTTTGTCTTCCGAAAAAATACCTTCATACCGTTCTTGAATCCATGCCAACGTATCGCCCTTGGTGCTCAGACGACGAGCCGTCACAACGATAAGGTCGAAATCTTTTTTGAGCTCCACGAGCACTTCATGCGCGGAAACATCGTGCTCCATCGTGCGCAGGCTGTGTTCGAAATATAAACCCGAGCGCTCGTTAATAGTCTGTAGACTTTGCTCATGCGCCTTGTCGAGTTGCCATAGCAACGCCCAATCGTCGTGATAGTCATCAGCCGTAAGATTAGTGCCCCATCGCTCATTACTAAACTCCACAAAGGCCGCTGCGTTCGCAGCGAGTACGTCATCAACATCGATCGCAATGATCGGTTTTTTCGATGATAGCGTCGCCGCTGCGCGCAGTGGCTGTGCGGCTGATAGTGAGGATGTCGACATAGTACCTAAAGGCTCTTCAGGTACTCAGCGAGCTGGTCGAGTGAGACTTTTTCTTCACCCTGCTGTGTACGAACGCTCACCTGTCGTGATTCTTTATCTTGTTCGCCAATAATAAACTGGACCGGAATTTTCGCCTTAGCCGATTCGCGAATTTTCTTACCGAGGCTTTCGTTACGATCATCAACCGTAACGCGCAGTTCGTTATAACGGACTGGTTTCATAAGCACAGTCTCGTCTAAGACGGCTTTAATCTCATCGACGTAATCGAGAACGGTGTCGTTAATGGTGAGAATACGGATTTGCTCTGGTGCCGCCCAGAACGGGAACCAACCAGCAGTGTGTTCGATGAATACGCTCAGGAAACGCTCAATAGAACCGAGTAGCGCACAGTGAATCATCACCGGCTGCGCAGCATTACCCTCTGCGTCGGTATACGTAAGGCCGAAGCGCTCAGGCTGGACAAAGTCGAGCTGTACCGTTGCGACTTGGTGCTCACGCCCAATAGCGTCGGTTGCCATAAAGTCGATCTTTGGACCATAAAAAGCCGCTTCACCATCTTGCTCAAAGAATTCGAGCTCGTTAGCGATGACCGCCTGTTTAAGCTGCGCCTGGGCAGTTTCCCATAGCGCTAACTCACCTAAGTACCCTTCGCCGTTATCACGATACGACAAACGCACACGAAGCTTCATGTCGATAGAGTTATACAACTCACGCGCAGAGGCCAACAAGTTATTAATCTCCTGCTCAATCTGGTCAGGACGCGCAAATACGTGGCTGTCGTCTTGCGTGAGTGAACGAACACGGTTAAGGCCGCCAAGTTCTCCGGTTTTCTCGTCGCGGTAGTCTGTCGTTGTTTCGAGGAAACGAACCGGCATCTCTTTATAGCTGCGCGGTGATGAAGCATAAATTTGCGTGTGGTGCGGGCAGTTCATTGGTTTGAGCGCAAAGCTGTCGCTTGTTTCTTGGCTCGTGACAAGGAAGAGTTCGTCACCAAACTTAGCCCAGTGGCCAGATGCTTCGTACAGATCCTTCTTGGTAATGTGCGGTGTCCATACTTTTTGGAAGCCGTACTTTTGACGAAGTTGATTTGAGTACTGCGACATAATGTCACGAAGCACTGTACCGCGAGGGGTAAACAGCGGCAAGCCGGCACCAACGAGTGGAGATACCGTATAAAGATCGAGTTCTTTACCAAGCTTACGGTGATCACGGAGCTTCGCCTGTTCGAGGCGCTCAAGATATGCGGCTAACTCGTCCTGTGTTTCAAAGGCAACACCATAAAGGCGCTGCATCTGTGCGTTCTTTTCGTTACCGCGCCAGTAAGCACCGGCGACGCGAAGGAGCTTAAAGACACCCACCTCTTTAGTGTTAACAACGTGAGGGCCACGGCAAAGGTCAACAAAGTCGCCGTTTTTGTAAAATGATACGTTTTCTACTGCAGCATCACCATTAGCAGCAAGACCGAGCTCATCGGCGTCGAGGTCTTTGGCGATAGTTGTTCCGGAACGCTTAAGGTCGTTAAGGAGTTCCTCTTTATATGGCTGGCCATTTTGGCGGGCCCATTCGATTGCTTGATCAACCGGCATCTCAAACCTCTCGAAGTCCTGACCCTGGTTAATGATTGTACGCATCTCTTTTTCAATCTTTTTGAAGTCTGACTCAGAAATTTTCTGCTCGCCAAGATCAATATCGTAATAAAAGCCGTTTTCTACTACTGGACCAACGCCAAACTTAGCACGTGGCCATAGTTTTTTTACCGCGCTCGCAGTAATGTGCGCCAAGCTGTGTCGCATTGCGTGTAAGTGTTCGTTATTGTCGTTCATCGTATCTCCTTGTTGAGCTGGCTCGTCGGGCGCAGCTTCACTACTATTAAATTAAAAGAAACATGCAATGTCAGGTTTAATATACTTAAATCCATTTATTACATGTCTCGGGTCCACGTGAGTGCGCAGACGGTTCCACCGGACGTTTTACTTGTGAATCCCGTTATCGCACAGGAGACAGCCACGGAACTCAGCGAGTGGTTAGGTCGCGTCACTGTTCAGGTATAGTATACCACCTTGGTCGACAGCCGAGAAGCGCCCAAGCACCGTACAGAGCTTTCATTCTCCCCTATCTTGTACCCTGACCCCTATTCTGGTATATTATATTGAGTCTTACGACCATCCGGGTCCTTAGCTCATTTGGCTAGAGCGCCTCATTGACGTTGAGGAGGTGAGAGGTTCGAATCCTCTAGGACCCACCAAACAAGACCTATATATAAAGAAGCCCCTGCGGCTTCTTTTTCTTTTCCCCGAGTTTATACCCATACCCGCGAGACTTTTCCACTAGTGCTTTTCTGAGGATATATCACCATGCATACCATCCATGATATCCCGCTTCAATTCTGTTCGATTGACAAACCATGATGTTTATGCTAATATGTATCTATGAGTAACACTCAACAGATTAAGACCAACAATACTACTGCGCACGCACCCCAGAAAACATCGTCACTTGAACGATTCAACCTCGGGTTCGAATACAACAAAACACTTCAAGATATCAAACGCGAAGTACGAGCTCGAACGATTTAGTTCTCGCTCTTTATCCCCGCAGGTTATATCTGGATACAAATAAATCCCCCTTTCCAGGGGGATTTATTTTATATAGCGACTAAGAGCTACTTACTTCTTTGGAGGATGCTCGTGATCAATGTCGAGTTCACTCACCCGAATCGCTTCATCACCCTTTACAGCGCTCTTAAGGGCAGCGCGCGAGGCAACCGTCGCCTTGTTCGTCACGTCGAACTTAGTAAGGTATCGTCCAAAGAACAGACGCGCCTGGGCATTAAGGGCGGCAAAGGACAGGAATCCTATGGCTGTGAGAGGCATAATGAGCCACTGCGCTAACATCCAGAAGGTTCGAGTGCGCTTGTAGCGCTCAGGACGCGGTGGAAGCAGCTTAAACGATAGATAGACCATCACAATGATACCGACGAGCGCAACACGCTGGAACATAGCAATCGTGTCGGGTAGCTGATGCGCCACGACGTCACGGTAGGCGTCGCTGTTAATAAGGAGCGGCACCCATCCCCCCACGGCAACAATAATTGATACAGACGCAGCGGTGACATAGCCATCGAGGCTACGGATAAACCAGATAAACGCAGGCCAGAACGGAACGGTACGCTTTTTAGTGAACACACGCTCGGCAACGAATGGTACATCCGAGGCACCGTACATCCAGCGACGAAGCTGGACAAACTGGGCTTTAAATGACTTTAGGTATGTATTATCTAGCACGGCATCTTGGTAAATAGGAATATACAGCGGGTGGACCGAGTACTTACCGTTGAAGTAGAAGTAACTGCGCCAGAACTGGTGACCGTCCTCCACTACTGTTCGGGTGCTCCAGAAGTTCATTTCAACCAGCGCATCCATTGGCTGCGAGTGTGAGGCAAAGTTACGCATAATGTGTGGGCGCATTGAACTAATAATGTTCCAGAAGGTGTTACCCGTTGCCATGACACGCATTGGCGCGGGAACGTCCCAGATATTGTTCAGGAACAGCGCAATTGGCTGGTATGCCAGGTGTTTACGATCTTCGTTGACGATATATTCGTAGGTAGCGTAGTCAAAATATGAGTGGTGCGGGCGATTGTCGGAGTCAAGGGTCGTAATAAGGACGTTTTTGTACTCAATCCCCTTCTTGTCGATCCACTTTTGCATCTGTTGAGCAGCGAATGTAATGTTTCCGCCCTTACCAACAACTTCATTCGGAAGGTCGCGCGGGTGTTTAACGATCTCAAACGCCATAAAGGTATCTTTGTACTGCTTTTGTAGGCGCTTTGCGGTCTTTTCCATGTCTTCACCACCACGCTCTTCGTAGGCGAGCGCAATAATAAGCTTTTTGTGGTCATACGTAACGCGTGTGAGCGAGCGCATTGTGGATTCGATTACTTCGTACGATTCGTTGTAGGCAGCAATAATAACCAAGTTGTACATGTCGGATGGCCGCGGGTACTCACCAGAGCGATCGGCCGCTAAGAAACGCAGGTTTTCAACGTGTTGCGACATGCCGAAGCCCTCGAGTTTGACGTTTTTGTGCTTTTCGAACGACTCAGCTGGTGTTTCGAGCTCATTAAGACGATGCGCCCAGTTCACGCGCTGCGCCTGCACTAACCTGTTGTGGCCGGTGAGTGTGTGGTAGACAATACCAGTTGCGCGCACAACCAGCACGATAATAACGAGCATGAGGTAAATTGCTGCGAGTAGTGGCGAAACAAGCGAAAGAACGATGAGTAAGATAAAGGCCCCGTAGCTCAGAATAGCCGGGACCATTTCGAAGAAACGATAAAAACGAGTGCGTTTACCGAGGGGAAGCTCAAGATCTTCAGTGTACTTTGACATTGGAGTGCCTATACCGGTGACCAGACGTTGATGATCGACATTGCTGTTACCCAGGCAAAGACGAGAACGCCGATACCGAGCCATGCAAACATAATCGCAAGTGGGTGCCCTTTTGTAAGGTAGAGCTTAATAGCGATAGCTATATGCAGGAATGCCGATAGAATAGCGAAGCCAACGAAGGTAAACAGATAGAACCACTGATCACGGTACAGGTGTGTCACCCCGAAAGCCGTATAATGCGTCACCAGCTGAAGGTCGCTTGGGCGGACACGGATACCAATATAAACAACGAGTGAGGCTGCGAGCAAAATAATAACAATACTCAAGACCGTTAAGTAACGGTTGGTTGAAAGTTCTTTGAGTGAGGTGAGAAAATTAGTTTTTAGCATAAAAATATGGAGCCGTTATCCGGGATTGAACCGGAGACCTACGCTTTACGAAAGCGCCGCTCTACCAGCTGAGCTATAACGGCGTGCGATGCCCCAGCTTTACCTGCCTATTATATACCATAGCCCCTCTTACAAAAAGAGATGCCCCAACAGAGGTTGCAACAAATTCTGAAAAATGATATCATCATTTGAGCTTAGGCCAATAAGCAACGCGGCAAAACTGTCGCACAATTACGAGGGCTCGTAGTGAAGCTGGCCTATCACGTCTCCCTGTCACGGAGAAGATCGCCGGTTCGAATCCGGTCGGGCCCGCCAAGAGACTATTCAACCACCCCACTGGGGTGGTTTTTGTTTTACTAATTCGTAGACAAAAGAAAAACTCCCGCTTAGCGAGAGTTTTTGAGTCGTTCATATCGTTCCTGCGCAACTGGCCAATTCACGATCTTCCACCAAGAACGGATATATTCGTCGCGATGGTTTTTATAATCCAGATAGTACGCGTGTTCCCATACGTCGAGTCCGAGTACTGGCTCGTCTCCCCCATCGCTGAGTAGTGAATCTTGGTTTTCTGTGGTCACAATGTCGAGGTTTGGCTGTAGCCATACCCACCCACTTCCAAAGAGGCCAAGTGCTTTTTGGGTGAATTCTTCGGTAAAGGCATCGAAGCTACCGTAACGCTGAATGATCGCATCAAATAATGGACCTTGTGGCTGTCCTCCGCCGTTTGGTGACATCCAAAGCCAGAAAAGGCAGTGATTGTAGTGGCCGCCACCGTTGTTTCGAATAGCTGGCTGAATATCTTTAGGTAACGTGTGCAGTTCGCGAAGCAACTCTTCGACACTCTTTGCCTGTAGCTCCGGGTGCGACTCAAGTGCGGCGTTAAGCTTATCAACATATGTTTGATGGTGCTTATCGTGATGGAGTTCCATAATTTCGGTGCTAATAACACCCTCTAATGCGTCGTATGAATATTGCAATGCAGGAACACTGAACATGCCTACCCCCTGTTTCTAACTTATTGTTGCTGAGATGGATCTGCGAGTGTAATGTACTTTGTAAGCTTGTTATCTTTTTCAAGCTGTTCGAGTTCGTTAACAAATTCCTTAAGTGGAATGTGGATGTATTCGTAGCGTAATTGCGTTTCGTTTGTTTCGAGTAGCTTTACGTAGTAATAACCGTCACCTGTTGTCGTTTTAATAGCCGTTGAGACCTGACCGTCTTTTAGCTTACCTGCCGCAGCAGCGAGGCCGCCGTCTTGGTTGTTCTTAGGAACCCAAGCTGGTGCCATGTAGACAACACGCTCTTCGTTTCCACCATTAACTTCTTTCGCAATAGCAGCAAAGTCGGTGGTTCCTTCGGTTATCTTAGAAGCAACCCGCTTAGAAACCGTCTCTGCCTCAGCGTCGGCAGCATAGGCAACCTTTTGACGAAGGAGTTTATTCTTCATTGCATCACGGTATTCTTCTGGTGACCAGCCGTAGTAGTCACTAATAACTGCGTTATAGGTACTTTCAGAAACTTCCCCATCGCTTGATTGGCGCTGTTGCTTCAAGAACTCCTCTAGGTCGGCATCGGTAACCTTAACGTCGAGCTCACGAGCAAGCTTAGTTGCGTAGGCGTCGCTAATGGCATCTTGCATTGCTTGGTTTTTAACATAATCAAGCTGGCTTTTACCATCGTCTGAACGAGGGTCAATTTGTTCTTTTTCAATAAGGTAGTGTGCGGCGCTACGGTACTTTACCAAGTAGTCACTGTAGCGAACCTGCTGGCCATCAACAACAGCAACAGGCACCGGCACTACTTTCGTGACGCGGTACATAAATTCACTCGTGTTTTGTGCTGAGTAAAGCAAATACCAACCGACACCAAGGAGTGCGACCAGTGTTACACTGACAATAATAATTGTGTTCACGACGAGCCTGTGACGCTGGTACTGAACTGGGTATTTAAATTTACGACCACCAGCAAGCACCTTTTCACGGTGTTCGGCAAGTGTATCGGTAGTGATGCGACCAGCCGGTTCTTGTGGCTGTTTCTTTTGACGCACTTTAGATAATAGCTTCTTCATGATCCCCTTGAGTTTCAACTGCATTACTGACTGCGTCTTGCAGCTTATTGTATGTCTTGTCTGGATGTTCGACGTTTCGAATCACAAGATCACCGACGAAAGTTTGAATAACGATAGTTCCAAACCCGAAAATTTCGCCACTGAATCCAGGTATATTATAGCTTATGTTCTGGATTTTTGATAGTCGCAGCTCGACCACGTCCTTACCAAAGAACCCCCGTTGCGTCACCTGTCGTATACGTTCGGTTGTCACGATATAGACGGTAAAATACCACATCATCCAGTGGTAAAAGAACATTAGCAGTCCGAGGCTAAACCCAATAAGCGGTGACCATAAAAGCGCAAGGTTATCCTGCCAGATAAGTACGGGCAACGAGCTCAGCGCAAACGGAATAAGAAGGAGATAAAACCCCTTCCTCATCGCGATAATATGCCGGCGAAAAACAAATAGTAGTTCTTCGCCGGGTCGTTGACCTTCAAAATCGAGTTGTGCTTCTTCTGAGTGCTTGGACATATGAATCCTTGTGAAGGTACCCTAAACTACTCGTTGTTATCGTCAAGGTTAACCTTGATCGTAACAGTGGCAGGGCCCGCATTCTTATCCATTTCGTACACAGACTCAGATGGTTCTACGCCCATAAGAGCTGCGTTACGCCATGCATCGTTATACTGCTTGCTCGCGACACTCAAGCGGATGTATTCACCGTCAGATGACTTGTAGTGATACTGGACCTGCGTTGAACCTGGGTATGGTTCATCGATAAACATAAACCCAGCATCTTTAATCTTTGCATCAAGTTCGGCAACGGTGTTACTTACTGTGTCCCCGTGCATATAACTCATGACAGATGAGTACGTTCGTCCTTTATCCCAAGTATATACACGTTTGTCGCCAAAAACATCGGAACGATCGAGCTGATAGCTGTCGTCGAGCTTAAGACTTGTGTATACGTCGTTAATACGATCAAGGCGAGCTTCTTTTGTCTTATCAGCGACATAATGCGAGGCGAGAAGCCCCATCACAATAGCGACGCTCACGGCAACAAGAAATATGCCGATTGCAACAACGAAGAATCGCCATGTCGGTGCTGGAGTTCTTAAAAGTTTCTTAGACCGTGCAGATACGGTTACTTTTTTTGAAGTGGGTGTCTTTTTTGTGGTTTTAGCGGGTGTACGTTTCATACCTCCATCATACCACAAGCGGTATCACTCGTTACGAATCGAGGATTATACCGATAGTTACAAGGAAGGCAACGATAAGAAGCACAATACAAACAGTCATAGTGATCCTGTCGGAACGGCGCTTTCTTGCGTCTGCACCACTTTCGTGTCGCTCTTTCGCCTCGAACACATATTGTTCGGGGGACGTAATGTATCGTTGGTATTCTTTTTTGTAATTGCTAAATCGCACAAGGTTAGAAATTGTCACAAATGGGTTCACGAACAGCGAGACAATACTCCACCATCCGAATAGTAGATTCTTTAATGTCACAGCGTTTACCTGTGGCTGTAGTTTTTCAGGTTCACCCTGGAAATAGTAGCTTTGCTGGAACCACATAAGGAGCGCGCCAGTGTGGCGTACGAGTAATAATTTTGGAGCAAATGTTTGCATATCTTGTTGAGTAACGGACATAGCCGACTTCCCTTCTACAATTGATACTGTTGACCTTACCATTTTAGCAGACTAAGGAGCGAGTGCCAGCACTAAAGCCCAGCAGCTCGTGCGTGCGCTAAGATTCGCGCCTGAGGAAGCGCGGCTTGATAGAAAGCAACTTCATCGATACGTCCGCTGAATGGAAAGTTTGGCGAACCGGCACCAGCCCAAGAAGCACCAACCATCAACGGCCTGCCCGCAGAGGTTGTTCGCAATGTCGTATTTGCCCGGCTACCATCGGCTATGCCATTAATATAAAGC
>Ga0247808_10000397_pt1 | contig 21665 bp, 20 predicted proteins | sample UWRJL089202R1_FD_179914 | JGI IMG/M metagenome (GOLD analysis project Ga0247808, IMG submission 179914) | Plant litter microbial communities from Arlington Agricultural Research Station in Wisconsin, United States - UWRJ-L089-202R-1 | ecosystem: Environmental > Terrestrial > Plant litter >... | reverse complement strand
CAATATTAGAAACGGGGATTCTATTGTACTGATTGAAAAAGTCATCGTTATCAAATGCATCAAGGAAGATGAAGGCAAGTCTTCCATATTCATCAACTGGAGTTGTAATAATACGTTATGCAACTCGGTAGATCCTTACCCTATCATTGCGCAGATTATAAAGAACAAAAAGAAACCGCAAGTCGTCATCATTAAAACGCCAGCTGCTGAATCCAATTGTCTCAACTCCAAAACCAAATATACTTATAAAATAAAAAATCAGGGTGCAAGACCTGCAACAGATCTTAAGTTCACTTTGCACGCTACAAACTATAACACTTATACCAACATCAGTAAGAATTCTTTGGTCTTCAAAGATACAACAGGGCTAAATCTGGTAGTGAAAAACTCTTTTAAAAGTACACTACCTATTCATGACCGTGAGATTCTGGCTTTTGAACACAGTTGTGTCATTGCAGATCCCCTGTATGTCTGGAATTTTGAATTGGAATCCTTGATGCCAGGAGATTCTTTCCTTGTTGAATCAGAAGGCTACCACTGCTGTCCCGGAGACGATACCAGCAACGTAGGTATTCCTTTCGAAACGTGGAACCTCGATGTTAAATACAAAGACGAATGCAAAGAAGAAGAATTTGGAGCAGGCACTGACACAGAAACTGACAATGCATTAGGACTTCAGCAGTTTTATGAGCCTATCGTCACTGACATGCATGAAGGCGATAGCGTAAGCTTTGAAATATTCAATAATAATTTCTCTACCAATTTTTACAGATTAAACATCCTTAATTCCGCGTTCAAAATAAGAATCAAACTGGATACAGGACTTGTCTATGCTCCTCATACGCTTAAGATCACTTCCGTATATGGCTATACCCTTACACCCACATCCGAACAAACACTTACCGGCGCCGGAGTAGATGGTTACGTGGATACGTATTTGGAAGCACTCTTTATTTTACCGGATACCTTTAGAGTCAATACCACATTCTTTTCCCGCTTCATGAGAAACTCATCTGTTGTTTTTTCTCTCAAAGCTATATGTCCGGCCAAGCAACCTTTTTCAAGATTTACGCAAGAGTTTTTAGTGACACCTGATTTAAGTTGCACCCAAGCTTGCGAAATCCTTTTAGCGAGTTTTACTTCACCCATCAGCGTACACTGTCCGGGATGCGTAACACCTGGCTGGGTAGCCTTCGCACATACCGCGGCACGACTTAACATCGGCGAAAAAGACGACGACAACGACCGTCTTCCGGACCATTTAAATTACACGCCTGCAGACCTCGCAAAGATCAAGCGCAACCGCTGTATACCCGGTGATACCTTGCAAACCGAGCTGGTTGCTATCTTTCAGGATGGAGATCCCGTAAAAGGAAAAATAACTTACGATCTTGAACATAACGGAGCAAAATCTTTCCACTTCAAGTACAGCTATCTCTTGACGCAAATTACAATGGGTAAATTGTTTCAACTGAACAGTGCCAAAGTCTTTATCACTGATGTCGACCAAGGTGCTATTGCAAACGGTTTAGACAGCATCATGCTTCCTTTGACTTGCATTACTAAAATACCCAATTCCAATGATTCAATCGCTGACGCCAGCTTCTTCTTCGATTTAAGTCTGGATACTTTACATAAATACGGCATAGATCCCGGATATGAATACGACCCAAGCGATGTCATAAAAATCGTATGTAACTATACGATACTTGAACCTTCTTCTTTTTATTTGTCTTATCCTCCGACTACAAAAGATCCCTGGTATTTACGGGAAAACTCTTCTATCCTGCTAAACTCCTTTCAAAATCTTGTTTACTTAACAGGCAATCGTCAGACGGCTACCGACAGGACCCGGGCGGATGCGGGTACCGCAAACTCCAATGATCCTAACTCTCTTGACAGCACCATGATTTATTGGTGCGAAGGCTACGGCAGTGCTTCCACTATTGTAGGCAAGCAAAAAGAAGTATCTTTCCATATACCCAATAGTATCCAATGCGTAGAGAAAGCATCTATCTCTGTTTCTATAGATCCCTCCGGTGGCGTATTTAAAAACGCATTCCCTTTTGAATACCGAAATTTCATCACGATAGATTCCATTCATGTTTTTACTCCTCCTGGTTATACTTATTCTGACTGGACCATTACAAACTCCATTCAGAAACCCGACGGAAACCTGGAGTATACAAGTTGCACAAGAACAGACTCCTTAACGAATATCGTGGTTAACGGATCATTGGTTTCCGCTGCGATAGATCCGCTTTACGGAAAACAAATAGCATTCGGTACCGATCCATGCGTAGATCGCTTGGTATATGGAGATGAGAAGACAGTCACCACGATCAGTTATAAAATTACACCCAATTGCGATTTGCCGGAAACAGCCGTCTCTTATCCTCCACCCGTACTTTATTACAGAGTAGGTCCGAATAAAATTCCGTACCAGGATAGTCCAACCATCGAGCATTGTGATCCTTTTCCAAACGATGACCTTTGCAGGTTTTTCCCTCTTGTGACACAACTCACGAAATTGAATGCAGAATTAAAACTTTCTCCGCTTTCAAATGAAAGTCAGCTCAGCACGCAAAACTTCTGCTACCCTATAAGCATTGAAGAAATAAAAGGCAGCAATGCCAGTTTCAGTTTCCTTAAAGTAAAAAGCCTGAACAATAAAGTGAAACCTGAAAAACTGACCAACACGGAAACCAATAAAGTATACCTGCCCGATGCACAAGGCGTCTTTCATCTGGACACCGCGGCAGCAAAAGCGATCTACCAATACGAACTTTGCTTCTCCAACATTTGTGGGAAGTTGATTGAAAAAGATACCGTGCGATTAATCTACGGACACGATTGTTTTGAATACCCCGATTCCGTTTATTCTAATATTTGTAAGATAGATTCCGTACAACATTATATTTTCCCGGGAACACTTCAAATCGGCGGTACTATTTTCGGGCCCACTGAAATTAAAATGTGTGAGCCCTTTGAAGTGTCTACAATATACAATATCACCGGTATTGGCGGAGTTGACAACATGCTGCTTGAGATCAATAAAGACAGCAGCTCTTTGTTGTCTGCCACGATGAGTATAAACGACGGAAATACTACCGATGTGTTTTCAACACTGGTAGATTCAACCAGCACATTAGTACTCAAACAGAAAATTCTTTCTTTAAAATCCGATGGTTTAAAAGCCGGCGATAAAGTAAAAATAGTATTAACGTTTAATACGGATTGCCAATACAAAGGAGGGCCTGTTTCAGAACGAGCTATACTTGTTACTTCCGCATGCGATACTTTATATGGTGATCTGCTTACTATATCACCTCCCTTGCTCACTGGCTTTCCTAAACCGGATACAAAAACAATTCAAACGACTTATGGGGAGCTGAAAAATCTCGGAGGCAAAGTAGAGGTCAGCATCAACGCTTATAACAGTGGTGCTGCCGCTACACAAAACAAAACCCGTGTTACCCTGATTCTTCCTGCAGGATTTACTTACGCTAACATGGCTTCAGGAAATTCTCCGACGAAAACAACAGATACAAGTCTGGTATGGGATCTGCCGGCAGGTATAGCTGCTGCAACTGCCGTAACATTCAAACCACTATTGAACCATACTACTTTGGTGTGCGACACCATCATCTTCCATTATTTGTTAAGCGACTTATCCGTTGGATGCTCCAGTCAACCTTGCGTAGAGAGAGATACAGCTTACTTCTTTAAAGTACCGGTGAAATGTTATCCTTGTCCTACGGAGGTTACGCTATCTGAGCGCTGCAAAGAATTGCCGGTATTCAATATCATTTCATGGGCATATCCAATTACAAACTATTGTCCGGATGATCAAAATTTCATTTACAAACTATACTACTCCAAAAAACGGGATGGGGATTATACCTTGCTGGATTCTACACACAGTAAAACCTACACACACGACAGTATAGAAGCATATGATGGTTGTTATTATGTGACCGTTACTGATCTGCAACAAGGATTAACGACAAAGAGCAATGTTGCCTGCAAATCCACCTGCCTGGAGCAATTTCAATGCGGTGATTTATTCATTCCAAATTTATTGACACCCAATAAAGACGGCAATAATGATACGTTTGAAATTACAGGAGCTTATACTACCTTAAAAGTCGAGATCTTCAATTCCTGGGGCAGCACGGTCTTCAAATCCGACAATTATAAAAACGAATGGGACGCGAAAGGCTTAACAGATGGAGTCTATTATTACCATGTGTACATTGACGGTTCCGATCAAAAATGCTTAGGCTGGATTCATGTGTTAGGCGGTAAATAGCACCTTCTCATGCTATTTAAACACGGTTGTTTTTCGTCTTCAAAAATTGCGTTTTAACATATTTAAATATTAACTTAGGTTATAATAGGCTTTTGCAATGGAAGAAATTCCGAGTCCGCTAGATTACTTATGCATAAAAAATTCTTCCTCTTTTTTATCCCGGTTCTATTCAGTCTTCTGCTAACACCAGGCAGAGTTCATGCTCAGTACGCCTATTGGGGATTTAAAGGTGGTATTCAAGCTAATAAAATCACTGGTCTTTCCTTTGATTCCAAAATGATCCCGGGATTCAATGTAGGTATATTCGGTAATTTTATCCTGTCCAAAAAATTTGCTCTACAGCACGAACTCCTATACACTCAAAGAGGCTTCGGTGGTACCACAAAAGACAGCGTGGATGTCAAAGGCAATCTGCCTTATATTGAATTACCCTGGTGTCTTTATTACAATATCAACAGAGCCTTTCATTTGCAGTTTGGCGTGCAGCCAGGGATCTATATGTTTTTTAAACAACCACAGCGCGACAGTTCTGAATTTTCTAAATACAATGTCAATCCTATTGATTTTGCCGGGATACTCGGGGCGGGATTTATCATGGACAACAACCTGCTTTTCGGCATACGACTTACCGTCAGTAGCGGTCAAACGTTTAATACCACGGAGTTTGGCGGAAGGAACGTGACACTGCAAGCCTATATGGGGTATGCCGTGAACCGCAAGGTAAAAAAGAAGAAAAAGAAATAGGCATAGAGTCCATCACTCCATGCCTATCAGTATTTTTTAGAAATCGCAGGCTACTAGATGCCTGCTAGTTCATTATAAAACTCAAAGTATTTATTCTCGATCCCTTCTTCCATTTCCAGAGGGAAAGTATTCACCGTTCTTTTCTGCGCTTCGATGTCCTTGAACAATTTACCGACTTCGGCAGAGTAAGATTCTTCGGTACGTACGACGGCATCTGCGTATTCCATACCGATCTTAATAAAGCCTTCGTAATCTTTTGTCTTCAGGTTACCCAACATCGTATCTTCAATGTCCAGCATTCTTACTTTGCTGTTCAAATCCCCTTCAAACTTGTGAGTGAATGGATTATTATAGACCGTAAATACCGATTTGGCATTCTTAAACACAGGATCCTGCTTGTATCTCGTTTTTAGGTACAAGGGCACCAAGCTCGTCATCCAATCGTTACAATGCACGATGTCTGGAGCCCAACCCAATTTTTTTACCGTTTCCATTACTCCTTTGCAGAAAAACACGGCACGCTCATCATTGTCTTCAAAGAACTTATTGGACTTATCCGTGAATACAGATTTGCGTTGGAAGTAATCTTCGTTATCGATAAAGTAAACCTGTAATTTAGCATTCGGTATAGAGGCCACTTTAATGATCAATGGCTTCTCTTCTTCTCCGACTGAAATATTGATCCCTGAAAGCCTTACGACTTCGTGTAACCTGTTTCTTCGCTCGTTAATCAACCCGAAACGCGGTACAAGGATTCTTATTTCCATTCCTTTCTCTTGCATGGCTTGAGGAAGGTGTCTGAGCATTTTACCTACTTCGGAATATTGTAAAAAAGGTAGTATTTCACTAGCTACATAAAGAATCTTGAGACTGGACATAACTTAATGGTTAGTTCACACTATATGGGGGCATACAAATTTACAAAAAAACTTACCCTTTTTCAAGGATTATCGAAAAGAAACTATAGTTTTGCACCCTTTTGGTATAAATTTACTTCATGCAGGTCATACAAGGCATAAAAGAGCTGGAAAAGTTTCGCTCTTCGTTAGGTAAACACGAACAACTGGGCCTCGTTCCTACCATGGGAGCTTTGCATGCCGGTCATCTTTCTTTGCTGGAAAATGCCCGTCAACATACCGACCATACCATGGTCAGTATCTTTGTAAACCCTCTGCAATTCAACGACAGCAAGGATTTTGATAAATATCCCAAGCAAATAGAAAAAGATCTGGAGCTGCTGAAAAAAGGAGGTTGTAACATTGTTTTTATACCGGACGCCAAAGAGGTATACCGTGAAAAACCGATCCTCTCTTTTCAATTTGGCTACCTCGAACAAATCATGGAAGGATACCACAGACCTGGTCATTTTAATGGGGTAGCAATAGTGGTGAGTAAACTCCTGAATATTATAAGACCTCATAAAGCATTCTTTGGAGAAAAGGATTTACAGCAATTGCGCGTGATCCAGTACCTTGTCAAAGACTTGTCCATGCCGGTAGAGATTGTGCCTTGTACCACACTCCGTGAGTCGGATGGATTGGCCATGTCTTCCCGTAACATGAGATTGGATACCGCTCAAAGACAGCGTGCTTTGCTGATCAATCAATCGCTGCGCAAGGCCAAAGATTTGTTAGGCAAACTTCCGCATCAGGAAATAGAACAAGTCATTGAAAAAGACTTCTCCGGAGAAAAGCTTGAATATTTCAGCATTGTCGAAAAACAATCCTTGAAAAAATGTGCCGATCCCTTTCAGGATAAAGAAGTTGCTCTTTGTGTAGCCGCTTTTATCGATGAAATAAGACTGATCGATAATATTATAGTTTCCTCTTAGTATTTTTCTTAGTTTTGCAGGCATCTAACTAACAGCATGTTCATAGAAGTATTAAAATCAAAAATACACCGTGTAAAGGTGACGCAGGCTGAGCTTCACTATGTAGGGAGTATTACCATTGACGAAGACCTGATGGACGCGGCACATCTTATTGAAAATGAGAAAGTGACCATCGTCAACATCAACAATGGAGAACGTTTCGAAACCTATGTCATCAAAGGCGAAAGAAACACAGGCACCATCTGCCTGAACGGACCAGCCGCACGCCGCGTGCAATTGGGCGACATTGTGATTGTCATTTCTTATGCCGGTATGTCATTGGAAGAAGCGAAACAATGGAAGCCTTATCTGATCTTCCCTAACGAAAACAATAAACTTTCTTAATTACCATCCTGTGAACAGCAAGCTCAAGCAAATACTACAATATGGCCTGTCGCTTGTAGCGGGATTGGTTTTACTTTGGCTCTTCTTTAGAAAAGAAGACATGGGTGCTATCTGGCTCTCTATTAAAAGTGCCGATTACAGCTGGGTATTGATTACTTATGCCTTAACGCTCATTGCTCATTTTGCCCGTGCTTACCGATGGAATTTATTACTGAAGCAAACCGGTTACAAAGTTTCTAATGGAGAGGCTTTCCTTGCTTTGCTTGCCGGATATGGAGCCAATCTTGTCTTGCCGCGTGCAGGAGAAATTGTTCGTTGCACCATCTTAAGAACTCGTCAGAAAGTTTCGTTTGATACCAGCTTAGGCACCGTAGTGGCCGAGCGACTGGTCGATCTGATTTTTTTGGTTTTTTTATTTACGCTTGCCATTTTCTGGCAGTACGATATTTTATTTGGGTTCACTCAAAAAATGCTTTCCGGTTTAGTAAGCGATAAGATTTCTATGCAAGAGATTTTATATGTAATTGCAGGGTTTGGAGTAATTAGTATTTTCTTATTTTTCTTCATTCGTCAAAAAATAAAAGCATACCTGGCAAAATCCCAGCATCCGGCAGTCACTAAAATCCGGGATTTTATCAAAGGAGTTAAAGTCGGCTTTTTCAGTGTGTTGGAATTGCCCAGCAAATGGGGTTTCATAGTAAGCTCCGTGGTGATCTGGGTTTGTTATTTCTTCATGGCGTATCTGATCTTCTTCTCTTTGCCTGCTACTTCTTCATTAGGCATGGGAGCAGGATTAGCGATTCTTGTCATGGGCGCCTTTGGTATTGCTGCACCGGTACAAGGAGGCATCGGTGCTTACCATTGGATCGTTAGTCAGACCTTATTGTTATATGGTATCGGAGAAACAGACGGGAAAACGTATGCTACACTGGCACATGCTTCTCAAATGGCATTTACCATTTTATTCAGCTTAGTAAGCTTTGCGATTATCCTCTTGATAAAGCCTAAAACCGATGACCTCAACTAAAATCCTTTCCCTGGAAGATGCTCAAAAACAAGTCGCCGAATGGAAAAACGAAGGCAACGAAGTCGTTTTTACCAACGGTTGTTTTGATATCGTTCATCTTGGTCATGTAGATTACCTCGAGAAAGCAAGTAAGCTGGGACAAAAAATGGTGGTCGCACTCAACACCGACAAATCCGTGAGTCAATTAAAAGGTCCCGAAAGACCCATCAATAACGAATACGCCAGAGCACGCATCATTGCTTCTCTCGGATTCGTGGATGCTGTCATTTTGTTCGGAGAAGAGACACCTTTGTCAGCTATCGAGACCCTGATACCTGACATTTTAGTCAAAGGAAATGACTATACGGTCGATAAAATCGTTGGCGCAGATTTTGTTTTAGAGCATGGAGGTAAAGTAGAAACTATCCCTTTGGTGGAAGGTTATTCTACGACCAATATTGTCTCTAAACTAAAAAAGTAATCCCATGATTATTGTAATAAGTCTTATCACACTAGCGATAAGCTGGTTTGTCAGTCGAAGACTGAAATCAAAATTTGAGGAATATTCTAAAATTCCTCTACAATCCGGACTTACCGGAAAAGAAATAGCTGAAAAAATGCTGGCTTACTACAATATCCGCGGGGTCAACGTAGTATCTGTAGAAGGACGTTTAACGGATCATTATAATCCTGCAGACAGAACAGTTAACCTGAGCCATGATGTGTATTACGGCAATAGTGCAGCTTCTGCAGCCGTAGCTGCTCACGAATGCGGACACGCCGTGCAACACGCTAAGGCATATGGCTGGCTGCATTTCAGATCTGTGATGGTACCTTTCCAAAATGTCAGTGCGAAAATTCTTAATTTCTTAATGATCGCTTTAATGTTTGGAGGTATCGCTCTTGGCGGTGGCCAAGCCTTGCCTATCGTTTTACTCATCATCATTGCCTGTAACTTTGTCATTACCATGTTTGCGCTCATTACTTTACCTGTAGAATTTGATGCGAGCAACAGAGCTTTGGCATGGATTGATCAACAAGGTATTGTAACAACTTCTGAGCACGCCATGGCCAAAGACGCTTTGAAATGGGCAGCCATGACTTATCTGGTAGCTGCTATAGGTTCTCTGGCTCAGTTGCTGTACTACATCTCGGCTTTTATGGGCGGAAGCGACGACTAACATTAACGATTCATTTAAACTTCTAAACGGAGAGCAACTTTTTTAAGTAGTTCTCCGTTTATTTTTTTAACTTAAATGAACTTGTAACTTAAGAACAAGCCTCGTGAGGGATAGTAGCGGAAAGCCCACAGCGAGTCACCAGGCATGTTTAAGAAATCCGTAAGATACGAGCGAGGACCTGGATCCTCCGAAGAGGTGGACCCGCCCGCCTTTTTCGGCGGGGCACGCCCAACTATTCATTCAGCTTATCAGACGATCATATACCAAACAATAAAAAAATTAAATACTACTTCCCATGATTTTTAAACTGACCGAAGAACAACTTGCCGTAAGAGATGCCGCAAGAGATTTTGCACAAACAGAATTATTGCCAGGCGTTATCGATAGAGACGAAAAGCAGGAATTCCCGACGGCGCAAATCAAAAAACTCGGAGAACTTGGATTCATGGGAATGATGGTAGCTCCGGAATACGGCGGTGGTGGTATGGATACCATTTCCTATGTTTTGGCCATGGAAGAAATTTCTAAAATAGATGCATCGGTATCTGTTTGCATGTCGGTGAACAACTCTCTCGTGTGTTGGGGCCTTGAACATTTTGGTAACGAAGAACAAAAACAAAAATACCTTAAACCTTTAGCAAGCGGAGAAAAGATCGGAGCCTTCTGCCTGTCCGAACCGGAAGCCGGATCAGACGCTACGTTTCAGCAAACTACCGCAGAAGACCATGGTGATCATTATATTCTCAATGGCACAAAGAACTGGATTACCAATGGTAATTCGGCTTCCATTTATTTAGTCATTGCACAAACAGATAAAGCCAAGAAACACAAAGGCATTAATGTATTAATTGTGGAGAAAGGCATGGAAGGTTTTGTAGTCGGCAAGAAAGAAAACAAAATGGGTATCCGTGCTTCCGATACGCACTCTCTTATGTTTCAAAATGTCAAAGTACCGAAAGCCAATCGCATCGGTGAAGACGGTTTTGGGTTTACCTTTGCCATGCAAACACTCAATGGTGGTCGCATTGGTATTGCTTCTCAAGCCTTGGGCATTGCTTCCGGAGCTTATGAAAGAGCATTGGCTTATAGCCAGGAGCGCAAAGCATTTGGTGTACCGATCTTTGAACACCAGGACGTACAATTCAAACTCGCTGACATGGCCACGCGCATTGAAGCTTCTCGCCTGCTTTGCCTGAAAGCTGCATGGTTAAAGGATCAGGGAAAAGATTATTCCCAGGCTTCTGCCATGGCAAAATTATACAGTTCGAAAACAGCAATGGACGTTACCACGGAAGCCGTTCAAATTCATGGGGGATATGGCTTTGTGAAAGAGTTTCATGTAGAGCGCATGATGCGCGATGCTAAAATCACGCAGATTTACGAGGGTACTTCAGAAATTCAAAAAATAGTGATTGCCCGTAGTTTATTCAAATAACAACATTTAAAAACCTGCTGTTACGGAGGCCAAATATCCCTTTTTTCCAATTTTAGCTCACGGAAGTGGCTTTTTATTAGCAGATTATTAGTAATTTTTAGATCTTTATATTAGTATTGTACAATACTTTTTAATTTTTATTTGTAGATTTAATATAGATTAAATCCTATGGAAGAATACAACAAAATTATAGAATCGATAAATGTTCGATTCTTAAGATCTCGAGCGACGAAGGTGATACAACCTTTGACGGTATTGAATTACTATGACGTCAGCAATACATTGATCCTGTTGCTGAAAGGTGAAATATATTTTGGTGAAGACAAAACCAAACTGAACGAAGGTGATTTGTTATTTGTACCGGGCGGAAAGCCTACTGCCATCTGCTTTGGCAGCAAGTTCTCTGCACAGTTGAGCAATGAAGATTTGTTGACACAACGCGACAAGCATTTGGTTTCTTTGAAGACCCTGGATAAAGCGATGGATGGGCATGAAACCATTTTCTGCTACATCTCTTTCGAGACCAAAGTATTTGATTCGGTAAACTTCTTCGCTTCTCTTGATATTCCTTGTTTCGCTATCACCGATTATCCTGTATTGGCCGGTGTAGTGAGAGAAACAGTGGATGAAGACCTTTCCAACAATGCCGGTAAAAACCGTGTCATTGGCTTGAATACGGACCGTTCGGTCATTGAGATCGTTCGTTACATCTTAGCTAAAAACCTGTTTGTTGAAAAACTGGCAACGAACAGTACTTACTTTAAAGATCCGCGTTTGCTGGACATCTTTGCTTACATCAAAAACCATTTGGGCGGAGATCTTTCAAACAAAATGCTGGCCAACGTAGCCAACGTATCGGAAGATTATGTAGGACAGTATTTCAAAATGCTGACCGGCATCAATCCGCAGGATTACATTGAATACCAACGCATGGAAATGGCAGTGGACCTGTTGAGGACCACTAAGAAGAGCATCCGTGAAATCGGTATCGATGTAGGCTATAAAGACACCGCGTACTTCTGTCGCCGATTCAAAATGATGTTTGGTATACCGGCGGGTAAAATGAGACGTCGTGAGTCGTTAATGAACGTCTAACCAAGGCCTAATCAGTTCTCTGTTTTCAATTTTCAGTCTCTAATGAACGTCTGACGCAGAAGCAGCATTCAGTTCCTGAACCTTCTCCGCGATTTCGATCAGAAGGTTCGGATCTTTTTCAATCCCATTCCCCACTACAACAACATCTGCTCCCGAAAGCCAGGCATCTACGGCTTTCCCGGGGGAGTTGATTCCTCCGCCGACAATCAAAGGTACATCTACCACTTTACGAATGGTAGCAATCATTTTTCTACTGATCGGTTTTTGCGAACCGCTGCCTCCGTCTAAAAAAATCAGTTTCATTCCCAGCATTTCACCCGCCATGGCTGTACAAGCGGCTACACTGGACTTTTCATAAGGGATAGGTGTCGTATTGCTGATGTAAGAAACAGTAGTCTGTTCTCCGCAATCGACCAGCATATAACCGGTAGATAAAATTTCCAATCGGGTGTTTCTTAAGATCGGCGCCGCTACTACTTGCTGACCGATCAGGTATTCCGGGTTTCTTCCGGAGATCAAAGAAAGAAACAGAATGGCATCTGCATTCGGATCAATCTGCAGATTATTACCAGGGAACAACACCACCGGAATAGACGTGCTGTTTTTAATTTCCAACACGAGTTCGTGCAAACTGTTGCCCGCCAATAAACTGCCACCAATAAAAAAGTAGTCGACTTTACATTCTATGCCCAAACGGATGATCTTCTGAAACGCAGGCATAGCCAGCTTATCCGGATCAAGAAGTACGGCAAACGATTTTTGCTTCTTCTCTTTTTTAGTCTTGAGTTGTTCTAAGATTGTCGTCATACTTTCTTTTGAGAAAAGGCGGATACAATATGATTTCCTTTGTCCAGGATACGCTTGATGGCTCTTCGGATCATAAAACGGAACACTAAAATTCCTGTCAACAAGGTGGTGAAAAACATACAGACTGTTGACAACAGATAGGACAAGAAAGTACTGTCAATGGAATGATGAATTTCTTTTCCCAGATAATAGATTCCCGCAAAGAATCCTATGCCTAAAAGGAAAACAATAAAGAGTAACCAAAGCATCACACTTACGAATTCCTTCATGATGCTTTCTACTTCTGCTTTTGCTTTTTCAGGAGCAAAGAGTGTCCAAAGAAACAATCCTAGTTTAGAGAATAAAGACATAATTAGCGGACAGGAAGGTCTATAATGTATTTATCGGAGTTTTCTTTGAAAAGTAAGTAGGTCAGGGTAAATCCTACGCCTTCTGTAATGCGGTTGATCTTATAATCAGGAATAGGATCACCAAGCATCGTGCTGCCTCCTAAAGCATAATAATATTCCGTATCACGCAAGTAATAGACGCCAATGTACCAATGCGGAAGAAAGCCATAAGACACTTCTGCCTTGAGTTTGGTACGGTCTATTTTTCGCTTATCGTAAATACTGTTCTTATCGTTTTTGAAATCAAAGTTGACAAATGCTCTGTAGTTTAATCCAATGTATAATGGCTTGCCTTTCACTTTGATCTGACGGCCTAAACCGATGGAAGGTGAAAATCGTCCTTCTTCTTGTCGATAGGCGTCACCGGCATAAGAGAGGTATTCAAAAGCCACTTCTTTGTAGAAAAAGAGTTTGCCAATATGCCCGCGATGAGCAATGTTAAAGCGGTTGAAAAAAGAACCGTCTCCCTGTTGCACAAAATTGATCTTACCTGAAGCTCCGGCATACCAATGTTCGGTGAAAGCATGCTCATAGCCTAACCAGAGAAACGAACTGTAGTTTTCGTTCAGCGCATAGTATTCGTCCTGGGAAATTTTCTCGAGTCCCTTAAACTCCAGCATGGTACCGTACTCGGCAAACACAGAAGAACCGTCTTGAAACAGTGTTTCGAATCTCGCAGAAGTATAGGTTACCCAGGGACGGTAAACCTTTTTAATGTCTGCGGAATCGACAGCTTTAGACTGAGCCCAGACAGAAGAAATACCTGCTAAAAGTAATACACCAACCTTACCTGCCAATTTGAACATACAGCAAGATAAGGATTCGGTACAAAAATGTCTATGCTTTATTCTTTTTATGCTTGAGGACTTTGGCCTTCACATAGAAAATGATCTCCTCCGCAATATTGGTGATGTAGTCGCCGGTACGCTCAAATTTGCGGATCATGGTCAATAAATAAATGGCTTGTGTGATTTTTTCAGGATCATCACAGGTTCTGAAGTATTCTCCAAGAACCTGGTTAGCAGAAAAATTGATTTCATCCAGAAAATCATCTTTCGCAAATACTGTTCTTACCAATTTGGTATTGTCAGCCTCGAAAGAATCTACCAGAATGTCCAGCATTTCCAATACCGCTTCTGTCATTTCTTTGAACCTCAACTTCTCTAATAATTCCTTGTCGAATGGTTTTTCAAAACGCACGATGTAAGAAGAAATCCCTTCCGCGTTGTCACCGATGCGCTCAAGATCTGAAACCATTTTGATCGATGCCAACACAAAGCGAAGATCGATCGCTACCGGGCTGAAGAGCGCCAGGATGTGTTCGCACTTGCTGTCAATGTTCAACTCGTATCCGTTTACACGTTTTTCATTGGACACTACTTCCTCGGCCAACTGATGATCAAAGGTATTGAAAGCCTTGATGGTTTTTTCCATCTGCTCCTTTACCATGGAAGTCATTTCCATCAATTCTGTTTTTAAATCACCAAGTTCGTTTTCGAGTAAGTTCATGGGCAAGCGTATTTAAATATCTTTTATTAAATTAATTAATAAGGAGTATATAGTCTAAGGTTTGAATGATATTCTAGTTAAGAAATGGTATGATTAAAGCTTTGTTGATCATCATCATGCTAAAGACAATATGGGCGTTACCCTTTGGGCCGGGCTTTCGCCACTCGCTTTTTTCTTTGAATTAATCCCAATTACTTAGGGAGAGAAGTAATCAAAGAAAAACAGCTCAAACAAGGACTCATCCCTAACGCAAATCATTCAACCTGTTATCTTTCCTAGAGTCACAGTATACGGATCAACCGAATCTTCCGGTGATGTAATTCTGCGTTTTTTGTTTTTTAGGATTCGTGAATAACGTACGGGTATCATCGTACTCGATCAGGTCGCCCATGTAGAAGAAAGCTGTTTTGTCGCTGGTACGCGTAGCCTGCTGCATGTTGTGGGTAACGATGATGATGGTATAAGATGCTTTGAGGTTATAGATCAGTTCTTCAATCTTGGTTGTAGAAATCGGATCCAAAGCCGAAGCCGGTTCGTCCATCAGCAAGATCGAAGGTTCAACTGCCAATGCTCGTGCAATACACAAACGTTGCTGCTGTCCTCCGGATAAAGCGAAAGCTGATTTTTTCAATTTATCTTTCACCTCTTCCCAAAGTGCGGCTTGTTTGATCGCCCACTCCACTTTCTCTTCGATGTACTTTTTATTGGTGACACCGTTGATGCGAAGGCCGTACGCTACGTTTTCAAAGATCGATTTTGGAAAGGGATTAGGCTTTTGAAACACCATGCCTACAGACTTACGCAGTTCGTTGATGTTGACTTTCGGATGGTAAATATCCGATTCGTCGATCATGATCTGTCCTTCCACTTTACAGCTTTCGATCAGGTCGTTCATGCGGTTGAAGCATCTGAGGAAAGTAGATTTACCACAACCGGACGGACCGATGAAAGCCGTTACCGTATTTTTTTTAATACTCATCGTGATGCCTTTGAGCACCTGCTCAGAGCCATAGCTCACGCGAACATTATTTGCTTCTATTTTCATTTGAGGTATGAATAAGATACTACCACTTAACTTTTTTCTGCGACCTCTGTCTCAGGTATACCGCAATGGCATTCATGACAAAGGTAATGCTCAATAATACAATGATGGCTGCTGCAGCATTTTCTGCAAAGGCTTTTTGCGGTCTGGACACCCAGTTGAAAATCTGGATCGGCATCACGGTGAATTCATCCATCGGTGAAGTCGGTGCAAAAGGCACGTAGGTCAAGGCGCCGATGACAATCAATGGTGCTGTTTCGCCAATCGCTCTGGAGATGGCCAATATCACACCGGTAATGATACCCGGTACAGATGCCGGCAATACCTGGTTCCAGATGGTTTGCCATTTGGAAGCACCCAAAGCGAAAGAAGCTTCTCTCAGCGTATAAGGTACGGTTTTAATCGCTTCTCTGGTAGAGACGATGATAATGGGAAGGATCAGCAAAGCGAGCGTTAAACTCCCTGTTAATACACTGGCACCAAGATTCAGGAAACGTGCAAAAACTTCTAAGCCCAGCAAACCATAAATGATAGAAGGCACACCGGCCAGGTTGGCGATGTTAATTTCAATCAGGTTAGACATTCTGCTTCTGGAACTGTATTCTTCCAAATAAATACCCGCCGATACGCCGATAGGGAAAGCAATGATCGTAGTTAAAAACATGATCCACAAAGTACCTGTCCAGGCGGTGTAGATCCCAGCTTTGGCGGCTCTTTTAGAAGGAAGTGAAGTAATGAAATCCCAATCCAAACGATCGAAACCACTGGAGAATACACTGTACAATAAGAGCACCAAAACAATCAATCCTAAAGACGTGGCAGCGAGTGCAAAGTATTTGAAGATCTTATCCTGTAACTGATAATACACCGTCCTGCCTTTGCTTTCGAAAGTCAGCTTGGGTTTTTTCTGACCAACCGGTTTTTCTGGTTTTTCTAAAGTCTCTTCCATTAGCGGTAAGCCTGCGTGTAACGTTTTTTCAACCAGAAGCTGATATTGTTCAACAACAACGTAATAATGAACAAGGTCATGCCGACGGCAAATATGGTTTTGTATTCCAAAGAATCATAAGGCACATCACCCATGGTGACCTGCACAATATAAGTGGTTGCGGTTTCTATAGGAACCAATGGATTGGCCGTCAATCGCGGTTGCTGACCGGCAGCAATGGCAACGATCATGGTTTCACCGATGGCGCGGGAAAGCGCCAGCACAATGGATACTGAGATACCGGAAAAGGCTGCGGGAATCAATACGTTTCTTACCGTTTGCAATTTGGTAGCACCCATTCCGAAAGACGCTTCTTTCAACGATTTCGGAACGGCGTATAAAGCATCTTCACTCAAGGAAGAGATCAACGGAAGAATCATGATCCCCATGACAATCCCTGGTGACAAGGCATTGAAACCACCGATCTGATCCGGAAATACCTCCTGTAACCAAGGTGTAACATAGACCAAAGCGAAGTAGCCATATACCACAGTCGGTATAGCGGCTAAAATTTCCAATACCGGTTTTACGATTTCACGAAACCATCCCGGAGCGTATTCACTCAGGTAGATCGCAATCACCAGACCCAATGGAACGGCAACCACCAGTGAAATAGCCGTGACCAGAAAGGTACCGGTTAACAAAGGCAGGATACCAAAACGTTTGTTGCTGAACAAAGGCGTCCATTCCGTATCCGTTAAGAATTCGATCAGGGAAACATCCTTGAAAAACCCAATGGTTTCAAAGGACAGCACGAGTATGATCCCCACTGTGGTCAGCAAGGTCAATGCACTGCATCCAAAAAGGAATGCTTCGATTATTTTTTCGCCTTTGCGCATGCTTATTTTTTCAACTCTGCTTTCAAATCAACACCCACAGTACTTTTCAACGTTAAGAAAAGCGAGCCTGTCTTACCAGCCACCAAACGGTCTTTCACCAATTTATAAGTTTCTGCATCAAAAGGAATGTAACCTGTTTCAGGAACCAATTTAGGAGATTGCTCTACCAGGAAATTCAAGAAGTCTTTACCCAATGCTTTGTCGTATGCCTTCTTTGTAGCATAGATAAATAAAGGGCGGGACAAGGGTTGGTAAGTAGCATCTAAGATGGTAGCTGCAGATGGAGTGATGGCTCCTTTTCCATTCGCGTCATCCTGATCATCGATCGGAAGCAATTTCAACCGGTCCTGGTTTTCGCTGAAGTAAGCATAACCAAAGAAACCCAAAGACAATTTATCTGTTGATACACCTTGTACCAATACGTTATCGTCTTCACTCGCTGTATAGTCGCCTCTGCAAGATTTTGCTTTACCCACAATCGCATCGGTGAAATAATCGAAGGTACCTGATTCCGTACCTGCACCGAACAAATGTATTTCCTGGTTAGGCCATTCCGGACGGATTTGATTCCAACGCAAGATTTTTCCCTGAGCAGACGGTTCCCATATTTTTTTCAATTCTGCTACGGTAATGCTTTTTACCCAATCGTTGCTTGGATGCACGACAACGACTAGTCCGTCGTATGCAACAGGAATTTCAAAGTATTCTACACCGTTTGCTTTAGCCGCTGAGTCTTCAGAGGCTGTGATCGGTCTTGATGCACCTGTAAGATCCAGTTCGCTGCGAACGAATTTTTTAAATCCCCCGCCTGTACCAGACAAACCGACTGTGATACGTGTGTCAGGAGCCTGCTCGCGAAACTCTTCCGCTAATGCTTCTGAAATAGGATAAACGGTGCTTGAGCCATCAATTTTAAGTGTATTATCGCCTTCGTATTTAGCGGCTAATGTGCTATCTGCACTGCTTGTTGTTTTGTCGGAAGAACCACCGCAAGAAAAAAGTACTACGGCTGAGAAAGCGAGTACTAAGCTGTTTTTTATCATACCTTTGTTGTTACACTTTTGAGAGCGCAAAGTAGCTCTCCAATGTTAAGTTAATGTTAAGAAGCATACCCAAAAGGGCTGAAATTGAATAATTTTCAGCAAAATAAGTGTTGGAACGGTTAACATAATAATAATAATCTTTCAAAATGAAGAAATTCAGCCAGCGGGACGACGCCAAAGAAATTTTAGATGACCTTGAAGTACAAGGCGAAGCCGTGAGTCAAAATCTGAAGGAACTGGACCTTATCAATACCCTTTTGGGAGGGAATGCCATTTCGGTAGCGGCATTAAAAACGGTACTCAACTTATACCCTGCAAAAAAACACTGGAAGGTTGCTGACCTGGGTTGCGGCAGCGGACATTTGATGCTGGAAATGCGTAAAGTCTTCGAACAAAAAAACTGTACCGCCGAATTTACCGGTTTCGATGCCAATGCCTTCATTGTCAAGTATGCACAAATACATTGCGCCAGTGATTCATCCATTCGTATACTTTGTCACAATGTTTTAACAGATCCTTTTCCGGAGGTTTACGACATCGTACATGCTTCTTTATTTTTACATCATTTTACGGCAGATGAATTGGTGCTCTTGTTGACCAAATTAAAACAACATACTGCTACAGCCCTCGTGATTAACGATCTGCACCGTCACCCCTTGGCTTATTATGCGATCAAATGGTTAACTGGTTTATTTTCTAAATCCTATTTAGTGCAACATGATGCGGCCTTGTCTGTAGCCAAAGGATTTAAGAAATCAGAATGGACAACGATATTGGAACGTGCTGGCTATAAGCGTTACACGATCAAATGGGTATGGGCCTTCAGACATCAGGTTATTATTTACCCGGATACTTCTCGTTAAGCTTTCTGCGTTGGGCCAATAGAGCAATAGGAACAAGTAACAGAATTAAAAATGCAACCATAAGATCAGTGCGGAGAAACAGAGCGAAGAATACACTTCGCTCTCCGCTCTTTTTCAGATGCACTCTGCACCAAGCTTTAAAATGCATTATCCTTTAACTTCTTTATCCACTTCATATCCAAACGATCAGCATCTCCCAACACTAAAATCACAACTATTGCCAATAAATTTTGTTTTTTACCGATCCTGGTCTATTTTTGTGGCTCATAAAAATCAATCGCTCTTACGGGGCCACATTGGTTTATAAAGAAGGGGGGAGAGAATAGGCTCTGCGAACCCCTAGCAACCTGCTAACGAAAGGTGCTAATTCCTATCCTGTAAATAAAACGGGAGCATATAAATTGATGATGATGACGATTTCCAATCCATTCTTGTTCAATTACCCTTGTTGCACTGTTGTGTCGTGTAACGTTATTCCTTGTTGATCTTATGAAGGAAAACGTCTACCAACATAAAGGAAAACTCATACTGGAATCCGGTGAACAACTGGAGGATCTTTCCATTTCGTATACGACCTACGGCACAATGAATGACGACGCATCCAATATCATCTGGATCTGTCACGCACTCACCGCCAACGCCGATCCGGCAGAATGGTGGCCAGGTTTGGTGGGAGAAGGACGTTTTTACGATCCAGAGAAATACTTCATTGTCTGCGCCAATGTACTGTCTTCTTGTTATGGCAGTACAGGACCTACCTCTATCATTCCTCATCACCACCATAATTACTTCTGGGAATTTCCGCAAGTGACCATCCGTGACATGGTGCTCGCTCATGAATTGCTTCGTCAGCATTTGGGCATCATGCGCATACACACCTTGATTGGCGGTTCATTGGGCGGTATGCAGGTATTGGAGTGGACCATTTCTCATCCTGAATTGTTTGACCACGTGGTGATGTTGGCGACCAACGCCAGACACTCTGCCTGGGGTATTGCCTTCAACGAATCCCAACGATTGGCGATCAAAGCCGATCCGACCTGGAATCAAAATACTCCAAAAGCTGGAGCCGCCGGTCTCAAAGCTGCACGTGCTATTGCTTTACTTTCCTACAGAGGTTATGAAACCTACGACCGTTCGCAAACGGAAGATGACCTCAATAAAATAGACCATTACAAAGCCAGTTCTTATCAGAATTACCAGGGTGAAAAACTGGTCAACCGTTTCAGCAGTCACTCCTACTGGTACCTGACCAAAGCCATGGATTCACACAACGTGGGCCGCGGAAGAGTCAGTGTTGAAAGTGCGTTAAAGGCTGTACCGAATAAGATTCTCGTAATCGGTATTTCCTCTGATATACTTTTTCCGGTGTCTGAACAAAAATACCTGGCCGATACGATGCCGAATGCTCAATACCAAGAGATTGATTCTTTCTATGGGCACGATGGTTTTCTTATTGAAACAGAGAAAATTGAAGAGTTGATCAAGGAGTTTTATAAAAATTCATAGTTAAAATAAGGGTTATTTATTGGATCATATCTGGTTGATAAGCCTTCGATGAATTTGGGCGTTCCCTACGGGCCGGGCTTTCGCCACTCGCTTCCCGCCGGTCAAATGAGCTGTTCATGCCATCTTTTCAAACGGCGGGAGAGCTCAGACAATGTCTCAATCCCTAACGCGAGCTCTCTGTTCCTCTTACTCTATTTCATATTTCACTCAAATTAGTTGAACAAGTCAGGGGATCGTTCTATTTTAGGAGGACGATATACTTTTAATCGTCCGTAGAAGTTATTACATCCGATGCTTTATTGTCATTCGCTATCTGATAGAAGATTTTAAAAGAAAAAACAACCTCTTATGAAAAAAGCCTTATTCATTACCCTTGGCGTGATCGTCTTTTTGCTTGTCGCATTGGCGGTAGCACCATTTTTATTTAAAGACAAAATCAAAGCGGCAGTTGACGAGCAGCTGGCCAAAAACATCAACGGAAAAGTTTGGTACGATGCCGATCGCTTCAGTCTTACTTTTTTCAGCAACTTCCCTAACCTTACAGTGAGTGTGGGTGGAATTGGATTGGTATCCAACGCAGAGCAATTCAAAGGAGATACATTATTCACGGCAGATGAATTTAAACTGGCAGTGAATGTCATGAGTGTCATTTCCGGAGATAAAATTGATGTGAAAGGCATTTACCTGG
>Ga0247808_10000395_pt1 | contig 21697 bp, 25 predicted proteins | sample UWRJL089202R1_FD_179914 | JGI IMG/M metagenome (GOLD analysis project Ga0247808, IMG submission 179914) | Plant litter microbial communities from Arlington Agricultural Research Station in Wisconsin, United States - UWRJ-L089-202R-1 | ecosystem: Environmental > Terrestrial > Plant litter >... | reverse complement strand
AGTTCTTGGCAGAGGGTCATAAAGTTCGCCTTCAAATCTTCTTCCGTGGTCGTGAAAACGCCCACCGCGAATTAGGCTACGAAATGGTGAAACGAATTGCCACTATGTTAGAAAATGATGCAGTTCTCGAGCATGAGCCACAAATGGCTGGACGCAACCTCAGCGTTGTAATAAGGAGTAAATAATGCCAAAGATGAAGACACACAAAGGAACCGCTAAGCGGATCAAAGTTACCAGCACTGGTAAATTGACTCGTCGCCGCGCCTTTGGAGCCCACCTTCTTGCAAAGAAGAGTAACGGCCGTAAACGACGTATCAGCACAACTGCGATTGTAACTGGTCACACAGCACGAAATATTAAACGAGCACTAGGAATTTAATCATGCGAGTAAAACGAGGCGTCACTGCGCGAGCACGACACAAAAAGATTCTCAAAGCTGCCAAAGGTATGCAGCACAACCGTACACGGAGCTTCCGTCTTGCGAACCAAGCCGTAACCCGTGCACTTGAATACGCATACCGCGACCGCCGCAACAAAAAGCGCGATCTTCGTGGTCTATGGATCACACGTATCAACGCTGCGGCACGTGCTGAAGGCACAACCTACGGTAAACTGATCGCTGCCCTCAAGGCAACAAAGATCGAACTAGACCGCAAGGTTCTAGCGGAACTCGCTGTAAGCGAACCAGCTGCATTCACGACTATCGTGAAAACAGCTACTAAATAGTCACTACTGTTTAGAACTCCGAGCTGAGGAAACTAAAAACCACCTGTTAAAGGGTGGTTTTTAGTTTATACGCTTATTTAAAAATGCATCATCATCTCAACATCCCCCATCTAGCGGGTAAAACTAATGTCTTAAAACTTTTCTTTAGAAGAAGAATGAAGAAAACAGGCAGGCTGCAATTAAAAAAATCACCGTGAGGTGATTTTTTTAATCGGCAGTCCGCCTGTAAGCCGGGTTTTGTCGAGGACGACCATCTATCTAGCCCCACGATTGCTCGTGGGATCGAGCGGGTAGCGACCAACGTACGGATAGCCCTTTATGTTGATCTCCTTGCAGCAGACAGGGTTTACCTTCTCCATATGTCACCATATGACGCTGTGGGCTCTTACCCCACTCATTTCACCCTTACCCACTTGCGTGGGCGGTTTTGTTTCTGTGGCACTTTCCCTACGGTCACCCGCGGTTGCCGTTAACAACTGTCTGTATCCTATGCTGCCCGGACTTTCCTCTTGTTTTTAAGGCAAGCGGTCGTCTAACGAACTGCCTATCGGCTATTATACACTAAGCTGAAGCTTTTACCCGTTCTGACCCCGGTCTCGCTCGTGTTGATCAAGCGTTTTATTGACCATTCCGTCCGCCAATTGATTAAATTCGCGCATGACGTGTGTAAAGGTGACTTTATCAAACTGCTTCATTAATTCGCGAATACGTTCGTGGACTGGCCATAGCTCACGATTCTTGATTTTATAAAACCCTCTCATTTGATTCACCACCAACATACTGTCGATTTTGAAATCAACGCGTTTGAACTTTAGCTCAATCGCTTTTTCGAGTCCTAGGCGTACGCCATGATATTCAGCCTGATTATTGGTTGTAATCCCTAGGTATTCCCCGCCCTCGGCGACGACCTTTTGACTGTAATCAAGGATCACAAATCCGGCTGCAGAGGGCCCAGGATTGCCCCTAGAGCCTCCGTCTGAAAAGATAGTTACCGTGTCAGATGATGTATTTTTTGCACCTGAAACCTTAACCGTTTTGAATGTCTGATCTGTTATCTCTTCTTGCTGTACGATCCCCAGTAGCAATTGTGTTAAATCGGTTAACTCAACTTGTTGAAAATTTGACATCGTATGCCAGAGATATTTGTTATAGTTCCCGCTAAGCTTCATAGGATGATTTGTTTGGGCTGGCGTTACCACATATACAATCACTGCGTACTGAATCCCGCGATCATCGTGGTCGATATACGTCACCGCATCGAACAATTGTGATGACTTGATATGGATACCAACGTCGTCATGTAGGTAGCGGCGGAGCGCATCTTCTGGCTGTTCGTTGTAGGCTAACTTACCGCCAGGCAGCTCGAACTTTCCAAGGATCGAAGGCCGTCCATTGGACCGGCGCAGGACCAAGGCTTTACCGCCTTCGTTGATAATTGCGCGAACTGAGAGTCTTTGTTTCATGTTTGTTTAAAATCCGTCTAGGTTTTCTTTAGTATAGCCATTTTTTAAGTATAAGAAAAGCTCGCGACACGCGCGAGCTGATAATACCTATGTGCCTAAAGGAAAACGGTAAGCGTTATGATATTCCCCGCTTGTGTGCAAAGGTGGTTGGCCTCAGTCTATCTCCACGGAGACGGACAATTTGACTTCCCTATCATATGATATCGGAAAATCATATGCACTTACAGTTTTGAGCCCCTTAGGCACTTCTTATTTTAGCACCAGAATATGAGGGAATGCTTAAATAAATGTTGTTAAAAAATAATTATACTAGCGGAATATCAGCACGAATAGTTCAAGGAAAAAGCGCATCACGGTGGTAATCAACGTCCCGATCTGACTACTGAACAACAGGACAATTGCAAAGATTACGATAATGCCGTAGCGTTCCATCGCACGCATCCCTGTTCGGACGAATTCCGGAGCAATTGCATAGATTACACGTGATCCGTCTAGCGGTGGTAACGGAATGCTATTAAAGATAAAGAAACCAAGGTTAACCGTGTAGGCCGTGATCAGTATCATACCCGGTAGCGTAGCGCCCGATGGTGCGCCGGCGATTGCCCAGATACCAAAGGTAATGAATGCGATCAATAAGTTCGTGAGTGGACCGCCCATTGCAACCAGTGCCGCACCCCAGTCCCCACCCCTGACGCGGTCGGGGTTGAATGGAACAGGCTTAGCTCCACCAAAGATCGGTGCACCTACCAAGGCGAGCCCAAGTGGCAAGATAATAGAGAGAAACGGATCGAGATGCTTCAACGGGTTAAGCGTTAAACGACCCTCGCGCTTGGCGGTGTCATCACCCAACCAGTAACCGACGAAGGCGTGCATCGCTTCGTGGAGTGTCATCGACAATAGGATGACAAGTAGGACAATGATGAGGTATGTAATATCAAAATTCACTACCTTCTATTATAACAGCTTAGCCCCTTGACTCTAGGGGTGAAAAAAGGTAAAATGAGAAACATTGTCCAAGAAGGATATTAAAGGAAAAAGGAACTGTCATGGTAGCACGCTGCGAACTCACTGGTAAAGGAAAGCAATTCGGCAACAACGTTAGCTTCTCTTTGCGTCGCACTAACCGAGTTTTCAAACCTAACCTTCAGAAGAAAACTTTCATGTTCGAAGGTCAGAAAGTAACTATGGTTCTTTCGACACAAGCCATCCGTACACTCAAGAAAAAAGGCATCCTTGCCAAAAACGGCGTTACTGCGTAACAACGAATCTTGAACATAAAAACCTCCGAGTAATCGGAGGTTTTTTGTTGTGCCCTATTCCCGGCAAAGATCGCCGAGGAGCGTAACGCGGGCCTAGCCGCGCGTTACTTGGACGATTGTCATGATCGGAGGCAATGCAGCTGAAGTCTTCAGCTTGAACTTTGGCACTTCTTCAACAGGGGCGCCGAGTTCTTTGACGAAGATCTCGAGTGGATCTTGAGCAACTTCGTACTTGATCGCTGGATCTGCGTAGTGAATTGGAATCACGACCTTTGGATCGATCTTGCGTGTTACGTTCGCCGCACCGGTTGCATCAAGTGTGTAGCCGTTACCACCAACAGGGATAACCAGCACATCAATCAGGCCGATCTCTTCTAATTGTTGTTCAGACAGTTTCTCGTAAATGTTCCCGATGAACGCGATACGGACGTCGTTTACTTCAACTCGGTAGATAGTAGAAGCCAGTGGCTCAGTTTCGCTATCAAGGTGGCGCTGCGCCGGGACACCCTTGATGTCGAACTCACCAACACCGTATTCACCTGGACCTTCGATGTTCAGCTTGGCTGTTTCGCCATTGAGGGCGAAGCGAGCTTCGGTTGCCAGCTCGACAGCTTCTTTTGTAGACGCATCTTTCAGACCTACAAGTGATAGTTTTGGATCAACCACCAGGGTTGATTTCTTTGTTGAGAGGACAACTGTATTTGCACCTTTATATTCAATATCAAACATCTTCTTTTTCTCCTTTATTTCTGACTGAGGACGTTATCTTTGTCGATTGCCACACTGTGTTTGGACGCCAGGATTTCTGTAATAAATTTATCACGAACGCTTAATCGATAATAGAAGTCTTCGTACGAAAGAACGCTATAGTTCAGTTCGCGACCTTCCATCTTTTCGATAATGCCCATAGCAGCCTTCACCTTCGCCTTTGGTAATGTACCTACTAACAAGACATCAACAGAGCTGGTTGAACCCTTTACGAGCACACCAGATAGGAGTGCCAGGCGAAGCGCTGGAATGCTACTAATGGCGCTCAGGTACTGCTCGCTGACCGTTTCTTCGGTTGCAGCTGCAGGTTTCGCAACGTCAATTGGTTCATTCGCAAAGATGGCGCGCAGCGCCGTGTAGTATTCATAGCGCTGGTTCACTGTGTAATACAGCTTGTTGTCGCCAGAATCGCTGGTAATAACCCCTACTTCCAGCATGTTCGAGAGTTCGCGGCGAACGGAATTAATTTGTTCGTCGATAACGCGCGTGATCTCACGTACGTAAAAAGATTGTCCGGGGTGGTTCAAAAACAGGTGCAATAGCTTCACCCTTGTCTTTGATCCGAATAGTGCGTCAATCATTGTATGTCCCCCGTGCAAATATATGCATAACTTTCGTGTTCTATAATACCACGCTACCCACCGGTATTGATACCCTATCCCAGTCGGTTAGCGATGTAATTTTTAACATCCTTCAGTGACAACCAGGTGATAAATTGGTTACGTTTAAGCCATGTTAGCTGTCGTTTGGCGAGTTGCCAGTCGGCTGTCTCGTTCCGAAATTTTAACTCGCCCGCTGTGATTAACCCATCCACATAGGCATGCGCAAGACGATAGATATTTCCGGTCATCGCTTCGCTTTCCCAGCCATAAGTATCGCCCAACATTCTTGCCTCTTCCACGACTCTGTCGTCAAATAATTGTTCACTGCGCGCTGCAATACGTGCGCGTAGTACATCTCTATCCGTTGCAATTCCAACAATGATACAGTTATCAATTGGCTTCTCCGACCTCTTAGTGCTTACGTTTTTCAGTTCGATCGCACGGATGACATAGCGCTTGTTTTGATCATTCTCTGGGAGAGAAATGTTGTTATTTTTGCAATAAATGTATAGCTCTTCTAGTGTCATACCCTCGAGTGTTTTCCGCAGTTCCGGGTCAGCGGCAGGACCAAATTCGTAGTCGAAAATAATGGCATCGACGTATAGTCCGGTGCCTCCGACCAAAAAAGGTACTCGACCGCGGGCGCGAATTTCAGCAATTTTTTCCAGCGCATAGACCTTAAAATCTGCAGCCGAAAATGGTTCACCTGGCGTCACAATATCGAGGCCCCAATGCGGCACGCGCGCCTGATCGACTTTACTTGGTTTAGCGGTTCCAATATCCATACCCGTAAAAATCGTCCGTGAATCCGCACAAATAATTTCACCGTTATACTGCTCGGCTAGTTCAACAGCGATACCCGACTTGCCGCTGGCAGTTGGACCGACAATGACAATCAAAGGAAGGTCTATAGTGGTTGCCATCGCAGCTCCTTAAAATTATCAACAATAAAGTCAGTGCAGGTAATACCCTCGGCTAACAGGTGCTGCTCCTGAACCTCTCGCCCACCGTGGTAGCCACTCGCCAAACCGCCAAAGCGATTCACCAAGCGATGCCATGGCAGTTCGATATCGCCATGGTGTGCCATACCCCCGACAATACGGGCAGCATACGGATGACCAGCAAGTGCTGCGAGGTCCCCATAGGTCGTCACCCTCCCCTTCGGGACTTTCACCATAAAGCTTTCGACCACTGTGCGAAATTCGCTGTTTTGCGCGGTCATTAGATGTTCCGTAAGTACTCGGCTAAAGCATCGAGGCTTACTTTTTCTTCACCAGCTTGTGTACGGATACTTACCTGTCGCTCGTCTTTATCCTGTTGACCGATAATCAGCTGGACCGGGATCTTCCAGGTTGTTGCTTCACGAATCTTCTTCCCTAGTGACTCGTTGCGGTCGTCCAAGGTGTAACGAAGTTCGTTGTACTTCAGCGGCTGCGCTAAGACGACGCTGTTTAATACCGATTTAATCTCATCGACGTAGTCTAAGACTGTGTCGTTGATTGTCAGGATGCGCAGTTGTTCCGGAGCTGCCCAGAACGGGAACCAACCACCGGTGTGTTCAATAAAGACGCTCAGGAAGCGTTCGATTGACCCCAGTAGCGCACAGTGGATCATCACAGGGCGACCGTTGCCGCCGTCTTGTTCAGTGTAGGTTAGCCCGAAGCGTTCCGGTTGAACGAAGTCGAGCTGCACGGTCGCAACCTGGTGTTCGCGTCCGATCGCGTCAGTGGCCATGAAGTCGATCTTCGGACCGTAGAAGGCTGCTTCGCCGGTCTGCTCGAAGTATTCCAGCTCGTTCGCAATAACGGCTGCTTTTAGTTGTGCCTGAGCACTTTCCCAAAGAGCGATATCGCCAAGGTACTTGTCCTGCTCATCGCGGTACGAAAGGCGTACGCGTAGCTGCATGCCGATCTTGCCGTACAGTTCACGGGCACTGGCAAGCAAGTTGTGAATCTCCTGCTCAATCTGATCAGGTCGTGCGAACACGTGGCTGTCATCCTGGGTCAGTGATCGCACACGGTTCAAGCCACCTAGTTCCCCTGTTTTCTCGTCACGGTAATCGGTTGTTGTTTCTAGGTAACGGATCGGCATATCTTTGTAGCTGCGCGGGTTCGACGCGAAGATCTGCGTGTGATGCGGACAGTTCATTGGCTTCAAAGCGAAGTTATCGCTGGTCTTTTGACTCTTCACGAGGAATAGCTCGTCGCCGAACTTTGCCCAGTGCCCAGAGGTCTCGTACAGCTCCTTCTTCGTAATGTGCGGTGTAAATACCTTCTGGAAGCCATAGCTTTGGCGCAGTTGGTTCGAATAGCCGCTCATAATGTCGCGAAGGACTGTTCCGCGCGGGGTGAACAGCGGTAAGCCAGGACCGACGAGGTCGGAAATTGTGTAGAGGTCGAGTTCCTTCCCCAGTTTACGGTGGTCACGAAGCTTGGCCTGCTCGAGGCGCTCCAAATGTTGATCCAGCTCTTCTTGAGTTGCAAAGGCGACACCGTACAGACGTTGCATCTGCGGGTTCTTTTCGTTACCGCGCCAGTAGGCACCAGCGACACGGAGCAGCTTGAATACGCCAACATCCTTCGTGTTCTCAACGTGAGGACCACGACAGAGGTCAACGAAGTTGCCGTTCTTGTAGAAAGACACGTTTTCAACCGCTGCGTCACCCTCTGTGGCAAGGCCGAGCTCGTTTACATCAAGATCCTTCGCCACAGTTGTTCCAGATCGCTTCAGGTCGTTTAATAGTTCTTCTTTGTACGGCTGATTGTTCTGACGAGCCCATTCAATTGCTTGATCAACGGGCATTTCGAAGCGTTCAAAGGTATCACCATAGTTAATAATGCCGCGCATCTCTTTTTCGATCTTTGCAAAGTTTGCTTCCGAAATCTTGCGCTCACCGAGGTCAATGTCGTAGTAAAAGCCGTTGTCGACCACTGGTCCGACACCGAATTTGGCATCTGGCCAGATCCGTTGCACGGCGGCTGCGGTGATGTGCGCCAGGCTGTGTCGCATTGCATGTAGTTGATCGTCGTTCATGTCGTTCTCCTTTTAAGAGTATTTAGAAAATAAAAAAACATACGATAACTAGGTTTGTCCCCCACTACTGCAGGGTTAAAGCTATATATCGTATGTCTCGGGTCCAACTTTTGTCAGACGGTTCCACCGGACTTTTACTTATGAGAAACGTTACGTACGTCTCACACCGACGGAGTTCGGAAGATGGTTGGGCTTCGTCATCACTCTGTGTAGTATTATACCACGACCACAGTCATATTGATTCTCCACCCCTATTCTGGTAAGATTATAAAGCTTTACTAGCGCTAAGGGTCCTTAGCTCATTTGGCTAGAGCGCCTCATTGACGTTGAGGAGGTGAGAGGTTCGAATCCTCTAGGACCCACCAACATTATCAATAGACCTCCTAAGGAGGTCTACTTTTTTGTTCAACCCCCTCTTTTCCTGAACACAAATCAACCCCTTCAATGCTATACTTATGGAAAGACACAAGCGCAATGCTTCAAAAATAAAAAACCGTTCAAAAAAAGAAAGAAACCTACATGCCCACCATTACACGACGAGCACCTATTGCCCTATTATCTAAAGGGTTAAAGCGCGCGTCACTCGTGTTCATCGCGGTCATACTTGCGACTTCTGGTATTCCTGTATCGTCTGCATTTGCAGCTCCGGGCGACATAACGTTCAGCGGGTACCTTGGAAAAGAACCCGGCGAACGGTTGATCGGAGCGAGCGGCATCGCCGTCGCGCCAAACGGTACGATATATATTAGCGACACCTTGAATAACCGTATTAATATATATAGTGCCGATGGGTCATTGATTTCACGATTTGGTGAATACGGAACTGGCGCAGCCCAATTTAGCGAGCCAAAAGACCTGCTGTTTGATGCGTCTGGAAACCTCTACGTGAACGATTTTACTAACTATCGTATTCAAAAATTCGATGCGAGTGGTGTGTTCCTTATGGAGATCCCCATCGCCGATGGTGGCGGCGCAGGTCCCTCTCAAGCCAGTTCAATGACGCTGGATACCAACAATAACCTCTATATAGCAGATTCCACCGCGAATCTCGCACACAAATATAATTCCGACGGTACATTCAATTCATTCTTTGCACAAACAATTAACGAACCAGATGAATATGACTACACCGTAGGAATTGCCGTCGATACAAATGGAGATATCTACGTGAGTCATGCATTAAATGATCGTATTGAAAAGTACGATACTAGCGGCACCTTTATCTCTGAGTTTCCTATTCCAACCTCTGCGGAATATTATGCAACATTCCCCGCTACTATCGCATTTAACCAGGCGGGCGATCTCCTTGTCATTCGATCGACGCGTATCGATAAGTTTACAACCGGGGGTGTCCAACTCCCATCAATGGGTGATGATACTTACAGGTTTGGTGAAGGAGGATTTGCAGGCAACACTGCTATTGATGTCGATGCTAATGGGAATATTTTCGTGCTTGATACCACTGGTCGTATACAAAAGTTTAACGCAAGCGAAGAATTCCAGATGCAGTTCGGTGAAAATGGGTACGGAGATAGTGAATTTATTCGCCCGGAAGACATAGTGAAAGATTCATCAGGAAACACATATGTACTTGATACCACAACAAATATGATTCAAAAGTTCAACACCTCGGGTGAGCTTATATTGAAATTTGGCGGTCAGGGTGTGAACCCAGAAGAAATCAGGATTCCACGCGGCATCGCCGTTGACGCTGATCAGAACGTGTACGTAGCCGATGACACAGACCAAAACGGAACAGCTGTATACGTCAAAAAGTTCAGCCCTACCGGTACCTATGTTTCGCAGTTCCTTCTTCAAATAGCCGAAGATGCAGAATACGTCTCTGTATCCAATATGGCGATCGATCCCGGCGGTGCACTGTACTTCGTGGATGAAGATAATAGCATAATCCAAAAATATACTGTCGACGGAGAACTTATTGCACAGTTCGGAACAGTCTACGGCAGTAGTATTGACGGTGAGTTCCTTTATCCTAAGGGTATTGCTTTTGACACCCTAGGTAACATGTACGTCACTGATGTCGCAGCTGATGAAACCACTTACAGAGTTCAAAAATTTGATGCCAACAATCAATACGTCTCGAAGTTTGATCTTTTGCAAGAAAATGGCGACCCCTACTACGCAACGCACATCACCATCGATGAAGCTGGTACCTTATACGTTGTTGATTATAATAGCGATCATATTAACCTATATAGCCTTGATGGAACGTTCCTCTCCTCTATAGACAACGCCAACAGCGAAGATCGTCCTTTTGCTCAAATCAAGGGCATTTTGGCGCATAACGGCACACTGTACGTGTCGGACACAAACAACGCGCGTGTCGTCAGATTCGCAATTGAACAACCTCCCGTCGTCACCCCACCCGACGAAGAAACTCCTGAAGTTCCGACTCCAGAAACTCCTACTGTCCCAGCGCCAGATGTTCCCGAGCAAAACAACAAGCCTCCTGTTCAAACCCCCTCCTCTGCCGCCTTCATGTACACGCCTCAAATTGTATCGGTCGCAACAGACCAACAGAATACCGGTTCAGCTGATAACGTTGCTCCAAACACCTCTCCTGCACCCACAACTGATACGTCTCAGGTTGATGTAGTAGATGAAGCCCCTACTAACGAGAATCAGCCTTCGGTAACCCCGTACGTCATTGCGAGCGTCGCAGGTGTCGTAGGGCTTGGTGGTGGTATCGCCTTGTACCAACTGCTCCGTAGACGATAATATCGCTGCACCCTCTCAAAAAGACCTCTCAGGAGGTCTTTTTAAATGCATGCAACGTGTGTCTCATCTCATCACGCGCTTTTTTCTATGACATGTAACAGCCTATACCCTGATACACGCTAGAGCACCCCACGTTGAACCCACGCCTACGTATATATTAGGTACGCTAACCACCAGTTGGATGTTCTTTTTGTGCACACCTATGTATCTATAGTCTCTTTCTTAAGCCATAAAAGCCCTCAACACACCTGCATGACAGAGGTCATACTGTTTTCCCCACAGCCCCACAGACTTATCCACCACCCCCTTCCCGCCCAAACCATAAACGATATATCACAGGCGGTATTTCACGTGGATGTCTGTATCATTGACAATCCATACCCTTTATGCTACAATGAGGGTATGGTTAAGAAACAACAGATTGAAACCAGCCACCAACCTTCAGCACTTGAACGCTTTTCACTCGGATTCGAGTACGATAAGACGCTTCAAGAGATCAAACGCGAAGTCCGTATTCGCACCATCTAATCGACTTTCAATTAAAAGAACCTCCCCATTAACGGGAGGTTCTTTGTTTCAGACGCTTTTACGACACAACCCTTTAAGCAAAGAGATGCATTGCTTCGCCTCTTTCTCTATAAACTGGTGATCACTACTTCTTCTTAGACTGCGCTTTCTTCTTGGCTGCGGTCGCGTAGGTCTCTTTACTGGTCACATCGAACTTGGTGAGGTACTTGCCAAAAAAGAGACGGGTTTGTGAGTACAGTGCAGCTGCCGAGCTGTAGCAGATAGCCGTGACGGGCATCAGCACCCATTGCGCGAGCATTCCCAGTGTACGGTGGCGCTTGTAGCGCTCTGGTCGAGGTGGCAGCATCTTGAACGACAGGAACACGGTGATGAACAAACCGACAAGGGCTATACGCTGCACGAAGCTAATCGTATCTGGCAATTGGTGCGCGACAACGTCATGGTAGGCCTGGTTATTAATAAATAGCGGGATCCATCCCCCGATAGCGACAAGGATCGCGACACAGGCCAGTGTGAGGTGTCCGTCAATAAGGACAATTAACTTTGAGACGCCCGCTAACAGCGGCACGTTGCGCTTCTTACTAAATACCCGTGTTGCCACGTACGGCACGTCAGAGGCACCGTAGGCCCAGCGACGAAGCTGAATAAACTGCGCCTTCAATGTCTTTACGTAGGTACTGTCGAGAACGGCGTCTTGATAGATTGGAACGTACAGAGGAATCACGTCATAGTTACCATTAAAGTAGAAGTAACTGCGCCAGTACTGGTGACCATCCTCTACGATCGTGCGGGTGCTCCAGAAGTCCATCTCTACCAGGGCTTCCATCGGTTGCGAGTGTGACGCGAAGTTACGTAGGCTGTGCGGACGCATCGAGCTAATAATGTTCCAGAATGAGTTACCCGTAGCAATCACACGCATCGGTGCAGGAACATCCCAGATATTGTTGAGGAACAGTGAGATTGGCTGGAATGCCAGGTGCTTGCGGTCCTCGTGCACGATGAACTCGTAGGTGGCGTAGTCAAAGTACGTCGCGTGTGGGTGATTATCAGAGTCGAGGGTTGTCGTCAGGACGTTTTTGTACTCAATCCCCTTTTCATCGAGCCATTTTTGCATATGTCGACCGGCAAAGGTGATGTTTCCACCCTTTCCAACCACTTCATTAGGCAGGTCACGCGGGTGTTTTACGAGGACAAAGTCAACGAACTTCGACGCGAACTGCTTTTGCAGACGGAAAGCTGTCTTTTCCATGCCTTCACCACCGCGCTCTTCGTACGCCAGCGCAACAATAAGGTGAGATTTGTCATACGTCGTCGCCAATAATGATTGGATAGTCGGTTCGAGGATCTCATATGACTCATTATATGCAGCAATAATTACCAAGTTATAAACATCTGACGGTTTCGGAAACGCAGCAGGGTCGGCGGCGGCTAAACGGAGGTTATCAATGTGGATACCGGTCGCAAAGGCCTTTGAACGACTGCCCGATCGTAGTTCGAAAGATTCCGCCGGTGTTTCGAGGTCATTAAGGCGTTCGCGCCAGTTTAATTTTTGCGCACGTTCCAGGTTATTACGTCCGCCAATGGTGTGATACGCGATGCCAACTGCTTTTACCAGCAGCGTGACAATAATTAGCATCAGATACACAGCAGCGAGCAGTGGCGATACAAGTGACAATACAATTAATAGGACTAGTGCACCCCAACTCAGCAGTGCGGGTACTCGTTCAAAAAAGCGGTAACTGCGTGTTCGTTTACCAAGAGGAATTTCAAGATCAATCATAGGTTGATTATACCGGTGACCAGACATTAATAATAGAGAACGCGGTGACCCATGCGAACACAATAATGCCAATCCCCATCCAGGCAAACATAATTGCCAGTGGGTGTCCTTTTGTCAGGTACATCTTTAGTGACAGTGCAACGTGGAAGAATGCCACAATCAATGCAAAGCCACCGAAGGTAAACAGATAAAACCACTGGTCGCGGTACAGGTGTGTCACCCCGTAGGCTGTGTAGTGTGTCACCAGCTGCAACTCACTTGGGCGAACTGCTAATACTATGTATACCACGAAGGCCAGCGCTAAAAATAACGTGACCGCAGTTAACACCGTCAAATAACGGTTTGTAATAAGTTCTTTGAATGAGGTTTTGATAGTATTTAGCATATATACATGGAGCCGTTGTCCGGGATCGAACCGGAGACCTACGCTTTACGAAAGCGCCGCTCTACCAACTGAGCTACAACGGCACATACGATTCTTTGCTTAAGTCATTATAGCATCAGCGCCGTTGAAATAAAATGAAGACGCCAGAGGTTGCTATCAGGGGCAAAAACTGCTAAAATCTGTAGAGTCTTTGGCCGGACAACCACAATTTGTGGGCTCGTAGTGAAGCTGGCCTATCACGTCTCCCTGTCACGGAGAAGATCGCCGGTTCGAATCCGGTCGGGCCCGCCAAGAAACAACCTCATCGCAAGATGGGGTTTTTTCTTGGCGATTTTCGATTGGACTCGAACCGGCGGAGGCTTTAGCCGATATCCGGTCAAGGCCACCAAGCAATTATTTACATAATACTATTTTTGTTGTATTATATTTTTATTATGACAGAGGCGTCAGAACAACAAATAAGTTCGTTAAATAACTCCCGTATGGAGTTTGCTCACTTTTCAGTAAAACGAAACGGCACTCTTACTCCAATGCAGCGAGATATTGCAGCTGAAGAACTTGCTACAGCGCGTTCATCTGCTCAAAAAAACACACTCCATGAACTACCTAATAATACCCAGGGATTAAATATGCAACGCATTCAAGCATCCCTTGATCTTTTTGACGCACCCCAGAAGCCTATGCGTTTCCTTGAGTCATCCGACTTTACGGCAGCGCTTGAACAATCTGGCCATAGATCGTCTGAACCAAGTGGCATATATATTGAATCACTTGAGACGACCTTAATTAAACGAGACCTAGCACTTGAAGCGCTTAACGGAATTGCACTGACCGAAAGTCTTGCTGTACACGAAGGAGCACATAGTACTCACGTCAAAACTCCACTACGACTTATTCATAGTAAATATGGTATCTGGCGACACCCTGAAATTTCAATTCATCCGAGCCCACGCGTACATGGCATGTCACCCCAAGATTTACTCACACCCTATTTAGGAAATATGTTTGAAGAAGGATACGCTGAATTAGAAAGAGGTATTTTTGTTCAGACGCACAACCTAACAGAACAATTTACTCATAACGCGGTCAACTTCGATCAAATAGCTGATTCACCACTCCCGCTGCATTACATGTATCGAATACCTTCTTCGAGTGAATCCGATAATACCCCGTCTCTCACCTTTGTCCCTGGAGTTATAGGTGCGACTATTTTTGAAATACTCATAAAACAAAACGAGCAGCTTCTACCTACACTAAGAAAAAGTAGACACGATATTGAGGGTGTGCGACAAACAGCCGAATTGATAGATACTATAATGCCAGGCCTTTATGCAGAGCTACAGCCTGCAGATAAAGAAAAAATGACCACTATCCTAGTGGAAGTTTTAAAAGAATTTAAGTAACAAATATTTAGTTGCTGCGAGACAGCTCCACACACGCTCTACTACGGCCCACGACTTGACATTTTAAAGCTTATGCGCTATAATATACACTACTCATTCGAGTTACATTCACTGCAAAGCTACACCTATTCCTTAGGAGAATCCGTGTTCAATCGCCTACGCAAGAATCGCACCTTCAAGATCGTGATCAAGTCGATCGCAGTAACGGTATTCGCCGCTGTGTCCCTGATCGCGATCAACGAGCTGTCCAAGGTCTTGTGGCCAAGTTTTGGCCTAGACGAAGGCTTCCGGTTCGGTGCGGAGTATCCTCCAATCCCCCTCCAGTCGCAAATCGTCCTATGGATTCTGTCCGCGTTCATCTACGCCGGACTGTGCCTATGTCTAGCCGTCGCCTTCAATGCCATCTCACACGAGACAAGTCAAAAAACGAAGCGAAACAGTGCTTGGGAAATCTAAAGCATCCCACCAAGTGCTCATGCACACCCATCACACGACCAAGTCCAGCTCACCCCCAACCCCGCTCTGCCATTGCTCTTCGTGAGCCTCGCAGCCAGCGGGGTATTCATTTTTTCATGTTTTACAAAAAACATTAAATATGGTATTTTATCTACATTCTCTCATCCGATTGACTGAACGCTCCTACAAGAAACGAGGTGTACAAAAATGTTGCTCTATTCATTTGCCTGCGGCGTGAGCATTGCAGGCGTCGCGATGATCTTGATAGTCATCGCACTGATGGCTCTCAACGCTAACCACACAGGTTCGGCATTCCGCGTATTCAAGGACGACAACCGCATCGCTTGGGGAACACTCTTCCTCATCGTCGTCGGCCTTGGAATAACCTGGTGGGGTGTCACGACAGTCGTCACGGCTGACTACCGACCGGTCGACATCTTTGTCACGGTCGTAAGTGCAGTCGGCGTGCTCGCGATCACTATGGTCGCCCACCAGACGATCAACGGCATCACGCAGCGCAAACACCACTAATCATCCCTACCCCGCGCGGCCGCGTCGAGCTCCCCTTGAGAGCCCCGCAGCCAGCGGGGTTTTCTCATTTCTTGACAAAAATATGCCTACGCTGTTAAATACACCGCGTAAGTATCTGTACCTCACAATCCACCACCAATACCAGGAGGAACAATGGGCATTTTCGATCGACTACGCCGGCGCAACAAAGTGCGGAGCGCACCAACTCGCTTTAACCCCTCTCCCGGCCGAGGCACACCCCTCGATCACAACGCGCTACTGTACGGACCGCTCTTGACGGGTGATTCGGACCGACCGTCGCGCCACGACTCGGACAACAGCTCGTCGCACGGTAGTCACCACTCGTCGAACCACGACAGCGGTTACTCGGGCGGCCACCACAGCAGCAGCCACGACAGCGGTTCGTCCGGCGGCTCTGACGGAGGCGGCGGTGGAGGTGGTGGCGACCTGATAGATACGTCACCTACCCCGCTCGTTGCGAGCGCACTCTCCATGAGAGCCTCGCAGCCAGCGGGGTTTTCACTTTCCTGGCATACTGTGAAGATTGATATTTATCCATAAATATGGTAATGTATACAAATCTCCAAATTGGAGAGACTATTGCACCTTTAGGAGTAAAGATGGCAGAAGCCACCACAGAAGCCCGCATCCTCGAGATCGGCGACCTCACGTTCCGCTTCACCTGCATGATGCCGGTGGACATGAACGAGTTGTCTGAATTCCCCTTCTACAGCCCCGCTGACGAATGGGACGAGTTCACCGACCTCGGCGAAGAGGGCTTTCAGGTTAAACTGAACGCGCGCAGCCCCGACGGCACCCTGCGGGGAATTCCCGATGTGTTGGACTTGCTCCAGTACATCTGGGGTAAGCTGTACGAGTACAACGCAGTCACAGTGGACTACCTGCCGGACATCGAGTTCGCAGGCACCCAATAACAAAGAGAGGCGCCATGCAAAGACGCACTTTTATAAAGTTAGCCCTCATGTACGGCAAAGTCATGTTCGTCATACTGCCATTTGTTGCAGTCCATCTCACCGCGCGCTTGATGCGCATTACGGTTGGGGTGGATAGCAATTTTTGGCCGACTACGCAGTCTTCAAAGGAATGGATCGTTGCAATCGGAACAGCAATCGACAAGTTCCTGCACTACGACATAAACGACGCCAATACGGCAGGTGAACACGAACTGCTACTTTGGACACTTGTCGAGGTCACGACCTGGGCGATCATCCTTGCGCTGATCGTGCACGCCATTGTTTGGCTGGCACGTCACCGCCGACGCACCGTAATACAACTCACCCACCCCTAACCCCCGGAAGGACACCTCGCTTCACCGCATGAAGGCACCTCTCCGGGGGTGTTTTCATTAACATGATATTCGAGCATTCCAAGCTCACCGAGCTAACACTTTAATCTTCGCATTGTTCTTGTGCTTACTATTGACTTTTTAGAGTTTTTTGCTATAATATATAAGACTTTATAAGGAGTCACATTTTTCTGTTTCACCCCTATCATTGGAGCGTCATGAAGAATAGCACCTCAAAACCTGTAAGACATTACGTTGTTTTCATCGTCGTACTGGCGGTGCTCACCCACCTCTTCGCACGCCTCCTGTGGCAGTTGGACTTCCTCGGGCTGTCCAACTACGACAACCTAGATTGCGTAGCGTATCTATCGAAGAGCGGTGGCAGATTCGGCTTTGAGCAGATAGCCTGCTCGACAGACGGAACGATCCCGTTCCTGCAGTACACCGACGACGTCCACGCAATCTTCATAACACACTTCTTCGGTTTTTTCGCCGCAGCTGTGCTGTTCCTAATAGTCGAGTTCATCTTCTCCATAGCCTCGCCTTCCAAGACGATGGAAGAGGATTCGGAAGAAGCGCAGGAGGAATATCAGTTCGAAGAATGCACCAACGAGAACTGCCCCTGCAAAGGACATGAGTCCGAACGATTCATCCTCGGCGAGTGGCGCTACGGCTGCCGCGACAAGCAGTGTCCTTGTAAAACCCACAAGGGCGACCTGTTCGACGAGCAGCGCAAACAATGGGAGAGCTCAAACCTCCTCGTATAGCCCCAACGGGCATTTTCCCCTCCTTCACCGGAGTCGAGAAGATGCCCCGAGGGGCTCTTTTCATCTCTACTATTTACTGAGTTCAATGATGACGTGTTGCCACGGCTGCAACTTCAGATATCCGTCGTTCAAAACGTGTGTCAGCAAGAGTGGTCCGCCGGTCAGCTGGATTGCACTATGCGCTTTTGCCGTTACAAGATCGACATGACCATGGGCAGGCTTCGGACTATAGTTTACACAGATAAGAAAGCGACTGTCTTTATTCGTCCACACCCATGCCAGAATCTGATCTGATTCTTTATGCATGAGGCCGGTGATAACCTTCACTTGTTTCCAGTGATGCGTATAGAGAGATTCAGACGAGACAAACTTCCACAACTTGCGGTAGAACAGTTTCATGATGTCATTCGGCACTTCATCGACGCGGCGGCCTAGGTGCACTGGAACGTGCAGCTGGCGACCTTCGCGCTGACCATCGTGGTACAAGTGCGCGCCAGGCAACGTTGCCATAACGACAGCAGCCGCGACGTGCTTATCAAATGAATACACACTAGCGGCACGCTTTTCGTCATGATTCTCGATGAATCGCAGCAAGTGGTTTTGATATTGACGTGGTTTCTCGACGTACTGCTTGATAACAGGTGCAGGGCTTTCCAGCAGATGGTCGTACAGGTGCTTGTCGTAACAAAGATCAAAGCCCTGTTTTAGCAGGTCTTTTTCTTTGTCCCAATAGACTTCCGCGAGGAACAGGAAGTCAGGACGGACTTGGCGAACTGCACTAATAATCTCTGGCCAGTAGTCTTCGTCCGGCACGTCACCAACACGCTCGCCCCAGGTTTGCTTGAACACATCGTTCATCATGAGCATTGCCATATCACAGCGCAAGCCGTCACACATCGTTGCCAGGTGCTGCAGTGTCTGAGTAACTTCTTGACGCAAAGCCTGCGAGAACGCATTGATCTGTAGTACATCCGACCACGGCGCAAAGTTCGGGTCTTTTGCCTTCGCAAAGACTTTACCGTTCATCTCGAAGAAGGCTTCAGGGTGAGCAAATAATTCAGCTTCACTGCCTAGTAAAAGATATTCTGGGTGTTCAGTTGCCCAGGCGTGATCGATCGCAACATGGTTTGGTACGTAGTCCAAAATGATACCAATCCCCCGCTTTTCGAGTTGGGCGCGAGCCTCCGCAAGTGCGTCGTTGCCACCCAGTGACCCATCGATAACATAGTCTTGAATGCTATAAGCCGAACCTAACAGATCTTCTTGTTGTATATCTGGCAATGCGTGGCGTAACCAAGGTTCACCCGTCGCGAGGTCACGCGCAATCGGACTACGTTGCCAGACTCCCATGAACCACACTGCATCAATTCCTTGTTCAGCAAGTTCATCCCAGTATTTATGAGGAACAGTTGCCAGTGTCACCCGTTGCTTCTGCAGCTGACTTAACTCAGCCAAAAAGATCGGCGTATTAATTTCATATATCGTCGGTTGAGTACGAATGTCTGGCATGGTGTTTCCTGTGTGTGTTAGCTGTTTTGAAATTGTGCGTAGCGGTCGGCGGCGAAGTCCCAATCGACAACATTCCACCAGGCGGCGACATAGTCGTCACGTTTGTTCTTGTAGTCCAGGTAATAGGCATGTTCCCAGACATCGAGACCCAAGATAGGTTCAGGCTCACCGTTCATCAATGGTACGTCCTGGTTTGAAGTTGTGACGATTGAAAGGTCTGGTTGTAGCCATGCCCAACCACTCCCGAACACAGCGAGTGCCTTAGCTGTAAATTCGTCAACGAAGGCTTGGTAGCTGCCGTATGTAGCAACAAGTGCCTCGCCAAGTGGACCAGACGGTTCGCCACCTCCAGTTGGTGACATAACCTTCCAAAACAGACTGTGATTATAATGACCACCACCGTGATTGCGAACTGCACCGCGAATTGCTTCAGGGATTGCATCAAGGTCATAGATCAACTCAGCAATATCCTTACCCTGTAGTTCAGGGTAATTTTCGAGTGCGGCGTTCAGTTTATCGACATACGTTTTATGGTGCTTGTCGTGATGAAGCTCCATAATCTCTTTGCTGATGTTCTCGCCTAGTGCGTCGTAGGCGTAGCCAAGTTCAGGTACTGTATACATATATTCTCCTATTGATTCGTCGTCGCAGTGACTTCAGGGACCTTGATGTATTCGGTCACTTTTTTGTTATCTTTCGCTGCATCCAACTGGCGAGAGAACGCAGTTAGTGGCACGTGAACATATTCGTAGTTCACTTGTGTATCATTAATGTCGACAAGCTTCACGTAGTAATATCCCTCACCTGTCGCAGATTTAATGATGCTAGAGATCTGGCCTTTTTGCAGTTTCGAAGCAGCAGCTGCGAGGCCACCATCTTGATTCGATTTTGGCACAAAGCCAAGGGCACCGTAGACGACTTGCGTGTTAGAAGCCTTCGTTACTTCATCCGCGATTACCTTCATATCAAGTGAGCCGGCTGTAATGCGCTTGCCGATATCTTCAGCGACTGACTTTGCTTTTTGATCAACTTCGTACGTGACTTTCTGGCGTAGCAGTTTTGTTTCCATTGCGTGGCGGTATTCTTCAGGTGACCAACCATAGTAATCCAAGATCACAGCATCGTAGGTTGCTTCAGATACGTCACCATCAGATGAACTGCGTTGTTGCTTGAGATATGTTTCTAGTTCAGCAGCGCTGACGGTCACATTATTCTCTTTTGCGAGCTTGATTGCATAGGCGTCAGCTAACGCATCTTCCATCGCCTGTTGCTTGACGAAGTCAGACTGGCGCTTGCCATCCTCGGTCTTCAAGTTGACGCGCTCTTTATCTTGTAGGTAGTGGATCGAGCTGCGGTACTTCATCAGGTAGTCGCTATAGCGAACCGGTTGTCCGTCAATGACCGCAACAGGCAGTGGTAAGACACGCGTTACACGGTAGATAAAGTCACTTGTGTTCTGCGCTGGGTATAGCTGCCAGTAGCCCACTCCGACAAGGATCAGGAGTGTTGCGACCGTAATAATAATGGCGTTAATCACCAGCTTGTGGCGTGCGTACTGCACAGGGTATTTGAAGCGTCGTCCGCCCGCAAGGATGCGCTCACGGTGCGCCGCAATCGTTTCAGTTGTAATACGTGAGGTTTCTTCAGCTGTTGGCTTCCGACGTATTTTATTCAGTAACTTCTTCATGATCTCCTTGTTCAACTGCGTTCGCGACAGCGTTTTGTAACTTATTGTATGTTTTCTCGGGATGCTCGACATTCCGTATCACCAGGTCACCGACAAACGTCTGAATGACGATGGTTCCAAACCCTAGTACCTCACCACTAAATCCAGGTATATTATAGCTTATGTTTTGGATCTTTGACAGCCGTAGCTCGACAACATCCTTTCCAAAGACGCCTTTTTGCGTCACCTGTCGGATACGCTGGTTCGTCACGAGGTAGATCGTAAAATACCACATCACGTAGTGGTACAAGAAAAGAATCAGCCCAAGTGCAAGTCCCCCTATCGGCAGCAAGAACAATTCAAGGTTATTCTGCCAGATAAGCGGTGGAATCGAGGTGATCACCAAAGGAATAAGTAAGAGGTAGAACCCTTTTCGCATTGCGATAATGTGTCGGCGGAACACAAACAAGACTTTCTCACCCGGTCGTTGACCCTCGAAATCTAGTTGTGCTGGCGCTTCAGAATTCTTTGCCATAACTACTCATATAATACAGTACTGAGGGTGTTTTCGCACCCACCCCTATTCGTTGTTGTCGTCGAGGTTCACCTTGATGATGACATTTGATGGTCCGGCGTTCTTATCGAGCTGATACAGGCTCTCGGGAATGTCCTTGCCCATAAGGTACACATTCTGGAAGGCATCCGAACGAGACTTGCTGTCTACAGAGATACGAAGATATTCACCATCCGCTGATTTATAGTGGTGCTGTCCACCG